>ENA-UERC01001031-UERC01001031.1-human-gut-metagenome-genome-assembly--contig:-NODE-1031-length-17888-cov-36.450340_pt1 | contig 17888 bp, 14 predicted proteins | sample MGYA00242955_ERZ507955 | MGnify/ENA primary metagenome ERZ507955 (study PRJEB26167, sample SAMN06115394) | human gut metagenome | host: Homo sapiens | place: China:Hubei | collected 2016-04-27... | reverse complement strand
GCGCATGGCCGCAGCGGCAGGCGCGATCAGTTTATCGTAATCCATCACAGCACGGTGCACTCTCTTTCATCGATTTCGTCGTCCTGATAGAAGCGGCCCTCTTTCTTATAGGTACGCAGGACAAAATGGGTGGCCGTGGACAGCACGTCGTCCAGCGGGCTCAGGCGCTTGGCCACGAACAGGGCGATCTCCTGAAAAGTCTGCCCCTTGATGATCAGCTGCAGATCGTAGCCGCCGCTCATCAGCAGCACGCTCTCCACCTCGTCAAAGGCAGCGATGGTGGCGGCGATCTCATCAAAGCCGCGGCTCTTCTTGGGGCTGACGTTCAGTTCGATGACGGCCTCCACCCGGTTCACCCCGGCCTTTTCCCAGTCCACAAGGGTCTTGTAGCCCTTGATGATGCCCTGCGCACGGGCCAGGTCGATCATCGCCGCCACCTCAGCGGGGGATTTATTCAGCATCGTGGCAATGTCCTCGATCGGCAGCCGCGCGTTGTCTTCCAGAAGTTTCAAAAGCTGTTCCATCGTCGTTACTCCTTTGTATCCGCGGCGTACCGCGTCGATTTGTATCTTTCAGTATAGCACAAGCGCACCGTATTTGCATCTTATTTTTTGGATAGACCGTCTTTTCCGCTCAGTTCCTGTTCTTTTTTCCAAAAAGTGTGTTCAAAAACCGGTAAATCTGCTATACTGGAAAGGAAGTCTTGCCCTCTCAGGCGCTTCGCGCCAGCTCTCCCAGGGGAAGAGCCCTTGGCAGGCCGGGCAGGTCGGTGTGATCGCCTTGCGGCTCCCGCACAGCCGGGCCCCTGTCCTCATTGGTAGCATCTGCTGACTTGACGCGCAAGGCAAGCTTCTGCTGACCGTTGCAGCGGAGCCCGGCAGCCTGTGCAAAATGAGGCTTCTTCATCCAGCACATCCAAAACCGACACGCCAGCGGCTCCCCCTTTGGGGGAGCTGTCAAACCCATAGGGTTTGACTGAGAGGGTTTTCCATCAACTATTGGGGGTAAGGAATATGAAAGCATTCATCACGGTCATCGGCCACGACACCGTCGGCGTCGTCGCAAAAGTTGCTGCCCTGTGCAGTGAGCTCAACATCAACATCGAAGACGTGACCCAGAGCATCCTGCAGGGCATGTTCGCCATGATCATGCTGGTGGACATCAGCCAGTGCAGCGTCAGCCACGAGGAACTGCACAACCGTACAGACGCCCTGGCCAGGGAGATGGGGATGCAGATCAACGTCACCCGTCAGGAAGTGTTCGACGCGATGCACACGATCTGACCTCTCCGTCATCGCTGACGCGATGCCACCTCCCCTATGGAGGGGAGGCCTTGGCAAGCCGGTTTTGAACGTGCTGATCACCTGCGGCTCCAAAGCAGCCGGGCTTCGCGTTTTTGTCAGCGACAGAGGAATCTAAGAGAGAAGGGAATCTATTATGAGCATGATGAATACCGGTGACATCCTCGAAACCATCGAGATGTTCACCCAGGACAATCTGGACGTGCGGACCGTGACCATGGGGATCAGCCTGCTGGACTGCATCGACCCGGACCCGAAAAAGGCCTGTGAAAAGGTCTACAACAAGATCGTGACCAAGGCGGCCGATCTGGTGCCCGCCGTGGAGCACATCAGCGCCGAATACGGCATCCCCATCATCAACAAGCGCATCAGCGTGACGCCCATCGCCATGCTGCTGGGTGCCTGCCCGGATGCCGACCCGGTGGACTTTGCCAAAGCACTGGACGCCGCCGGCAAGAAGGTAGGCGTCAACTTTGTGGGCGGCTACACGGCCCTTGTGCACAAGGGCTTTTCGGCGGGCGACCTCCGGCTCATCGAGTCCATCCCCCGCGCACTGGCGGAGACCGACATCGTGTGCAGCTCGGTGAACATCGGTGCCACCAAGGCGGGCCTGAACATGGACGCCATCAAGCGGATGGGCGAAGCCGTCAAAAAGGCCAGTGAGCTGACGGCAGACCGCCAGTGCATCGGTGCGGCCAAGCTGGTCGTCTTCTGCAATGCACCGGAGGACAACCCCTTCATGGCTGGTGCATTCCACGGCCCCGGCGAGCCTGACTGCGAGATCCACGTCGGTGTCTCCGGCCCCGGTGCAGTGCGCGCCGCGCTGGCCAAACTGCCCAAGGATGCCCCCATCGATGAGGTGGCCGAGCTGGTCAAGCGCACGGCGTTCAAGATCACCCGCGTGGGCCAGCTGGTGGCGAACCTCGCCTCCAAGGCGCTGGGCGTGCCCGCCGGCATCATCGACCTGTCGCTGGCCCCCACCCCGGCCGTGGGCGACAGCGTGGCCAACATCCTCGAAGAGATGGGCCTTGAGACCTGCGGCTGCTGCGGCACCACAGCCTGCCTGGCCCTGCTGAACGATGCCGTCAAGAAGGGCGGCGTCATGGCCTCCAACCACGTGGGCGGCCTGTCCGGTGCCTTCATTCCCGTCAGCGAGGACGACGGCATGATCCACGCAGCGGAGTGCGGCTGCCTGACCATCGAAAAGCTCGAAGCTATGACCGCCGTCTGCTCGGTGGGCATCGACATGGTCATCATCCCCGGCGACACCACCCCTGCCGTCATCAGCGCCCTCATCGCCGACGAAGCCGCCATCGGCATGGTCAACAGCAAGACCACCGCGGTCCGTGTCATCCCGGCCATCGGCCGCAAGGCAGGCGAGATCCTGGACTTTGGCGGTCTGCTGGGCTATGGCCCCATCATGCCGGTCAACCAGCGCGACCCGTCGGTCTTCATCAACCGCGGCGGCCGCCTGCCCGCCCCGATGCAGTCGCTGAAAAACTAAGAATAAAATCACTTCCACAGACCCAGACTCTGGATAGTATTTCCAGAGAAAGGGTCTGTTTTTTATGTACAGCCGCATTTTATCCCGCCGCCAGATGACGGTCTGGTGCATCACACTCAGCGGTGCGCTCGCGCTCTGCATCGGCCTGCAGGGCCTGCTGGGCTGGGGCCGCACCCAGCTCGACACCGGAGCCGCGCTTGCCGCCGACACTCTGCGGCTCCACATCCGCGCTGCCAGCGACACCACCGCCGACCAGACCGACAAGCTGGCTGTGCGGGACGCCGTGCTCGCGTATCTGGACACGGCCTGCCCGGCGGCAGACCAGCCCGCCGCCCTCCGCTGGGCTGCGGCCCATCTGTCCGAGCTGCAGCGGGTCGCCCGCACCGTGCTGGCCGGGCGGGGCAGTTTTGCACCGGTGCGGGTCTATCTGGTGGAAATGTACTTCGGCACCACCCGCTACTCTGCCTCGGCCCTGCCCGCCGGGCGGTATCAGGCCCTGCGCATCGACATCGGCGCAGCCCCTTATGGCCGGAACTGGTGGTGTGTGCTCTACCCCGGCCTCTGCCGCACCGCCTGCGGCGGCTATGCTGCCCCCGCCGAGAACGACCTCGTCTGCGGGCGGTATCTCCTGCGGTTCAAATGCGTGGAGTGGTGGCAGAAGCACACCGCCCGCCGGGACGATGTCATCCTGTTGGGATGACATCTCCGTCCCCGCATCCGCGATGCCGCCTCTCCCGGCAGGAGAGGCCCTGGCCGTCGGGCATTGCCTGCTGGAGCTGACAAAGGTTCCCACGAACACTTCCACCTTCCGCCGCATAAGCTCCTGGTGGAAGGAGTGTGAGTTTGACCATGGCAATTCCTGCCTATTATTCCCTCATCCAGCGCGGCTCTACCGGCCCCGATGTAGCACTGGTGCAGACCTGGCTCAACGGCCTGCGCGACACCTGCACCTGGTACCACGAGCTGACCACAGACGGGCGGTTCGGCATCAAGAGCGTGAACGCGGTGAAGGAGTTCCAGCTCAAAAACGACATGAATGTGGACGGCAAGGTGGGCGCGAACACCTGGAACGTGCTCTACACCAAGTACACCGCCAAACACGGCCTGAACGTCCCCTACCCCGGCATCGTGCTGCGGCAGGGCAGTTCCGGCGGCACGGTCCGGCTGGTGCAGCAGAAGCTGAACGCGCTGGGTGAAAAGCTCTCCACCGACGGCAAATACGGTGCTTCCACCGCAGCCGCCGTGGAGCGCTACCAGCGCCGCAACGGCCTCACTGCCGACGGCGCAGTCGGCAAAGCCACCTGGGAGAAGATGTTCTGACGACGGCCCACCCTCTCCGTCTGCTTCGCAGACAGCTCCCCCGAAGGGGGAGCCACTGGCGAGACGGTTTTGGGCGTACTGGATGAGCAAAGTTTCTTGAAACCATAAAATGGAGTGCTCCGTTGTTTCGTTCGACTGCATCTACCCAAACGCTCTTTGTCAGAGCGCAGTACAGATGTTGTTGGCCCTGACAGCGGAGCGCTTCCGTTTACGATATGAAATACGTTCAGCGTCCAGCAGGGGCTGCCCGGCATGCCAATGGCTCGCCCTTCGGGAGAGCTGGCAAACCCGCAGGGTTTGACTGAGAGGGTAAGGCCGTTTATAATAAGAGCATCCCCAAATGAAAGGCGGTGCTCCCATGCGTTTTCTTCACCTCTCCGATCTGCACCTCGGCAAGCGGGTCTGCGAGTTCTCCATGCTGGACGACCAGCGGTATATTCTGGAGGAGATCTTATCGCTCCTCGACACCCGCCCCGTGGATGCTGTTCTGCTGGCGGGTGACCTCTACGACAAACCCGTGCCCCCTGCCGAAGCCGTCCGTCTGCTGGACTGGTTCCTCACCGAACTGGCCGACCGGAAGCTGCCGGTCTTCGCCATCAGCGGCAACCACGACTCCGCCGAGCGGGTCGCGTTCGGTGCCCATCTGCTGGCGGGGAGCCAGGTCTACGTCAGCCCGGTGTTCGCAGGAGCCCCGGCCCCCATCCCCCTCACCGACGCATACGGCCCGGTGGACATTTACTTACTGCCCTTCCTGAAACCCGCCATGGTGCGCCACATCTACCCGGACGAGCCCATCGAGAGCTACAGCGACGCCCTGGGCTGTGTGCTGCGCCGCTGCGCCCCCGACCCGGCCCGCCGCAGCGTGCTGGTGGCCCACCAGTTCGTGGCCGGTGCCGCCGCCTGCGAGAGCGAAGAGCCATCGGTGGGCGGGCTGGACTGTGTGGATGCCGCCCTCTTTGACGGCTTCGACTATGTGGCCCTCGGCCACCTGCACAGCCCCCAGAAGGTGGGCCGCGATACCCTGCGCTATTGCGGCACCCCGCTGAAGTATTCCTTCTCGGAGGCGCACCAGCACAAGAGCGCAACCTTTGTGGAGCTGGGGCCGAAGGGAGAGGTCACGCTTTCCACCGCGCCGCTGACCCCGAAGCACGACCTGCGGGAGCTGCGCGGCAGCTACATGGAGCTGACCGACCGCCGCAGCTACGCAGGCACGGCCACCGACGACTATCTGCACATCACCCTGACCGACGAGCAGGATGTGCCCGACGCGCTGGCCCGGCTGCGGGTCATTTACCCGAACCTGATGCGGCTGGACTACGACAACCTCCGCACCCGCACCCAGGCCGACCTCGACGCCCCGGCCCAGACCGAGCAGAAAACACCGCTGGAACACTTCGCGGCCTTTTATGCGCTGCAGAACAATCAGCCCCTGAGCGCCGAGCAGGCTGCGTTCTGCCAGCAGCTCATTGAAACGCTCTGGAAGGAGGAGGACGCATGAGACCCCTGAAGCTGACCCTTTCGGCCTTCGGGCCATACGCCAGCGCCGTCACGCTGGAGCTGGAGCGCCTGGGCAAAGGCGGCCTGTATCTCGTCACCGGTGACACCGGCGCAGGCAAGACCACCCTTTTCGATGCCATCACCTATGCCCTGTACGACCATTCCAGCGGCGGCGTGCGGGACGGTGCCATGCTGCGCAGCAAGTACGCCGACCCCGGCACCCCCACCTTTGTCGAGCTGGAATTTGAGGTGCGCGGCCAGCGGTACACCGTCCGCCGCAACCCGGACTACCTCCGCCCCAAAGCGCGGGGCGAGGGCACGACCACTGAAAAGGCGGACGCCGTCCTCACCTACCCGGACGGACGCCCGCCCGTGACCCGGTCGAAGGATGTCACCGCCGCCGTCACCGCCCTCATCGGGCTGGACTACGACCAGTTCTGCCAGATCGCCATGATCGCGCAGGGGCAGTTCACCCGCCTGCTCAACGCCACGACCGAGGAGCGGAGCAAGATCTTCCGCAAACTGTTCCGCACCCAGCGCTACCAGAAATTGCAGGACGCGCTGCAAGAGGAGAACGCCCGCCTCACGGCCCAGCGCACGGCCCAGAACGTCCAGCTGGACGCGGTGCTCTCCGGCATCCGCTATCCGGAGACCGACCCCGACACCGAAGCGCTGGGCGGGCTTTCGGCGCAGCGCCCCGCCGAGGAAGTCACCGCCCTGCTGGACGGGCTCCTCACCCGGCAGGAAGCGGAACTCGCCGCTGCTGCCGCCGCCCACACCGCCGCGCAGGCGCAGCTGGACGCTTTGCAGCAGACGCTGGGCCGGGCCGAGCAGGCCGAAGCCCTCCGCCGCCAGCGGGTCGAAAAGCAGGCTGAGCTTGCCGCCCTGCTCCCCCGCCGGGACGCGGCCCGCGCCGATGCGGCCCGCCATGCAGGCGATGCCGCCGCACTGGACGCTTTGACCGCCCAGCTGGAGCGGGCCAGAGCGGGCCTTGACGCCTGCGACGCGCTGAACAAGCTCTGCCGCGCACAGACCGCCGCCCGCAGCGAGGCCGACCTGGAACAGGCCAAAGCCCGCAAGGCGCGGGCCCAGCTGACCGCGCTGGATGCGGAACTCGCCGCGCTGGACGCCGAAGCTTCCGCCCTCGGCGACCCGGAGACCCGGAACGTGGCCCTGACCGCTCAGGCCGAGCAGCTTGCCCGCCGGGAGACCGCCCTCACCGCGCTGGCTCAAAGCCTGACCGAAGACCAGCGCCGCACCCACGCAGCCCGACAGGCACAGGACGCCTACCGCACCGCAGCCGCCGCGCAGGAAGCCGCCCACGCGGAACGGGACGCCTACGAGCGGGCGTTTCTGGACGCACAGGCCGGACTTCTGGCGCAGGGCCTTGCCGAAGGCACCCCCTGCCCCGTCTGCGGCAGTGTCCACCACCCGGCCAAAGCAGCGCTGCCTCACACCGCCCCCACCCAGGCGCAGGTGACCGCCGCCAAGCAGGCGGCCGAAGCAGCAGACCGCGCCGCGCAGGACCGCGCGGCCGCCGCCCGCGAAGCCCTCGCCGCCCAGCGGGAGGGCAAAGCCACCCTCCGCCGGGACGCCGAAAGCCTTCTGCCCGAACGCTTCACCTCGCCGGAAGGGCCGGTCGCTCTGACCGTGGCCCTGCTGAAAACGGCCCTTGCCGAGGAGACTGCCGCGCTCCAGACCGCACAGGCCGAGAACCGCGCAGCCCTGCACAAGGCTGCCGCCGACTGCACCCGCCGCACCCGGCTGGATACCACCCGCAAGACCAAAACGGCCCAGCGCATTGCGCTGGAAGCAGCAGCGGCCTCTGCCGAACAGACTGCCGCTGCCCGCGAAGCCACGGCTGTGGCGCTGGAACAGCAGATCACCGAAGCCCGGCAGAGCGCACCGGCCAGCCGCGCCGAGGCCCAGCAGACGGTCGCCGACCTGACGGCCCAGCGCACGGCCCTGCGCACCGGCATGGAGCAGGCCGAAGCCGCCCGCCGCGCTGCGGAAAACGCCGTCGCTGCCGCCGAAGCTGCCGTGCAGGCCCTGCAAGACCAGCAGGCCCCGGAGACCAAGGCCGCAGACCTCGACGCTTTGCGCACTCGGCTCGCCGCGCTGCAAACGGCCCGCCAGCAGGCCGCCGAGCAGGAAAAGGCCCTGACGGCCCAGCTCGTGCCCAACCGCCGCGCCGCCGCCGACTACCGCCGCCTGGCCGCGGCCCGGCAGGTGCTGGAGACCCGCTGGCAGTGGGTCAACGCGCTGGCCTCCACAGCGGGCGGCACCCTGAGCAGCAAGCAGAAGATCAAACTGGAAGCCTACATCCAGATGCACTATCTTGACCGCATCCTCGTCCACGCCAACACCCGCCTGATGCAGATGACCGCCGGGCAGTACGAGCTGGAGCGGGTCGGGGCCGAGAACCAGCGCAGCCAGTCCGGCCTGGACCTCGGCGTCATCGACCACTACAACGGCACCCGCCGCAGCGTGAAGACCCTTTCCGGCGGCGAGAGCTTCAAGGCCTCGCTGGCGCTGGCGCTGGGCCTTTCGGACGAAGTCCAGAGCACGGCCGGCGGCATCCGGCTGGACACCCTCTTCCTCGACGAGGGCTTCGGCTCCCTCGACGACGAGAGCCTGGAACAGGCCATCCGGGTCCTCTCCGGCTTGACCGAAGGCGACCGGCTCGTGGGCATCATCTCCCACGTCGCCGCCCTCAAAGACCGCATCGACCATCAGGTCCTCGTCAAAAAGGCCCGCAGCGGGGGGAGCACGGTGGAGCTGATCGTGTAAACATGTCCGTTTTTCAGCCCTCTGTTCCGGCCCTGCCGACAAAAAAATCTCCGCGCAGCTGCGCGGAGATTTTTTGTCTTCTTATTGTTCTTCCTGTTCTTCGCTCGTGTAGAGCATCATCAGGTGGTTGGCCGAAGCTTCCAGCTGCTCTTTGGCCTGCCGGAGGTTTGCTTCCTCGGTCTCGTTCATCTTTTCGGGTTTGTCCTTCCGCAGGCAGCGGCGGAGGTTGGCCACATCGGCCTTGATGCGGTTCTTCTCGTCCTTGTCCAGCTCCTTTTTGCACTTGGACAGGGCCTCATCCACCTTGTAGGCCAGCACTTCGGCCTGATTGTGAAGTTCCAGCCGCTCTTTCCGGCGGCTGTCCTCGGCCTCATACGCGGCGGCATCCGCCATGGCGCGCTGGATCTCGTGTTCCGACAGGTTCGTGCTGCCGGTGATGGTGATGTTCTGCTCCCGCCCGGTGCCGAGGTCTTTGGCGGAGACCTTCACGACGCCGTTGACGTCGATATCAAAGGTCACTTCGATCTGCGGTTTGGACGAGAAGCTGGCACGGATGCCATTCAGCTTGAACTTGCCCAGGCTCTTGTTGTCCCGCGCAAAATGGCGTTCTCCCTGCAGGACGTTGATCTCCACGCTGGTCTGCATCGGGCGCGCCGTCGTGAAGATCTGGCTCTTCCGGGTGGGGATCATGCTGTTGCGGGTGATGAGCGGGGTCGCCACGCCGCCCAGCGTCTCAATGGACAAGGTCAGCGGGGTGACATCCATCAGCACCAGCCCCTGCGCAGCGGCACCGGAAGCACCGGCCAGCTTGCCGCCGCCCTGCAGCAGAGCGCCCTGGACCGCTGCGCCCATGGCGACGCACTCGTCCGGGTTCAGGCTGTGGCTGGGCTCGCAGCCCAGCAGCTCTTTGACCTGACGTTCTACGGCCGGCATCCGGGTGCTGCCGCCCACCAGAAGCACCTTGCCCAGCTGGCTGGCGGCGATGCCTGCATCCCGCAGGGCATTCTGCACCGGCTGCACGGTGCGGGCCAGCAGGTCGCCGGTCATCATCTCGAACTGCGGGCGGGTGAGCGTCAGGTCCAGATGGTGGGGGCCGTCTTTGCCCACCGCAATGAAGGGCAGGTTCAGCTGTGCGCTCAGCGCGCTGGACAGCTCCTTCTTGGCCTTTTCGGCCTCCTCTTTCAGGCGGCCCATGGCGGCGGGGTCACGGCTCAGGTCGATGCGGTCGGATTTCTTGAACTCCGCCACCGCATACTCCACGATCCGCTCGTCGAAATCATCGCCGCCCAGATGGGTATCGCCGCCGGTGGCCAGCACCGTGAAGGTGCCATCCTCGATCTCGATGATGGAGACATCGAAGGTGCCGCCGCCCAGGTCATAGACCAAAATCTTCTGCGGCGCTTCGTTGTCCAGGCCATAGGCCACAGCAGCAGCCGTAGGCTCGTTGATGATGCGCAGAACGTTCAGCCCCGCGATACGGCCTGCATCCTGCGTGGCCTTGCGCTGGCTGTCGTCAAAGTAGGCGGGCACCGTGATGACGGCCTCGGTCACCGGCTCGCCGAGGTAGCTCTCAGCGTCGCGGCGGATCTTCGTCAGGATCATGGCGCTGATCTCCTGCGGGGTCAGGTCCTTGCCGTCGATGTGGACCCGGTGGTCGGAACCCATGTAGCGCTTGATGCTGGAGATGGTGCGGCCGGAGTTGGTCGCGATCTGGCGCTTGGCCGCACCGCCCACAAGACGCTCGCCGTCTCTGGTAAAGGCGACCACGCTGGGGGTGGTGCGTTCGCCCTCGGCATTGGCGATGACCACAGGCTTGCCGCCCTCGACCACTGCCACACAGGAGTTGGTCGTTCCAAGGTCGATTCCGATCACATTGCTCATAGTGCTTGTCCTCTTTTCTTGCAGCACAGATTTTTTTCCAGAATCATCTTACCGATTTCCTATGACGATTTCGTAGAACAAATGTAAAGAATTTGTGTTCCTGCCGATCTCATCGGTTCTCCAGCCCTTCGTTCATCAGCTCCGCCACGGTCTTCCGGGTCTCGTTCAGCCAGATCTCCGCGTCCGGTGCCCCCTCTTCCAGCTGGATGCAGAAGCCCTGCTCGGCCTCCGCCAGCTCCATCAGCGCCTTTTTGCGGGAGACATACCGCGTTTCGCACTGGGCGATGCGGAGCCGGATCTGCGGCGTATAGGAGACATCCGGCATCCCGCGGGCGGCACTCTGGGCGCGGCGGTAGTATTGCAGCGCGGCGGCGGCTTCCTGCCCGGAGGCCGCTGCGTCATCGCCAAGGGCGATCATGGCCTGCACTTCCCCGGCCTCGGCGGCTTTTTTCCACATCCGCCGGGCCTGTACCTTGCTGCGCCGGGCACCCCGGCCCTGATACAGGCAGTCGCCCAACAGCGCCAGCGCTTCGGCGCTGCCCGCCTCGGCGGCTTTTTCATAGTGCTGCACCGCCTCGGCCCAGCTGCCCTGCCGCGCGGCATCGTAGCCCGCATCCAGTTCTTCCAGACCGGGGCCTTCGCTGCCCCGCTCCGACTTGAGCAGCCCGTTCAGGATGGAGCCATCCAGCGTAGCGGAATTGGTCCACGGGTCGATGACCACACCGTCGATGCCGTCGGTGTTCAGGGCATATTCCATGGCCTCCCGCATCCCGCGCTCGGCCATGGGCCGGGTGGCCGTGGCGCGCTCGGCTTCCGCCGTCTTCACCGAAGTGAACAGGGGCAGGTAGCTGCGTTCCTTCCGGGTGTGGAGCAGCCAGGGGTCCAGCCCTTCTGCCTTTTCCGCCGGGATGGGCATGGAAGCCCACGGAGCCGGGCCGCTCTGCGGGTCGGCTGCGGCATCCAGCGGCACCAGCACCCGCGTTTTCAGCTCCAGTGCATAGTTCAGGGCGTTCATCAGGTTCCAGAAATGCGTCTCGTTCTGCTCCCGGTAGAGCCGCTCTACGGCCTGCTCCACCACCGGGCAGCCCGTGCCCGCCGGGCTGTATTGGGGGGCGGCCTTTTTCTTCCGGCTGCCCACCGGGCGGAACCGCCGTGCGCTTTTCTCGTATGCCATTTGCATCACCCTTCTTTTTCCATCCGTCATAATAATTTATTATAGCAGGATTTCCCAAGTTTCACAATGGGGAAGACACACCGCATTTTTCCGCAAAACAATAGCATTCCGACTCCGGTTGTATTATAATATGCGATGGGAAAGTTTCCCCCGATTTACATTTCAGAAAAGGAGTCTTTCGCCTTGAACAAAATGCTTACCCACCTGAACGGCTACAAGCGCGAGGCCGTCCTCGCGCCGCTGTTCAAGATGCTGGAAGCCACGTTCGACCTGTTTGTCCCTCTGGTCATGGCAGACATCGTCAACGTCGGCATTGCGGCGCACGACCTGCAGTATATCCTTGTGCGGTGCGGCATCCTGCTGCTGCTCGCCGTCATCGGCCTGACCTGCAGCCTGACGGCCCAGTATTTCTCCGCCAAGGCCGCTGTGGGCTACTCCACCTCGCTGCGCCATGCGCTGTTTGAGCACATCCAGAAGCTCGGCTTCACCGAGATGGACACGCTGGGCACCAGCACCCTCATCACCCGCATGACCAGCGACATCAATCAGGTGCAGAGCGGCCTGAACCTCTTCCTCCGCCTGTTCCTGCGCAGCCCATTCGTGGTGGTCGGTGCCATGGTCATGGCCTTCACGGTCAATGCGCGGGCCGCATGGATCTTCGTGGTGGCCATCCCGCTGCTGTCCATCGTGGTCTTCGGCGTCATGGTCCTGACCAACCCGCTGTATAAGACCGCCCAATCCCGTCTGGACCGGGTGCTGGGCCTGACCCGCGAGAACCTGACCGGCGTTCGCGTCGTCCGCGCCTTTGACAAGGAGAAGAGCGAGATCGACCGCTTCGAGTCCGCCAACGACCTGCTGACCAAAATGCAGCTCCACGTCGGCCATCTCTCCTCCCTGATGAGCCCGCTGACCTACGTGATCATCAACCTGGCCATCGTAGCGCTGCTGTATGTGGGCAGCATCGAGATCAACATCGGCGGCATGGCAGCCGGCGATGTCATCGCGCTGGTCAACTACATGAACCAGATTCTGGTCGAGCTGGTCAAGCTGGCCAACCTCATCGTGCAGATCAGCAAGGCGCTGGCCTGCGCCAGCCGTGTGCAGGCCGTGCTGGACACGGAACCGGGGATGGCGTTCCCCGCTGCCCTTCCGGATGCCGTGGAGGCCGGCAAGGCCGACGACGCCGTTCGGTTCGACCATGTCAGCCTGACCTACGCCGGTGCCGGTGCCCCCAGCCTGTCGGACATCAGCTTCACAGCCAAACGCGGCCAGACCATTGGCGTCATCGGCGGCACGGGCAGCGGCAAATCCAGCCTCATCAACCTCATCCCCCGCTTCTACGATGCCACCGAGGGTTCGGTTGAGATCCTGGGCCGTCCGGCGCAGGCATACCCGCGGGACGTTCTGCGCGGCAGCGTCAGCGTCGTCATGCAGAAAGCGCAGCTCTTCGGCGGCACCATCCGCTCGAACCTGCTCTGGGGCAACAAGAACGCCTCGGATGCCGACCTGTGGGCCGCACTGGAAACGGCGCAGGCCGCGGAATTCGTCAAGGCGAAGCCCCTTGGGCTGGACGAGCCGGTGGAGCAGGGCGGCCGGAACCTCTCCGGCGGCCAGAAGCAGCGCCTGACCATTGCCCGCGCACTGGTGAGCAAGCCCGACATCCTCATTCTGGACGACAGTGCCAGCGCTCTGGACTACGCCACCGACGCCGCCCTGCGCAAGGCGCTGGCGGCTCTGCCCGGCAGCCTGACCGTCTTCATCGTCAGCCAGCGCGCCGCCAGCCTGCAGCACGCCGACCAGATCCTCGTTCTGGACGACGGCAAACTCGTCGGCCTCGGCAAACACGCCGACCTGCTGGCCTCCTGCCCGGTCTATGAGGAGATCTATGCCAGCCAGTTCAAGAAAGGGGATGCGCAGAAATGAGTGCAAAAGCAAAGAGCAGCCTGACCCCGGAACAGCGCAAGGCAACGCTCCGCCGGGTGCTGGAAAAGATCCGCCCCTACCGCTTTTTCGTGGGGTGCAGCCTCATCGTGGCCGCCGTGAGCGTGGCCGCCCAGCTGTATATCCCCATCCTCTGCGGCAGCGCCATCGACCTGATGCTCGGCAAGGGCCGTGTGGACTTTGCCGGTGTGATGCAGATCATCCTGCAGATCGTGGCCGTAGCCATCCTCGCAGCCTTTGCGCAGTGGCTGCTGAGCGTCTGCAACAACCGCATCACCTTCTCCGTCAGCCGCGACCTGCGCAATGCCGCCCTGCGGAAGATCCAGACCCTCCCCCTCTCCTACCTCGACAGCCACCCCTCCGGCGACATCGTCAGCCGGATGGTCGCCGATGTGGACACCTTCGCCGACGGCCTGCTGATGGGCTTCACCCAGCTGTTCTCCGGCCTGCTGACCATCTTCGGCACCCTGCTGTTCATGCTGTGGGAGAATGTCCCCATCACGCTGGTGGTCGTCTGCATCACCCCGCTGAGCCTGGTGGTGGCCAGCTTTCTGGCCAAGCGCAGCTACAAGTATTTTCAGGGGCAGAGCACCGTGCGCGGTGAGCAGACCGCTCTGGTCAACGAGATGATCGAAGGCCAGAAGGTCGTGCAGGCCTTCGGCCACGAGGCCGAGAGCCTTGCCTCCTTTGACGAGGTGAACAGGCGGCTGCAGGATGTCAGCCTGAAGGCCATCTTCTTCTCCAGCATGACCAACCCCGCCACCCGCTTCGTCAACAACATCGTCTATGCAGGCGTCGGTCTGGTGGGTGCCGTCTATGCTGTGGTGGGCGGCATCACCATCGGTCAGCTGAGCATCTTCCTCAACTACGCCAACCAGTACACCAAGCCCTTCAACGAGATCTCCGGCGTCGTCACCGAGCTGCAGAACGCACTGGCCTGCGCGGCCCGCGTCTTTGAGCTGCTGGACGCCGACGACCAGGTGCCCGAAGCCGAACACGCCAGGGTGCTGCAGCCGGACGGCCATGTAGAGCTGAAGGACGTCTCCTTCCGCTACCTGCCGGACCGCCCCCTCATCGAGGGCCTGAACCTGGACGTCAAGCCCGGCCAGCGCATCGCCATCGTCGGCCCCACCGGTTGCGGCAAGACCACCCTCATCAACCTGCTCATGCGGTTCTATGATGTCAACGGCGGCTCCATCACCGTCTCCGGCGACGACATCCGGAACGTGACCCGCGCTTCCCTGCGCGGCAGCTACGGCATGGTGCTGCAGGACACCTGGCTGCGCGCCGGCACCGTCCGCGAGAACATCGCCTACGGCAAGCCCGACGCCACCGACGAAGAGATCGTTGCCGCGGCCAAAGCAGCCCACGCCGACAGCTTCATCCGCCGCCTGCCGGACGGTTACGATACCGTCATCGCGGAGGACGGCGGCAACATCAGCCAGGGCCAGAAGCAGCTGCTCTGCATCGCCCGCGTCATGCTCTGCCTGCCGCCCATGCTGATCCTGGACGAGGCCACCTCCTCCATCGACACCCGCACCGAGGTGCGCATCCAGGCCGCGTTCGCCCGGATGATGCAGGGCCGCACGAGCTTCATCGTGGCCCACCGCCTGTCCACCATCCGCGAGGCCGACGTCATCCTTGTGATGAAGGACGGCCACATCGTGGAGCAGGGCAACCACGACGAACTGCTGGCCCAGGGCGGCTTCTACGCCAAGCTCTACAACAGCCAGTTCGAGGGTGTGGAGACCTGACCGGCGCAAACAAAAATGGGATGCTCGTTTCGAGCATCCCATTTTTTGTTTGCCGGATCCCTGCCGCCCGTCGTTTCAGACTGCCTCGACCACCACCGGCTCCTCCGGCGGCGGGGTCAGCGTGGAGTGCGCCCGCACAAAGGCAGCTGCGCGCTGGCTGGCAATGCCCTGCCGCAGCTTTCGCTTGTCGTTGGACGGGAAGGTCCGCTCCCCGTTCCAGCCCTCCAGCGCAGTCTGCACCTCGGCCTCTGTAGGCCAGAGATGTTCCGTTTCGGCGACCAGCAGAAGCCCCAGACGCCCCCGCAGTTTCTGTTCTGCCTGAGCGTGAAGCTCCGCCCGGAACTGTTCCACCGTCTGGCCCTGCACCTTCAGGTATTGGTCAAAGTTGATGTTGTTCGCCTGCATCCGCAGGTTGAACTCCCGCTGCTCGGCAAAGTAGTTGCCCGCCACCAATTGCTTCGGCAGCGCGCCCTTTACCTCGCCGCCGAGCTGGTAGACCAGCTCCCGCTCGGCCAGCGTCTCGGCCTGGGCGCAGCGGGTCTTGTAGATCTCCCGTGCCACACGGTCCCGCAGGGCTTTTTTGCCCGCCTCGTCGGCGGCGCGGTCCTCGTCGCCGTGGTGGCGGTTGATCTCCAGTTCAAGGGTCAGTTTCCGGATGGGCCGTGGCCGGATGGGCTGCACAAAGCCGGTGTACCGCCCCAGCTCCAGCGGCGGCAGGCAGAAAAACTCCGCCCCCGCCCGGAACCCTTCGGCCCGGTTGACGGCCAGCAGCTCAAAGTCCGGGTCGGTCACCGGGACGAGCCGGTGCTCCTCCATCAGCTGCGCAAACAGCGGCGAAAAACCTTCCAGAATGGCGCGGTTCACCGCTGCCGTCAGCAGGTCTTCTTCCTCTTTGGGCGCATCCGGTGCCGCCTGCTCGGCCTGCACCGCTGCTTCCAGCTCCTCGGCACTGGCCGAAAAGACCACCCGGCAGTCGCCCGGTTCCGGCATCCCAAAATGTTCCAGTTTCATAGTGTTTCCTCCTCACCGCACAAATCCGGCCATCAGCAGCACCAGAACCACCGCCAGCGCAAAGTACAGCACTTCGGCCCCCAGCACGGCGCGGTCGCCTTCCACATACATCTTCTCCGGATCTTCCGGGTCATAATATAAGGTCACGGTCTCCCCGGCCGCAAAGCCCTTGCCCTTGGCCGCCTTCGGGTAATGGAGGCGGTGGCTGCCGCCTGCCGTCTCAAATTCCAGCACATAGGCCTGACCGTCCCGGCCCTGCGCGGTGCCCGCAACGCGGGCTGTGACCTTTTCGCCTTTTGTCTGCAAGCGCCGCCGCGCAAGCACACTGCGCACCCCCATGCCGAGCATGAGCGCCGCCCCGATGATAAAGATCAGAAAGTTGAACATGTGTGGTTCCCTCATTCCATCGTATTTTGCCGCAGGGCCCCCGGCCCCGGACAGCTCAGGTCTTATTGTATCATATTTTACCGAAAATTTCGCCCCATCGTCCTCATTCCGGTGCCAAAATTTCATCCGGAATTTTTGTCAAAAAAATTCGAAAAAAGCGCTTGACATTTCCGGTTTCCATGGTATAATTACTATCGTTCCGAGCGACACGGCTCACGAACGAAAACAGAATATGCGGATATGGCGGAATTGGCAGACGCGTTAGATTCAGGTTCTAATCGGGGCAACTCGGTGGAGGTTCAAGTCCTCTTATCCGCACTCTCAAACGACAGCTTTCAAAAAGGCTGTCGTTTTTCTTTTTTTGTATCCGTCCTTTTGGAAACACTCTTCTATGCGGATAAGAGGACTTGAACAGCACGGCCCTGCCGCAGGCGGGGCAACAAAAGCCCCAGTGGGGCTTTTGTTCGTGCGCGGTTCCCGGACCCGTAGGAACGTCTACCGGGAGGACTGCCGTTAAAATAGAAAATCCGAACCTTTTCTCGATAGGAGAAGGGTTCGGATTATTTGTTTTCTTCGGAAACGAGAATGCTGCGGTTGCGCAGCAATGAAAGCCCCAGTGGGGCTTTTAAGCAGCGGAGCGGTCTGCGATAGCAGATGGAGGGGCGTTGCCCCGACAAGCTCCCGGCTCTTCCCTGACGTCGGTGTGTCCAAAACCTTATAGCCATCCTCTTTGCAGAGGATGACTTGGCTGTTGAGAGCCGATACCGGCTCTCAATGCGGTAGGCACCCAAAACTTCGTTTTGTGTGCGATCAGCATCAGAAAAAGACCGTATCACAAAGGTCACAACTGTAAAGGCGCCGTAAGGCAGAAAGGACACAAACATGAAGTACGATGAAAGAGCTTGCAAATTCAACATGGACACCGTCTGCGTGGAGCTGCTGCTCCGGGATGGGAGAAAAATTTCCATCGACTGTACCGGGATCGAGGACGCACTGAATGTTACCATGGCGCAGAGGTCTGAACTGGACTATCTCATCTACAATGACCCACTGGGCTATGCAGATTTGATTCTGAACGGTGATCCAGAGGAATACTTGAAAAACGCATCCGGGAGCCACGGGCTGGAAATCTAACAAACGCCGGACATCACCATTTTTGAGCTGGTGTTGTCCAGCATTTTTGGAGCCATCCCAATAGTTGCATAAACCTCCGGAGAGGTGTAAAATTGAACCAATCCATAAAAAGTAGAAAATAGACAAAAAGCCTCCCCGTGTAGGATAATAGAACTACACGAGGAGGTTTTGCTATGTCCGGAAAATACGTAAAT
>ENA-UERC01001022-UERC01001022.1-human-gut-metagenome-genome-assembly--contig:-NODE-1022-length-18003-cov-7.108390_pt1 | contig 18003 bp, 20 predicted proteins | sample MGYA00242955_ERZ507955 | MGnify/ENA primary metagenome ERZ507955 (study PRJEB26167, sample SAMN06115394) | human gut metagenome | host: Homo sapiens | place: China:Hubei | collected 2016-04-27... | reverse complement strand
CCTTTTTGCCAAGCTTTTTCTGCTAAGAAAAAGCGATAGTTTCCCGCGCTTTTCAAAAGCGCGAACCTTTTTTGCTACTTTTTTCAGTTATGAAAAAAGTAGGTATCATCCCAAAAATGGCTTCCAGAAGGGATACAAGCTAAGCGCTGCCACCAGCAGCAAAACCAAAAAATCCCCAATGCCTAACGGCTCCGATGGCATATTTTTATAAGTATTGCTGCCAAAGCCCTTTAGCTCCATAGAAAGCGCTAAGGTTTCGGATTTTGCAACTGCACGCATAACCAGCGGCCGAATAACAACTAAATATGCTAAAAAGCGTTTAATAATATTGCCGCGATTGGAATAGCCGCGGCAGCTTTGCGCATCCAAGGTAATTTCACTGTCCGTAAGAAAATTAGGTACAAAGCGCAGCGCAGTCGTCAGCATAAAAGCATATTCGCAGGGCATATGAAATCTGTCTACCAAAGATTTGGCAATATCCTGAATACGAGTTGCTGCCAGCAGGCACAAAAACGCTATAGTCATAACCAGCATGCGCAGGCCGCCAATAAGCGCTACCGACAGCGGCGAGCCAAAAAGCAGCTGCAGCAAAATCATCATGCCGGTGAAAACCGCTAAGCCGCCGATGGCAGCCATGGTCATGCGGTCGTGCTTAATGTACAGCAGCAGCGCCAGCTCCAAAACTAAAATTGTGGCTACGGCCTCCACAGGCAGAATAAAAACCCACGCTGTAATTGCCAGGGTAACAATAATTTTTGTAAAAGCAGTCAGGTTCATCTTATTCCGCCTCCCTTCCTACAGCAGCAATAAATTCGTCGGAACTGGCAGCGTCCACGCCTAACGCCGCGGCTAAGGAAGCAACCGTCGGCCGGCGCAGTCCCCAGCGCTCCACAGGCTGGCTGCCGTTAAACAGCTCCTGAGGCGTGCCGTCAAACACTTTAGTGCCATAATGTAAGACTACAGCTCGCTTAGCAAACCGGCGCACAATATCCATATCATGAGAAATCAATACAATGGTAATACCACGTTTAGTATTGATAGCCTGCAAATACTGCATCATGCTCTCTTTTTCCAACGCGTCCTGACCATTAGTAATTTCATCTAAAATCAAAGTGCGGGGATTAAGCGCCAAGGCAGCGGCTACGCCCAAGCGACGCTTTTGACCAAAGCTCAAAAGGCGCGGATATTCGTTTTTCAGCTCCATCAACCCCATAGCTTCTAACGCTTCCGCTGTTTGACGGTTAATAGTTTCGTCCGTCAGCTTTTTCGCGCGCGGGCCATAAGCTACTTCATCAAAAACAGTGTCCTCTAAAATTTGCAAATCAGGATTTTGAAAAACATACCCAATTTTATCTGCCAAATCTGCCGGCTCGCATTTAACAATATCCTCGCCGTCCACTAAAATTTCACCGCTGCGAGGATGGCACAGCGCCATGAACAAACGGCTCAAGGTTGTTTTGCCACTGCCGTTATGTCCTAAAAGTGCCACAAATTCACCGTCCTCAATGCGGCAATCCATATCGTTGATTACAGGCTGCCCACGCAAGTAGGCAAAGTTTACATTTTTAGCCTCCAGCATCAGTCAGCCCTCCCTTCCGCTTTTTTAATACCATAGGTTTTAAAATCAGCCAGCGCGTCCTGCTCACTGCGCCAGTCGCCTAAATCAAGATGCAGCTTTTCCTCCAAGCCCAGCTTAATCTGCCACAGCGTCGGCAGCAGCGGCCGCAGCTCCGCATCCTCATACATTTTGGGTGCAGCAGCTTCATAAGCATCCGCTGCAACTAAATTGCCTTCTTTTAATACAACCAAATCGCTTATATAGGGCAGCAAATAATCCATGCGATGCTCTACGGCAACAATGGTTGTACCGTAGCGCTGATGAATATCCCAAACTAATTTATATAGCGATTGCGCCCCGTCAGGATCCATAGCGGAAACAGGCTCGTCCAAAACAATAATTTCCGGATGCGCCGCCAAGGTTGCCGCCAAAAGCAAACGCTGACGCTGACCGCCGCTAAGCTCGTCCAGCTGATAGCTTTCCCGTCCGGGCAGCCCCACATCCTCTAAAGCGCGGCTGACACGAGCGGAAATTTCTTCCGGCGCAAAGCCGTGATTTAAAAGTCCAAAGGCAATTTCTTCGCCTGCGGTTAAGGATACCAGCTGACTTTCATAATCCTCCATAATAAAGCCAACGCGCATGGCAATATCGGACACGCGTTTATTTTTGGTGCTTTCGCCGTGCACCTCAACGTCGCCGCTGTAACGACCGCCCATATAATAAGGCACAATGCCGGTCATAGCTTTGCACAGAGTAGTTTTGCCTGCACCACTGGGCCCCGTAATTACAGTGAAGCTGCCTTTTTTGATATCCAAATTGATATTATTAAGTACCAAAGCAGATTTTTTATACGCAAAATAAAAATTTTCCAGCTTAATAACGCTTTCCATTTATTTTTCCTCCTCCTGAAAATAAAACAGCTTGCGCACCGGCGCATACAGGAAGAAGGTAATCAAGCCGTTAAGCAGTCCGACAATAGCGACAACGGGCAGCATGGCAAAAATCCACACATGCAAAGGCAAGCCCAAAACCAATTTCAAAATGAAAGTGAAAAGTCCGCCGCTAGCCACGGTTGCCAAAAAGCCGGTAATAAAGGGACGCAGCTTCCATTCGCCTACGCCTGCCGCAAACATTGCCTTTACCAACAGGCAGCACACAGTCGCGCCTGCCAGTTCGCTGGCTACATTACCTAAAGGAAACGCAGATTTAGATGAAGGCACTAATGTCAAGCCGGCAATAAAACCAATGCCGATAGCTTGGGAAAGCTTGGGTCGAGTTAAATTGATAACGATAGAATACATGGCAATAGTCCAGTTAGGAGTTACGCCGCCAACGTTGGGGCTAACAGTGTGCAGTATAATACCAATAGCCAACAGCATAGCGGTAATGGCTACCCAGCGATAACCGTCCTGCATTGGCTCTACTTCAATAAGCTGCGGAACAGTTTTATTTTGTTCATCCATACTAAAACCTCTCTTTACAAAAGTCTTTTTTCAGGCTACGAATAAAATTATTATACTACAATTTCGTCAATTTGTATCGCAAAAAATAAAATTGGCGTCAGCTTTTTACCGCCAACGCCAAAAAGAATTAAAAAAGCAGGAATATTCGCCCGTGTGACAGGCAGGACCATGCAAAGAAGCTTTAACCAAAATCGTATCGCCATCACAATCGTAAATCATTTCCCTAACCTCTTGCAAATTGCCGCTGGTTGCGCCCTTGTTCCACAGCTCCTGACGGCTGCGGCTCCAAAACCAAGTGTAGCCTGTTTCCATAGTTTTCAGCAGCGATTCTTTATTCATATACGCCAGCATCACTACGTCTTTGGTAGCGCAATCCTGCACAATGGCAGGCACCAAACCGTTAGCGTCAAATTTAATTTGGGAAATGTCAAACTTCATTATAATCTTACCTCGATTCCGCGACTGCGCAAATATTCCTTAACCTGTTTAATCGTAAAAGCTTTGTAGTGAAATACGGAAGCCGCCAGCACTGCGTCAGCGCCGCCCTCGGCCAAAACGTCATAAAAATCCTCTAATTTTCCGGCGCCGCCGCTGGCGATAACCGGCACATTTACGGCGCCGGTCACGGCCTTTGTCAGCGGAATATCGTAGCCATTTTTAGTGCCGTCGGCATCCATACTGGTGAGCAAAATTTCGCCTGCGCCCAAAGTCACAGCCTGCTTGGCCCACTCCACAGCGTCTAACCCGGTCGGCTTACGCCCGCCCTGCACATAAACCTCCCATTTATTTTCACCGCAGCGGCGGGCATCAATGGCGATAACAATACACTGGCTGCCAAAAATCCGCGCACCCTCGGCAATCAGCTGCGGATTTTTAATCGCCGCGCTGTTCAAAGAAGTTTTATCTGCGCCAGCCAAAAGCGCATTGCGAATATCTTCAACGCTGCTAATCCCGCCGCCCACGGTCAGGGGCATAAACACTTGTCCCGCAGTTTTGCGGATAACGTCCAGCATAGCCTTACGCTCCTCAAAGGTAGCTGTAATGTCTAAAAACACCAGCTCGTCCGCACCCTCGGCATCATAAGCTGCCGCGCGTTCCACCGGGTCGCCGGCGTCGCGCAGTCCCACAAAATTTGTGCCTTTAACTACACGTCCTTCCTTAACGTCTAAGCAGGGAATTATTCTTTTCGTCAGCATGTTAACCCTCCTTAGCCAAAGCCAGCGCCGCCTGCAAATCAACTGCTCCGGTATAAATTGCTTTGCCGATAATGCAGCCGCACACGCCGTCGCCTTCCACAGTCTTCACGCGACGAATATCTTCCAAAGAAGCAACTCCGCCGCTAGCAATAACCGGCACGCCGCACGCGCGCGCTAAAGCTGCCGTCGCTTCCACATTTACGCCGCTCAGCATACCGTCGCGGCTGATATCCGTATAAATAATTTTATCAACGCCGTACTGCGCCATTTTTTGCGCCAGCTCCACAGCGGTTACGCCGCCGCCCTGTCCCCAGCCTTCAATGGCAACTTCGCCGTTTTTTGCATCAATGCCAACGGCAATGTGTCCGGAATATTTGCGGCAGGCTTCCTCCACCAGCTGCGGATTTTTTACTGCCGCGCTGCCTAAAATTACGCGGTTTACGCCTAAAGCTAATAATTTTTCGATAGTTTGCAGATTACGGATGCCGCCGCCAAGCTGCACGGGAATTTTTACATTGTTTAGAATACGCTCCACCACAGACACGTTTTTGCCCTCGCCTGCCAAAGCGCCGTCCAAATCTACCAAATGCAGATATTCTGCGCCTAAAGCGGCCCATTTCTGCGCCATCTCTGCCGGATCGTCAGCAAAAACAGTTTCGGCATCAAAGCGTCCTTCGGTCAGACGCACACAGCGTCCGCCGCGTATATCAATCGCTGGATAAATTATCATGGCTGCCACTCCTTAAACGCCCGCAAAAGGCTCATGCCCACGCGGCTGGATTTTTCCGGATGAAACTGAAACGCCTGCACATTATTTTTGCCCACGGAAGCCGTAACCTCCATGCCGTAATCGCAGACTGCCGTAATTAAAGATTTATCTTGGGGCACGCAATGGAAGCTGTGCACAAAATAAACGTATTGCCCGTCTGTATTTTGCATTAAGGGCGAAGGACTGCGCAACGCCAGCTTATTCCAACCCATGTGCGGAATTTTGCAGGCGGTAGTTAAATATTTTACCTGGCCTTGAAAAAAACCCAAGCCTTGTACGCCGGGAGCTTCGTCGCTGCCCTCAAACAGCACTTGCATGCCTAAGCAAATGCCTAAAAATGGCTTGCCGCTGTGCAAAGCCTCCATAATCACGGGAATGAGTCCCGATTTATGCAGATTGGCCATGCAGTCGCCAAACGCTCCTACGCCGGGCAGAATAATTTTTTCTGCGGCAGCAATTACTTCCTTGTCGGAGGTCACCACCGGCTCGCCGCCAACTGCGGCAATGGCGTTGCAAACGCTGTATAAGTTGCCCATGCCGTAATCGATAATCGTAATTTTATTAGTCATTTAGTAGCTCCTAAAAACATATTACAAGTTATTTTTAATAAGTTGATTATTTATATAAAAAGTTTGCAACATCTTGATCATTATATTACGCATTAAATCATTCATTTTTTCTTTGCTAAGTCAATCTTTTCGAATTTTAGATCTACAGATATAATCTCATATCCCGCTTCAACTATAGTATTTGCCATTGTATGTGACTTCGACTGACTCCAATACTCCCTATAAGTATATGCTGATTTAGACAATTTATTTCCAATAATATTTTAGATCTCTGCAAAAGTCAAAGAAATTCTATCCTTATCACATGACTTCAAATATTTCTTTAATTCAAAAAACTTTCCATAAGATACCTTCTTGTTCTCCAATTCACCAACATCCTTAAGCGCGTCGACCAATAAATCAAATTTTTCTATCATCCAATCAAATATCTCTTGTTGTTTTTCCAAATTAAAAACATCTGCCTCATGCTGATACACAATACGCTTGGCAATGCTTGTTTCTCTACTGGAATACCAATCAAGTTTATCGCCAAATTTTGATTCTATCGTATGCTTTTTACTTTCTAATCTTTTAAAAGCATCTCCATCAAAGGCGTAAATAACTAGAGAAACATATTTGCCGTAAGTAATGGCAAACTGTAACAAAAACTCATCAGTTCTAGCCTTACTATCATACCAATACTTAACAGTTGCTTTTCCTTTTAGAATGTTTTTCCTATTACGTTTACTGCAATGCCTGATAAAATTAATCCAAAAAGCTTTTTGCCGCATCTCAAGACTGGTATATTCATGAGCAACTTGGTTTTCTTTTGATATGGCTGGCTTTTCTTCAGGTACTGGCAATTCTTCCGGAACAGCTCTGCCATCAACTGCAAAATTTACATGTATCAGTTTTTCCAATTGTTCCTCAGTAAATTTAAAGCCCCAGCGCTTCTCCATAAACTCAAGCAGCTTCTTGCTGCGTGCATAAATATTTTCGGCATTCCAGTCATTAGATTTCGATACTTCAATTTCAGAGTGACACCCATTTTCGTAACCGCGCCTACCAGCTCTTGTAGTTTTTTTATCATAAAAACTATCGTTTTGCAAGCTGGAATTTACACTTTGTGAAAGCGGCAGCAAATTGCCCAAGGCACCTGACAGCATCTCAATCTCTCCATCAGTAAACTGTCGATACAGATTTTGCCAATAATACTTGGACGGAGTTTGAGGGAGAATATGCTCAATGGAAACTTTATCCTTTGCTTTTTTTGTAAACATCTCCCAACTGCATATGCGGTCAATATTATTTTTCTGCACAAGACTGGTTTCATATTCGTACAAGAAATAATCTACATTATTCCAACCATAAAATCCTTTACCATTTAAGAACTGCTTATCAATTTTGGACTCAAAATTCGAAATTGCATATTCAATATTATTGTCTATGTTTTGAACAATAGTTGCCATGATATCTTCCAATGATATTTCGCTCAAGTACAAACTCCTTGCGGCACGATAATATTCGCTGCTACAGAACGAAGCATTAAAATTTCCAAGCCTGAAACAGATAAATATAAAACGCTCAATTGCCTTAAAAGCCTTAATTCGTTCTTCAGAATCAAAATCATCATGTCTACTGATGATTACAGCTACTAATGGTCGAAAATACCCCATACCGATACGATTTAATTTATCTACCCATAGCTGCTCATCCTTTGCTAAATTTTTACTTTCATAAGGGAAGAAGGTATCGTACCAATATTTAGCCATATCCTTAAGGCTGTTTACATAATTTTTAATTTCAGTAGGTTCTAATTTGGAAGGTTCCGCAGTTTCCGTTTCTGTAGCTTCCTCATCATCTTCCGTTTCACAATCTGCATCAATACCAAATTTTTCTAATGCTTTATTCACCATAACAGTTTTCTTTTCAAATATATTTTGAGCAGAAAATTTATTTAGCAGGAAATGAATATAGTCATCTCCCTTTTTTCTAGAAAAAGCAAAGTAAATTATCCAATGCGCTCTTAAAAAATCATCATCTGATAAAGGAACATTTTCATTTTTACCGAGCTGAAAATATATTTCCTTCCAAGCATCGTTAATTTCTTTTCTTAGATAAGATTTGCTTGTCTCATCAAATTTTTTATCTGAATACAGTGTAGTAAGATAGATAAGCCTATTTTTCAACAACTCTAAATTTGTCAGTTTCTTACCACGATTATTCATGGTCTCAAAAGCTACAAATACATCGTAATCATCATCTATTACATGTATATTAAACATCAATTTTAATGTGAGCTTTAAATAGAGAGTGTTGATTCCAGCCATCCCTTCGTTTTTATAGATAGTCGTTAAATTCTCTTTGAAAAATTTTTTGGCAAATTTGAGATTTTTGGTATAGTAAGTTTCATTAATTGTACCGGAATATGCCTCGCCAAAAATTTTATGTCTTAAATAATCTGCACTAGGATTGTCAGCTTCATAGCCAAATAAATATGTGGTAATCATATTATCCTGTGGTCTTTTTTGGCAGATATATTTAGACACTATATCTTTTAAGGTATCATATCCAAGAACTATTTCATCGTCTTTCTTACCTTTGTTTTCAGCAAGCTCTCTAACAAAACAAATTATTTCATTCAACAAAATCACAAAAGTAGTCAAACGCTGCTGACCATCTACAATATGATAGGCCTTAAATCCTTTTTCTACCATCCAAAGATCATAACCCCAATTATTTATCTCTTTGCGGTCTAGTAATTTTAAAGATAAAAGTCCTGTGTAATGATATTTATCCTGCTGTAAGTTAATCAAGTCATCCCAAAAATCTACCAGCTGTGATAATTGCCAAGCATATCCTCTTTGATAATCCGGTATTCTAAATAATTTATTTTGAAATATCAGTGATAATGATTGTAATTCATTTACCATTTTTAGTACCTCTTTTTAATATGCCAGTTCGGTATTTATCTCACAACTTTAACTTTTGGCGCGTAGATTTTATTAGCAACATCTTTACGCCTTGCGCGTTTATTGCAAATTTCTGATTAACACCAAATTTTTCACAAGCTGCCCTTGCTGCTCATTACGCCCTGCACACGGCTGTCCACAGCCACAGCTTCGGCCAGCGCTCTGGCAAAGCCCTTGAAAATTGCTTCTATAATATGATGCGTGTTTTTGCCGTATAACACGCGGATATGCAAGGTAAGACCAGCGTTCATTGCTACGGCGCGGAAAAATTCTTCGGTCATTTCCGCATCGTACATGCCCAGCTGCACCTTAGGAATTTCCGCATCAAAAACTAAATACTGACGGCCGCTGAAATCCAGGCACACCTGCGCCAGCGCTTCATCCATAGGTAAAAAGCAGTTGCCGTAACGGTGTATGCCAACCTTATCGCCCACAGCTTCTTTTAGCGCCTGCCCCAAAACGATACCGCAATCCTCCACCGTATGATGGCTGTCAACATCTAAGTCTCCCGCCGCCTGCACAATCAAATCGCTGAAGCTGTGCTTAGCCAGCAAGGTCAGCATATGGTCAAAAAATCCAATGCCCGTATTAATATCGCAGTAACCGCTGCCGTCAAGGCTCCAATCAACACTAACGCCTGTTTCTAAGGTTTTGCGTTCTATGCTTGCGCTTCTCATGCTTTACCTCCTGTGGTTTCAATAACCAATTCCGTCAGCTTCGCTAAAATTTGTTTATTTTCTTCGGGCAAACCAACCGTAATGCGCAGCGCGCCGGTTAAAGCGGGATGACTGGTAAAATCGCGCACTAAAATACTGTTTGCCAAATAATATTTAAACAGCAGCTTACCACTAGCAGCCTGCTCCGGCAAATCCTTGCCATATTTTTGGTAATAAGCATCCGCCAACTGACGGCACAGCTCACCCTCAGCGCGCAGCATAACAAAGTTAGTAGCTGTCGGCCACACGCGAAAGCCTAGCTTCTGCATATAAGCGGCCATTTTATCACGTTCGGCACGAATAGTTTTAATGCGCTCCTTGTACAATTCTTTATTTTCGTAAACGGTTTTAGCAACCATCAACGTAAAGGCGTTCACATGATATGGCAGCAGCGCTTTGCCCAGCTGGCGCACCAAGGCAACCGCGCCTACGGCGTAGCCGCAGCGCATGCCTGCCAGTCCGTAGGCTTTAGAAAAGGTACGGAATACCATAAAATTGTTGTATTTGCCAAGCAGGCCTAAAGTGGAGCCTGCCACCAGCCACAGCTTATTCAAAGGACGCATATCGTTAGGCAAAATTTCTTTGCCGTCGGCAAATTCCATATACGCCTCGTCCATAATTACCGGACAGTTGACGTTCGCAATAATTTTTTCCATAGCCGCCAAGCTGTTGTAATTTCCCGTAGGATTATTGGGATTGCAGACAATCAACAGCGACGGCTGCTCTTTTTTACAAAAAGCAATTACGCTATCGGCGTCCACATAGCCTTCCTCGGTCAAGGGATAACGCACTGCTATGCTGTCGCTTAAATCGGCGTATTCGCCATACATGGAAAAGGACGGCCAAGGCACGGCAATTTTTTTGCCCGGCCCGCCGAAAACGTAGCAAGCCTTTTCCAAAAGTTCGCTGGAGCCGTTGCCTATTTTTACGCAGTCGGTGTCCACATCAAGCTCTTTTGCGATAACCTCGCATAAATTTTCGGATTTAATCGGCGGGTAGCGGTTGAAAGGAAAGCGCGCCGTGCGCGCGACAATGCCAGCGGCAATTTCTTCCGGCACAGGATAGTTGCTCTCGTTAGCGTTGACAATAATATCGGCAGCCACGTTTTCTACGGAATATTCCTCCATAGCCTCAATACTTTTGCGTACGGAAAACTCGTTCATTTTCTCCGCCTCACTTTCCTACGCGCTTGCGGATGGCATTAGCGTGAGCCTGTAAGCCCTCGGCCTCAGCCAAGGTAATAACATCGTCGGCAGCCGCATACAAGCCTTGCGCCGTATAAGCAATAATGCTAGTTTTTTTCATAAAGGTTTCTACGTTTAGCACAGAATAAAATTTTGCCGTACCGCCGGTGGGCAGTACATGGTTAGGCCCTGCATAATAATCGCCCAAAGGTTCCGGGGAATATTGGCCTAAGAAAATTGCGCCTGCGTTGCGAATGTAAGGCATGATTTCAAAGGGAGCCTGTGTCATAATTTCCATGTGCTCCGGTGCAGAAATGTTGGCCATTTCAATAACCGTTGCCATATCCTTAGCCAAAACAATTTTGCCGGCCTGCTCTAAAGAAGTCGCAGCAATTTCCTTGCGCGGCAGTTTCGCCAGCTGTATTTCTACTTCCTGCGCTACGGCGTTGGCAATGCGCTCGCTGTCTGTTACTAAAATTGCAGACGCCAGCGGGTCATGCTCGGCCTGACTTAGCAAATCTGCGGCGAGATATACAGGGTCGGCGCTGTCGTCGGCCACTACCAAAATTTCGCTGGGGCCTGCCAGCATATCGATATCCACATGGCCGATAACTGCTTTTTTTGCCAATGTTACAAAAATATTGCCGGGCCCGGTAATTTTTTCTACCTTGGGCACAGTTGCCGTACCAAAAGCCAAAGCGGCAATGGCTTGCGCGCCGCCCATTTTATAAATTTCCGTTACGCCGATAAGCTTGGCCGTTACCAAAACGTTAGCGTTTACTTTGCCGTCCTTCCCTGGAGGTACAGCCATTACAATACGCGGCACACCTGCAACCTTCGCCGGGCAGGCATTCATCATAACGGAAGACGGATAAGCGGCAGTACCGCCGGGAACGTAAATACCCACGGAATCTACCGGCGTTACCTTTTGTCCCAGCAAGGAGCCGTAAGGTCGATTAGTGAGCCAGGTTTTGGGCATTTGCTCCTCATGAAATTTCATAACGTTGGCAATAGCGCGTTCTAAAGCAGCCTTTACTTCCGGCTTGCAAGCAGCTTCCGCTTAGGCAAATTCCTCCTCGGTCACACGAATATTTTGTGGCGTTAATTCCACTCTATCAATAAGTTTAGTATAATAAAATAATTTTTCATCGCCCTCGGCGCGCACATCAGCCACAATCTGCTCGGCAACCTGCGCTGCCGTCATGTGACGGCCAAACAGGGCGTCCGTTCCGGCCTGAATCCGCGGGGAAAGTTCTACCTCGTCAAAAGCTTTTTTCTTCATTAAAGCGGCGATCTCCGCCGCATTCATCGCTCTAGCGTCAGTAACTTGCATTTTAATTTTCCTCCTCATGTAAAACAATGCGCAAATCCTCCACTAATTTATGCAGGCGCGCAAATTTCAATTTAAAGCTGGCTCTGTTGGCAATTAAACGGGCTGTAGCTGTAAAAATAGAATCTACCTCTGCTAATTTATTTTCTCTTAAGGTCGTGCCCGTTTCCACAATATCCACAATCATCTCGCTAAGTCCCACGATTGGTCCCAGCTCAATGGAGCCGTTAAGCTTAACTATTTCTGTTTGAATGCCTAATTTATTAAAATATGCTTTGGCACAGTTGGGATATTTGGTGGCTACGCGCAGATGGGCGTAATCTGTCAGCTTAGCGCGGCGTTTTGCTTCCGGCACCGCCATCATCAGGCGGCAGCGGCCAAAGCCTAAATCCAGCAGCTCAACCACATCCTTATCCTGCTCCAGCAAAACATCCTTGCCAATAATACCGATATCTGCCGCACCATATTCTACATAGGTTGGTACATCCACAGTTTTAGCAATAATAAAACGCACCTTGGTTTCCTCGTTGCTAATAACCAGCTTGCGAGAATCCTCCGTAACATTTTCTGCGCTGTAACCAACCCTTTCCAGCAAGCGCAGCGATTTATTAAACAGCTTGCCCTTAGGCAAAGCTATAGTAATATATTCATTCATGAAAATTTTTCCTAACCTTTCCTCAGGGTACATAAACTAAACCGGAGCAGCAATATTCCTTAACTGCTGCTGCGGCAGCAGTTAAATCCATAGCTTCCGTACATAATTTAACGCTGCGTCCTTCACTGCGCAAAGCGGCAGCTTTTGCAATCGCTTCCGGCAGCTTGCCTTCATTCCAAGCCACCAAAGCGTCCCAGCTGCGCACAGCCTGTGCCATGCCGCCGCGCTCCAACGCCAAAACTACACGATCAACGCCCAAAGCAAAACCTGTAGCGGGATAATTCAAGCCAAAATCCTGCATCATTTTATCATATCGTCCGCCGCCTGCTACGGGATAACCCATTTCCGGCAGATAGGCTTCAAACAGCATACCGGTATAATAATCCAGCGAACGATACAAGCCCAAATCAAAGGTTAAATACTCTGACGCGCCGTAAGCCTGCACCAGCTCATAAATCGCCGCTAAATTTTCTAAAGCGTTGACAGCCTTAGGATTGGTAACAACGGCTCGCATTTTAGCCAACAGCTCTGACCCTCCCTGTAAAAACAGCAGGTCGGCAAAAAGCTGTTTTATTTCCGGGCGAATGTTTTGCATAGCGTCCGCCATTTGCTGCATAGCTACCGCATCGTGACGGCGCAGGCAATTTTTCAGTTCCACCAGCTGATTTTCGCTAAAGCCAGCCTCCTCTGCTAAACCATTGATAAAATCAACGTGGCCTAAGCTGATGGTAAACTGCTTTACGCCCGCCGCCTGCAAAGCTTTGACCGCCAGCACGATAATCTCTGCGTCGGCAGCAGCGCCGCTGGCACCCAAAAGCTCTACACCGGCCTGCTCAAACTCACATTGCCGTCCGGCTTGAATTTCTTCATAACGATACAAATTAGCCAAATAACACAAACGCTTAATTTTTTCACCACCGTTCAAGCGCGTAGCTGTCAGGCGGGCAATAGGCGCAGTCATATCGCTGCGCAGCACCAAAAGATTATTATTGCGGTCAAAAAATCGAAAATCACCTTTCGCGCTCATGCTGCCAAAAGTATCTACATATTCAAAACTAGGAGTTTTTACTTCATCATAGCCCCATTTATCAAAAACATCGATAATGGCGTTCTCAATACGGCGTCGCGTCTTCATCTCTCCCGGCAAAATGTCCTTCGTACCATAGGGAACCTGATAGACCTTATTTATCATCTTGCTTTTTCTCTCCTTTTAAAACATCCATCACAGAAGAATAGCCGTCTGCGCCGTAAACCAAGCAGCGCTTGACGCGGGAAATTGTTGCTGTGCTGGCACCGGTTTTTTCTACAATAGCTTCATAAATTGAGCCTTCGTCCAGCATACGCGCAACCTCTAATCTTTGCGCCATAGCCTTTACTTCACTAACGGTGCAGAGATCCTCAAAAAATTTATAACATTGTTCCGTATCCTTTAAACTCAAAATAACCTTAAATAATTGATCCGTCAAATGATCGTGTCGATTGGCTGCCATAATTTTCCTCCTCTATAAAAATTCTAAAATCAAGAAACATTTTACTAACAACTTGTAAAAATACTTTAATACTTTATCTAGTGAAAGTCAAGAGAAATTTACAAAAATTTACAGATTATGTAAATTTAGGCGATATTTTTGTTGACAATCGTAGCAAATAGATGTAGAATTAAGTCACTAATTTAAAATGTATTCATCAAGAGTAGCCGAGGGACTGGCCCGATGAAGCTACGGCAACCACACTGCGGTGAACGGTGCCAATTCCAACGGAGCAATCCGGCAGATGAAGATAACTAAGCGCAAGCAAAATCCTTCACTCTGTTAGTGAAGGATTTTTTAGTATCTAAAGCTGTAAAATTTATTTAAGGAAGGACTTTTAGGATGATAGAATTAGTTAATGTAGAAAAAACCTACTATAGCAAAGCCGGCGACATCCACGCTTTGAAAAAAACTACCCTAAGCATCAAGGCCGGCGAAATTTTCGGCATCATCGGTCTGTCCGGTGCAGGCAAATCCACCTTGGTACGCTGCATCAATATGCTGGAGCGTCCTACTAACGGACAAGTTTTTGTAAATAACGAAGAACTAACTGCCATGAGCGAAGCGCAGCTGCGCAAAGCGCGCCAAAGCATTGGTATGATTTTCCAGCATTTTAATTTGCTCACCAGCCGTACTGTTTACCAAAATATTGCTTTCCCTTTGGAAATTCAAGGCTTGAGCAAAGCGGAAATTGATAAACGCGTGCGTCCGCTGCTGGAGCTGGTACAATTGCAAGACCGCGCCAATTATTATCCCAGCCAATTATCCGGTGGTCAAAAGCAGCGCGTAGGTATTGCCCGCGCCTTGGCAAGCAATCCAAAAGTGCTGCTGTGCGACGAAGCAACCTCCGCCCTTGATCCGCAGACTACCAAATCCATTTTAGAGCTTTTGCAGGACATCAATAAAAAGCTTAATTTAACTATCGTGCTCATCACTCACCAAATGGAAGTTGTCAAAATGATTTGCGACCGCGTTGCTGTTATGGAAAACGGTAATATTATTGAAGAAGGCTCCATGGTGGATATGTTCACTAATCCCCAGCATCCTACTACCAAAGAATTTACCAAGAGCGTTGTCAATGCGGAAATTCCCGAAATGATTAAAAAGCTCACACTCACCGATACCTACAAAGACGGCAGCAAGCTGATCGTCCGCATTTCCTTTATCGGCGATTCCGCAGGCGAGCCTATCGTTTCCGGTATGGTTAAGCGCTTTGCCGTTGACGTAAGTATTTTGTACGGCAACATTGATCAGCTCAAGGATGTTCCCTTTGGCACGTTGATTATCGAAATCAGCGGTGATAAAGAAGGCATCAACAACGCCTTGGACTATTTACATCAGCAAAATCTAAAAACGGAGGTAATTGGCTATGAATCCTGATATGCTTAATCTTTTATTGAAATCCTTTTGGGAAACCTGCTACATGGTTTTTGCCTCTACTGCACTATCCACTTTGATTGGTATTCCCTTAGGCGTTATTTTGACCGTCACCCGCAAAAATCATATTCTGCCTCATCAAGCTTTGAACAGCATTTTAGGAGCAATTGTCAATGCAACTCGTTCCACTCCCTTTATTATTTTAATGGTAGCAATTATTCCGCTGACGCGTATGATTGTTGGTTCCTCAATTGGCACCACGGCAGCCATCGTTCCCTTGACTATTTCCGCAGCGCCGTTTATCGCCCGCATTATTGAATCCTCTTTGCTGGAAATCAATCCCGGCATTATTGAAGCGGCGCAGGCTATGGGCGCAAGTCCCATGCAGATTATCACTAAGGTGCTGCTGCCGGAAGCGCTGCACTCCATTGTGCTGGGAGTAACCTTAGCCATCATCAGCTTAATCGGCTACTCTGCTATGGCCGGTACTTTGGGCGGCGGCGGCTTAGGTGACTTGGCTATTCGCTACGGCTATCAACGTTTTCAAATGGACGTTATGCTAGCCACTGTTGTAGTTTTAATTATCATGGTTCAGGCAATGCAGTCCTTGGGCGACTACGCATCCAAAAAGCTGAACAAAAATAAACTGTAATCCTCGTTTACGCGGTCTTCAATGCGCGCTTGAAGGCTTGCTATAAAAATAAAATTTTCTGAACATATATTATTGGAGGTATAATGATGAGTAAATTAGTAAAAATTTTAATCACCATTGCACTCTGTGCGCTTATGGTTGTAGCTGCGGGCTGCGGCGGCGATAAAAAAGCCTCTCCAAAGGCAGACCCTAATGCGCCTGTTAAAATTGGCGTAACCGCCGGTCCTCACGCCGAAATTATGGATAATGTGAAAAAGCTGGCTGAAAAAGACGGCTTAAAGGTAGAAGTAGTAGAATTCTCCGATTTTGTTTCTCCAAACGTAGCCTTGAGCCAAGGCGAGCTTTTTGCTAACAGTATGCAGCACGCTCCCTACTTGGCTGCTACCTTGAAAAAAGAACCTAAATTCGAGCTGGTAGAAGCTTTTAAAACCGTAAACTTCCCCATGGCTATTTACTCTGCCAAATATAAAAAAGTTGAAGATATTCCGGAAGGAGCAGTTATCGGAATTCCTAACGACCCTTCCAACGGTGCTCGAGCTCTCTTAGTGCTAGCTGATAAGGGCTTCATTGAATTGAAGGATAAAAATTCTGTTACGGCCACCACTGCCGATATTACCAAAAATCCTAAAAAATACAAAATTCAAGAGTTAGATGCCGCTTCCATTCCTAAAGCAATGCCTGATATGGATATTGCCGTTATCAACGCCAACTATGCTTTAGTTGCTAAGCTTAACCCCGCCAAGGATTCTCTGCTTATTGAGCGGCCTGACAATCCATTCCTAAATATTTTTGTTACCACTAAAGCCAACGCCAACGATCCCCGCATTGCGCAGCTCAAAAAAATTTATCAATCTGCTGAAAACAAAAAATTTATTGAGGAGCATTTTAAAGGCACTATCACCGCTGGCTTCTAATGTTTTGATAGCTGATAAATCAAAACCACTGACTACACATAAAATGCAGTCAGTGGTTTTTTATTATGCCATTGCTTCCTAGCGCGAAACGTGCTAGAACAGAATTCGTTATAAGTTTTGCATCAAAATATTATCTGCACAGCTCCAAAACATCAGCAGCTTTCTCTGCCAGAAGCACTGCGCCGTGCTTTACAAGAAACTCTCTGCCGCGAAAGCCCCAACAGGCGCCAATGCAAGGTACGCCAGTATTTTTCGCCGTTAAAATATCTGTATCAGAATCACCGATATAAATAGTCTCCTCCGGTTTTACCGCCAGCTCGCGCATTACTGCCAGCAGCATATCCGGCGCAGGCTTACGAGCAATGCCTGCCCGTTCGCCGCAAGCAGCATCCAACAATCCGTCAAAATAAAGCTGTGCCAACTCCTGCACAGCATAATCCGCCTTATTAGAAACAATAGCCGTTTTACAGCCAAGGGCACGGGCTTCAGTTAAAAGCTTCAAAACCCCCTTATAGGCGCAGGTTGTATCGTTGCAATGCACTTTATAATAAGCGTTAAAATCGGCAAAAACCTTTTCCTGCACTGCTTCCTCCGTGTTCGGCGGCACCGCCCGCGTAATCAGCTTGCGGATACCGTTACCCACAAACATGCGCACCTCGTCCACCGTGCGCGGCGGAAAATTATTGACCGTCAACGCATGATTAGTCGCCGCCGCCAAATCCTCTAAGGTATTTAATAAAGTTCCGTCCAAATCAAAAATTAAAGCTTTATATTTCAAGAGCTGTTCCTCCTCATATCTAATAGCTATATGATAATATGAAAAACACATAATTGCAACGAAAAAAGGATGCGTTACTGCTGTATCAGCCTAAACGCACCCTTATTTTTTCAGTAATATTTTTCAATTATTTTTTTTGTTTCAGTAATTTAACAAGCTGCAATACGTCATCCAAGCTAATATCATCTTCTTGAGCTTCAGCTTTCTTATCTAAATCCACAAAAAAGCTAGCCATATCACATTCCAGCAGGCTATGCAGCTTCAAAAGATTCGGTAGAGTTACAGGGACACGACCACATTCAATATTGCATAAATGAGTTTGAGAAATTTCCATCTCTTTTGCCAATTCAGTCTGAGTTAAA
>ENA-UERC01001020-UERC01001020.1-human-gut-metagenome-genome-assembly--contig:-NODE-1020-length-18048-cov-4.792165_pt1 | contig 18048 bp, 10 predicted proteins | sample MGYA00242955_ERZ507955 | MGnify/ENA primary metagenome ERZ507955 (study PRJEB26167, sample SAMN06115394) | human gut metagenome | host: Homo sapiens | place: China:Hubei | collected 2016-04-27... | reverse complement strand
TCCATGAGCCAATGCCCAAACTCCATCAAGCTGGCCAGTAAATCCCTGGATTTCTTTAGGAGATATTTGGATTTCTCTCACAGTAGCGACACTTCCATCTTCACTAATAACCTCCAAGTTCAACTTGACATTTTTCATCGACTCTGACTCATGTCCATTCTTAACCATTAGAGTACCTTTAAATGCTTGACGAGTCAACACCATTGTCTGTTCAAACTTCAAAGCAACAGAAGAGCATACCGATTGACTGGATTCGTCCAACTTAGATGCTAACAATACATATTGGTCAGCGAAATACTCTTCTATACCAGCATAGCCTTTTTCTTGCGCATACTGTTTATGTTCCTGTATTTTGTTTGAACAGTTCAATATTTTTTGTAGATCCATCCGATTTTCAACAGCTTGATGGAGTTTGGGCATTGGCTCATGGAGAGACAGGAGTTGCAACGATTGAGTTTATCCCGACCAAGTATGCCGCCCCGACCGGCCCAAAAGAATACACGTTCGGTGGAACGCTCTCTTATCTCGATCCGTTTACCGGCTTGGAGGTGACTCGCGACTTGTTCCCGGTAACCATGACCGTCAGCCCTTCTCCGAATCTGTCTATGGATTACTTCGTGCAACGTGATATTTTAGGGGACGATCCTTTTACAAAAGATGTGGTTGAACCGATGATCCCGTCTGAATTCTCGTTGCTGATTCATAACGTGGGTGCGGGGGATGCTAAAAATGTAAGTATGGTCACTCGACAACCTAAAATAGAATATAATGAAAAAGGGCTGTTGGTAGATTTCAAAATCAAGAGTTCGCAATTGAATGGTGAAGCCGAATCTGTTATAATGGGCGAAAGCGTGCAAAACGATTTTGGAACAATTAAAGCAGGAAAGACCGCTTATGCCCAATGGTGGATGACCAGTACGTTACAGGGACATTTTACGGACTATAAAGTGGAGGCGACCCATGAAACTAGCTATGGTAATTCTGATTTGTCCCTGTTGGACACAGTGCGTGTCCATGAGTTGATTCGGGGTATTCGGGTGAATGAGTCGGTTAATCCAAAAGTTACCGGTTTTATGGTGAATGATCTGGAAGATGATTTGGAAGATGTGCTTGAAGAAGACGAAGGGTTAATAAAAGAGGAAGAGGGACATGACGGATGGTACGACTGCCCCAGTTGTCAAAGCTACTTCCGCTGAATTGCAGAAAATATCGGATACCGAATATAAGTTGGATATTACTCCTTCGGCTAACGGATGGAATTATATCAATATTCCGGATGAGACCGGTGGACGGTTGAAGTTGCTCAGTGTGAACGAAGATACAGATCTGGATACCCGTAAAGTATGGCAAACCGATCGTACATTGCGGGATGGAAAAGACCCGAAGTATGAATATCTGATTCATGTGGTAGATTATTTCGAAGACGGTCCGGTGACAAAAGCCACTTCTTCCGGCTCTTTCCGGTTAGTCTTTGAAGAGCGTCCGAAAACTACACTGGCGATAGAATCCATTACAGGTTTGCCTGAAGAGGATCAGGTGGCAACCTCTCCAGTCGGAACAATTACGATCAAGTTCAACAAAGCCGTTTTATCGGATGCTTTAATCCCAAGTATGGTAGAATTATATTATCAAGGCGAAAAAGTGGATACGAAAGGGCTCCAGTTTAAACAACAACAACAAAACACATATACATTGGATTTGTCAACTCTTACCAAGCAAAACGGAGTCTATACATTGACGATCTTAACATCTAAGATTAAGGATTCCGAAGGTTTTACCGGTGAAGGGGACTTTTCGGTTGTTTGGAACCAGGTAGCGAGTGGAAAAGTCTCTTTAACAGCTTTGGCCGATCCGGAAAAGGCGGGAACTGTTACTCCCAGTTCCATACAAGTCAATTATGGAAAGAATGCAGAATTTGTAGCAAAGGCAAACAAAGGCTATCAGTTTAAGACTTGGACGATCAATGACCGGACCGTGTCGACTGAAGAGACCTATTTGCATACCGCAATCGTGGACCAGACGCTTGTCGCCAATTTCGATCCAATCTCTTATAAGATCGAAATCTCTTATGATGCTTCCCAAGGTTTTGTCACTTTCGGAACCGGTTATTACGAGTTTGACAGTTCTTTGGAACTGATCGCAACGCCGAATGATGGATATCGGTTTGCCGGATGGTTTATTGAAGGAAACAGAGTCTCGATGGAGGAACGATTTATATATAAGGTTACCGGGGATGCCAAACTGGAAGCGCATTTTGAAGCTACTGGCAGTGATCCGGACAATCCTGACACCCCCGGAGGCGAAGATCCTGATAACCCCGATGGTGGTGATCCCGATGATCCGACTGCTAATGAGAATGTGGAAACGATTATCGTACAAGTCTATCCTACGCAAGTAGCCGATTATGTCCATGTGGGCGTTTTGCCGGCGAAGAGCCGTCTTATCCTGTTTGACTTTACGGGTAAGCAGGTGAAACAGGTTTCCTCTTGTGAGGGTAATGTAGATCTGTTCATGGGCGACCAGCCGAGTGGTTTCTATCTGTTGCATATCCTGGCGGGAGATGAGCAGAAGAAAACGGTGAAGCTGATTAAGAAATAACATGTGCGTGAGATAGATAAAGAAAGATCGGAAATTTCCGGCCTTTCTTTATCTATCATGTTATGTCTTCAAACTGGAATTGATCAGGCAAAATGTAATGAAAGTCGTCCGTGAAGCGGTTCTCCGTAACGAAGGGTCTATCCTTGAGGGACTATCCCCAATTTTGTGTAAACTCAAAACTACAGGAGGGGGTGCATCGTGCATTACGACACACCCCCTTTTTTTGTGTTTCTATTCTTTGTTATCCCGTTCAGTGCCCTTTTTCATCGGTTGATTGTCATTTCTTCTCCAAGTCCTTTCAATAGGGCGTTTGCGAGCCTTTTGTACTTATATATTAGGATTTATTTACTATAAATTAAGTATTATTATATGTTGATTGTAAAAATTAATTGCCTGATTTTCAATTGAATTTCGGCAATTTGTTTTATATTCGCATGAAAATCAACCAAAACGCTTTCAACTATGAGTGATGAAGAAAAGATAATTGCTATCTGTTGGCTGGATTCCGGATGCTATCAGGCGACATCTGTTGCTGAGCATTTCGGTATGTCCGTTGTTGATCTGGAAGCGGATCTGGCCGCTTTCAAGAATCATGAGAGCTACGCGAAACAGTATGCTGCATACATACAAAAACATACTGCCCCCAAGCTGGCTGACTGCTCGTTTACAGACTGGGATCAGAACTGTACGCTTCGGGTACTGAAGAACAAACGTATCGAATGTGTCATGTGCATTCCCGAAGAAGATAAGTATTACCATTTCTATATCCCGAACAAGTCTTATCTGGACAATATATGCGAGAACTCCCCCTGGATACCTTCAGACCGTTTCCGGCAGGAATTGGTCACCAGCCATATCAACGACTGGAAGGAACTGACGGCAGAAGAGCAGTTCAAGTTCCTGGTCAAACGGTATGACAGTGACATTTTCATCCCCTTCAGCAACCGTGCGGAAAAGACATTCATCAATCAGGTACTGGGTATACGTATTCCCGGTTCTTCGGACTGGACCTTGACGGACCAGCAACGGATGTACCAGGCTTCGGGAGGTTCCGGCGAAGAAAATCCCGCGCGTAGAAATATGAATATGCATAACGCTGATTTGAACGCTCAGGACAGGTCCATAAGACGGGACCAGATACACCAGTTTGCCAAACTGACCATGACAGGCAGTTTCTCTTTCTCATGGGATGGAGTCGAAGAGGAATGTGAGCTTGACGACTCTGATATGGAGGCTGTACAGAGTTTGGTTCAGGAGAATGATTCCAAACGCTTGCAGGTGTTGGCATCCAAGGGGCCTAAATCCATCGAAAAGGGTCTTCTGTACAAAATAGACCCGTTCTACGAATTCTATCATCTTCAGGTTCCTATGAAGGAAGGTGTGGATTCCAACGACTTCACTGCGCTCAAACACACTGCGCAAAAGGCGTTCGATGCAATCTCGGAAGCTTACCATGCCCGATCTGCCAATAAGCAGACCGCTGCGGTTGCCACCGGTCAGAAGGTTCAGACTGCTGTACTTGACATGAAGCTGCAGGAGTCTATCTGGCAACTTTTCCACGAATTGCGTGATACGGAGGACGAAGAGGAATGTGACGGTATTATCGCTGACATACAGATAGCCCTTCAGGATGCTGGCACAGAACAATACGGGCTTGTATATGATATGTATGTGCACGAGTTTCAGGAGACTATGAACAGTGATTTGCAGGAAAAATTGAAGTCCGTTTTTGTGATGCCGGAACAATCGAAACCCGACAAGGCTGAACCGGTGTGTACGGTTCCAGCGGTTGCTGCCTCTGGTGGAACTGTGCTCCCTAATGGCGCCGGTAAGTATGATGCGCTGCAACGGAACCGTATGGAGCTGCTGACAGAAATCCGGAAGGACGGAATGACACCTGAGCTGATAGAAAAGCTGAGCTGGACCGAGCAACAGATTTTGCAGATACCTGCTGGACATAGACCGGCTTTCTATCCGGAAAATGATTTGACCTTGTATAAGTTGTACTTGAGTGGGAAGATGCTGACAGAACTGGCCGTTGTCAAAACGGTGACAAGCCGGCTTTCCCCCTCTGAGGTAAAAGAAATATATAACCTTTAACTGAATCGTTATGAATTTGTTCAAAGCTGTAGGAACTGTGTTGAAGTGGCTGGTAGTCGTACCCTTGCGGTATACGGCAAAGCTGCTCATGTGGGGTGGCCGGCATCTGGGACGGTTGTCGGTTAAGGGGGGGAAGTATGCCTGGAAACGGCTGAGAGGAGAGAAGGGTACAGCTGTAGTTGTAAGGAATAAGGACGGTGAATATATCGGATTCGAACTTTATGACAGCAATGGGAAACATGTCAAGACAGGAACGCTTTTGGACCTGACTTCCTATTATCGTAAGAACTTCCTTAACGGAGTTCCAGAACATATCATCTCTACGTATCGGATAGACAATATCTATCCCTACATGAAATGGCTGAACAAACCCATACAACGTGCATCAGAAGCTTTGTATAGATTGACCACTGATAATTTGCCGGATACGTCATTTTCCCTTCGGGAAGGTTATTGGAGGTACAAAAATGACTTGACACAGGGCGAGATGACTCCGGATCAGCAAATGTTGTTCGGTTTCTTTAATGATCAACAGGACAAGCTGATGGAGAGAGCCGAACTGAACCGGGCTATAGCGAAGGAGGATGGCGATTGTGTACTTCAGATATTGGAGGAAAGCAAGCTCAGTAATGACCCGGAAGAACTGAAGGATAGGTTGGTTCAGTGCTCGGAACATGCCAAGCAACTGTTCGATTTTATGGACAGCAAGCAGTTGTACGAGATGCTGAAATACATAAATCATGTTGAACCGTCGGTGAGTTGTTGGGACCATGAATGCTATGTGAAACTTCTGAATATGCCGTATGAGCAGATTAACACACTGCAGTTGTTCCATTGCAGGATTCAAGATCACTGCTTGGTAGGACGAGATGGTACGGCAGAAGTTACCAAGGTGGTCAATAGGTATGATTTTAATGAGGGATGGAAAAAAGACGGTCCGGAACGCTTCAGAAACGGTAATGACAAGGAAAAGGCCGAGATGATATCGCTCGCACAACAGGCCGGCAACAACGAGGCGGTGCAGGAAATGGCCAAGCAGTTTTATATGGGCATGTTTAACCAGAACAATATCCGCAGCAGGCAGATGTACATGCAGTCCGTGCAGGAACTGGCAAGAGTGGCGGTAAACACGAATGACGGTGTGGGTATGTCCCCTTTGATGGAGTATTTTTACCTGGTGCACCGGAAGAATGTCGCTTGCCTCGAACTGGCTGAAGGGATGTATACGGACAGAAATTTCATGGTATCTGAAAATTATTCTCTGCTCAAAGCTGACTTGGAGTCATTAAACAGACAGATAGACGAGATATACGCTACCCCGGCAATCATCAGCTTGGAATATCAGAAGGTGGACAAGCTGGTGGAGATGTACCGGAAAGGTTCAATAAAGGGACCGGACGGAAAGATCCAACCGGATGCGGCTGAAGCTTTGGCAGGCTTGATCTATAGTTTGCACAAAGTTGGGGTGGCTGAAGGTGTCATCGAAAGACTGGCGAATACGGATATTCTGAAATCGGCAGTCTTGAAGGACGCGCTGTTGAGACATAACCTTTCCCAAGAGGATGTGCAACACTACACATCCGGACAGGTGCGCGAGCGGACCGATGCGCGGCAACAGCCGGGACAATACAACCTGACATCTGCTAACGGACCGGTCATCTTACAGGGGACCGAGTCAAACCTGCTGGACAGGCTGGAACTGATTCATGAGAAATACGGACCGATGATTCGGGTGGACATGGAGGACCGCAGGGTATTGCCGTTCCCGGCAGAGTATGTCGATGACATGATGATGCGCGAACCGGAAACCCTGAAAGATATTATTCGTCAGGTGGGAGCGGAAGCACTGGCTTACCGGAATGGTGACCTTACGGCAGAAGAACTGTTTCAGTGCCCATGCTATGAGCCGTACAATCCCAGGACAGGAAATGATGTGACGTCCTTGGCTGACCGGATGACGGAATTCTGGGCAGAGAGATCTATGTCTCCGCAAGAGATGGCTGCGTCAGTGTCAGGGGGTATCTCAATCCCGGTATCCGGCAGCGAGGAATTGCAGTTCTCCGCTGACACGCCGCTGGACAAGTCATTCTCCCAAACGGACGAATATATCGAGAAGGTGGATTCCATGCTACAGAAGTATGACCCTAAATCAACCTTTGACCAGTACTGTACTTTGGTCTGTCCCAGCGAAAAGGCAGTTGACATGTGGCAAAGTAAGGAAAACCAGGCCGTTTTTGTCCGGCTGATGGATGAATGTGTGGCCATGTCCATGGCATACCGGAAAGGTGAGATTACCCCGAAGGAACTGATTAATGCCATTCCCAACGCACAGCGCGATAATGGATATTCCAAGGAATATGCCGATAAGTTGTCCAATAGGGTCATGGGTATTTACGAGGGACGTATCCGCAGTTCAGTCCAACAGTTACAGGATGACGCTTCAGGGGAAAAACGACGTGTGGGTTATCACAGATGAAAAAGGACTATTATGGAGAAACTGATGACTTATGATGAAATAGAAAAGGTGTATGGCCTGCAACCTGAAAAAATCGGACTTTGGTTGTCCAAAGGATATATACAGGGGGCTGACGGTTACGTGTCCGTTTCCTCTCTGAAGTCATTCATGAATGACATCGGTATGGATAATGCCGGCATGAAAGTTAAGGGATCACTGACTACCGCTTATCGGCAGTTTGTCCGTACATGGCCGGATATATTGGGCACAGAACTGAGTGATATGCTCCGCGAATGTGCAGAGGATGATGACATGGCGACGGTAGCTGCCAGACATGACATAAGTCTCTCTACCCTGCAGTATTATATCCGTACGGCTTCCATCCGGTTGAAAATGTATTATGCGGATGTACCTGCTTTGCGTCTGCGGCTGGCTGAGACCATCCGGGAGAACCGAAACCTGCAGCTTTTATTGAAAAGACAAGGTTCCAATGCGGACAACAGCAAGGATGTGATAAAGGAGATGGTGTGCTCTGCACTGAAGGATAATATGATATGCAGCGAGCGGGACCAAGAGACGGCCTACCGGGATTTCATGCGGATGTTGCTTACTTCCGTGACAGAATTGGGCTTGTCGGTACGCTGCACGAACGCGGCCATCAAGAGCGGAGTGAATACCCTGTATGACTTTATCGTGGTGAACAAGGCTTGCGGAAAGAGCGGGATGCTCACCAAACTGCCGCACTTCGGAATGAGGTCCTATCAGGAAATAGAGGACTTGCTGACACGGCTGAATCTTATCAAGGTAGACAATAACGGCTGCTGGACATCGGTAGCGGATTTTTTGATTGACACGAATTCGGAACTGTTTATACGATACAGTGGAAGTTCCGTGCAATCGACTCATAAGCCCCGGCTGAGAGGGAACGAGATGGTGGCCGAGTGGATCGGCAATTATATGGAGTTTACCCACGCCAAACGTCGGTAAACGGTTGAATGGAAAAACGATTAACTAAATATGACTATGGATACGAATAGAGAGTACTTGCAGACTAAGTATGCACCGGACCGGAACATCGAGACACTGGCGGTGGCATTCGCTATGCATTATATGCAGCAGCATCCTGGTACGAAATCCTTGTGTGACATGGCAGATGTTTTGCGTGTGTCTCCCGAAGGGTTGAATGATCTTATCGTGCAGGCGGGGAACTCCCCACTGCTTAGCGGGCAACGGCCGGACAGGTTGGAGCAGCTGGCCTCCATCAACGAGGTCCGATACAATAATTTTCTAAAGGCTGTCGAACAGAACAACCGGGTGGCGGTTCTGTCCAATCCTTCCCTTTCGGCTGATGCAGCGGATTTGGCGTTGGCACGGTACTATTTGAACTCACATAACAACTCCCGGTTCCGTTCTATGGCGTCCCAGGCGTTGGGCATGGACGTGCGGACCATGGAGAACTTGTTCTATGCGGCGGCCGCCAAGTCGCTCTTCCGGAACGAGAACGCTCCCTTGCTGGAGAAATTTGCCAGCGAGAATATCGAGAAGTACAACAAATTCCAGGAAAAGATGGATAATGTGCTGTATGTGAAAAGCGACATCGAGCCGGGTAAGAAACTGGAGGATCTGATTGTCGGGTTTGCGGTGAACTATATCAACAAGCATCCGGACGAAGAGACAAAGGAGAGGGTGTTCAGTGCACTGAAGGTGAGACCCGCTATCCTGGCCGAACTGTACCGCAAGGCGCAGAAAAGGCCGGTGCTGAAGGGTTATACGGTTCCCACATTGGGCAAGCTGGCTCAGCTGAACTGGAAACGCTACCAGAATTTCGTGAAGCGTGTGCTGGACACGGACATCAAGGTGCAGGCAAACGCCGGTGACCTGATTGAGCGGATGATCCCTTCCCGTGAGTTGGGAGCCGCCGTATACCTGATGGGGCAGGACGAGTTCTCCAAGAACCAAATCTGCCAGGTATGGGGGCTGTCTGAGGAAGCATTTCAGGATGCCATTGACAAGTACTCAAACAGCAAGGAGTTTGAACAGAACTGGCTGGCCGGAGAGGAGCAGAAGAAAAGCTATATACAGCGGATTATACCAGAGATCGAGCGGCTTCGTAACGATGCAGCCGAAATACTGGATCCGACCTACAAGGTTTCCGGTGAGCAGGGCATCGAGAATATCAATACGGTAAGCGATGAAGCGCGGACGAAATATCTGCAATACCACCCGGACGTGTTTGCCGGACTGGATAAGGACCATACGACTTACGAGAATGCGATGATCGCTTGCAAGGCTTGCGGTCTGGCGCTGGAGCATGTGGTGAATAAGGAGCCCAGACTGGTGGACTATAACCTGTGTATGGAAGCGGTCAAGTCCAACGGATATGCCCTGAAATGGGTGAAGCGTGCCTGGAAGGACCGACCGATGTGCTATGCTGCGGTCGCCAACAACTATAATGCGTACAAGTTCGTCCCGCGCAACATGAAGAGCGAGCGCAAGCTGATGCACCTGGCAATTACACCTATGGGGGGCGGCCAGAATCTCCAGTATGCGTTCCAGAAGGACAAGTCCAAATATCTTTGCCGTATGGCTGATCGCACGTTCGCCGAGGCACGCGAGTTCTTCCCGCAGAGGTTCGCACCGTCGGACAACGAGCTGAAACGTCAGGCACGGATGGCAAGGGCTCAGGCCAAGATGCAGGGACAGCAGCTGGAGAACGGGGTCAAGGTGACTCCGCAGGACTACTTTGACCTGTATCCCACACTGGTGAAAGAGGCGCGTGAGGCTATTGAGAAGAATTTCATGTCGGTACGTGCCGAGACGGAATCGTTCGTCCGTAACATGGCGGCGTTCTATAACGGTTCCATTTCTGCCAGCCAGCTGTTGGCCGAACCGCCAATGGCGGGCCGCTATCCGGAAGACATGGATCCGGCAATCAAATACCGGACGGTCGTGCTGGACACGTTCGCTTGTGCGACAAGACATCCCGAACTGGTGCCGGCGGGCAGCCTGAACGTGAACTTCAAACCGTCAGTGCAGCGCGATTTCTCCGCTGTGACGATTGATGACTATTACAAACGGCCTGCAGGACAGGACAAGGGCCCGGCTGACCAGGTGAAGCCTTTCTGGGAATCGGCTAATATGGACAGCTCCATGTCGGAGGGCGTCAAAAAGGGATTGGTGCATCTGCTCAAGCAGGAGGCTGAACTGGCCATGGCTTACCGGAACGGCGAGATATCCGCTGAGAAATTCTTCTCCACACTTCCTATGGGAACGAATGTCCCGCAAATGGAAAAGGCGCAACTGGCAGGATACGCCAACGAACTGACACAGTACTGGGCTGACCGGTTCCCGGAAATGGTTCAGCAGCAGAAACAGAATCATTCCCAAGACCAAGGGCTGAACAGATCCCGCAACGGGGGCATGCATCACTAACCTATTATCCGGATTACTATGGGACTATTGGATTATTTCAAGGAACTGGCAGGCGAGGTTGATGAAAGAGACGGCCAGATTAACATCAGGACGGATTTCGCTAACCGTCCCGGGGCCTTGTACCTCTGTATTAATAAGGAGAGCCACAGGGTGACCAGTGTGCGTCTATGCGACATCGCTTCCCGGCTGAAGGAGGATACCTTCGAATCATTTATCTGCGAACAGGTGAAGCAGGTGAAGAAATTGGACTTCATTCCCAACGAGATCGCTCTCTTCTACTTTGTGCCGGACCTCGCTACCGTTCCACGTGTCCACAAAGAGGAAAATGACCACTTTATCCCGTACATCCAGGATAAGCAGCCACAGATGAAAATTGACTTGACCGATGCTGCGTTCGCTGTCAAGTATGGCTTCGACTTGATAGAGAATGACAAGTGCTTTTCGGCGGTTACTAGTGGGGTGGGGAATACCGAACGGTACCGGGAGTTCATGGAAAGCAACGAGAAGGAACGCTACCGGGGTATCGTAAATTACTATCTGGATGGCATACAGGAGGATTACCGTAGACAAAAGGGCATCTCTGCCCGAAACCCGATCTATAATTTGTTACAGCGGATGGGCGACAACGAGAATGTGGTAGGACTGATCGTGCACCAGATAAACAGGCGCAAGGACATTGCTCCCCTGATGATGCGGATGCTCAAGCCGGTCATCTTCAACACGAAATGGGGGAGGAAGAATATATCCGACGCCGAGATGCTGAATTACGTGGCAAAAAATGACATGAAATATCTGAGCGTAGAGTTCAGGAATCAAACAATGCTTGACTTCTTCAAACGAAACGGATTGTTAGACGCTGTGTTGGAATGGTGCGGTTCGGTGAGCTATATGGATGACTATGTACTCCACAGGGGGCCTGGAATCTCAGACAAGGTGAGCCCCATACCGGGCTTGACGGTCAGCGAGACATTATACCAGAATATACTCGACAAGGGGGCTGCGGTCGGACAGATGTGCTACCGTAGACTATGCCGGGACTTACGGAAGGAGAAGGAACTGAACCCTATAATCGACTTGACGGCTAAGTATCCGGATTTTATACGCAAAGATTGTCCCGGCGAAAGGCCGCTGCCGCCGGGAATGACAGAGGACTCGTTCGAAAAGGGACGGGAAGCGACCAAGAACAGGAGCACTTCGTGGTTTCATTTATAAATTCCTAAAAACAATGTTATGGAAAACGAACAGGAACAGATCAAGATTAACAATTACGACATCAACATGCTGATTGGCATATACTTCTATGACCAGGGTACCATTCAGCTGAGTAAACTGGCCGAGAGACTGTGTGCACCGGAAAACGAGGTGGAGCTGATCTTGGCAGAATACCGGGAGTCTCCGGTGTACAAGGATTTCTATGCCGAAATGAGTGCCTTCTCTAATGCAAGACTGGGTAAGCAGGATACGGAGGTGCTGGCTAAATGCATGGGCGAGGCTGCCGAGCTGATGAAGGCTTTTTATGTATTGGATCAGCGGAAAGTGAGCCCGGCTACCATACTGAACGAGGGCAATGTGGATAAACTGCTCCAGTCTGCCTATTTTGAGGAATGTATCGGAAAGGACCTTTCGGTGCTTCTGACTTCCGAGAGCTCGGAGAACCAGGGTTGGAAACGGCTGATGGCTGAGACGGCACTGGCAGATGGCTATCAGAAGTCCATGGAGGCGATGCAGTCCTACAGGGATTTCAGACGCTCACAGGTGGACGGTGATTTGGGTGAGAAAGAAGCGGAGTACCGGGTGTTTGCGACGGAGGCTTACGAGAAGGCGCAGCGGGCTTCAGAAAATTATACAAAGGTTTTCAACCAGACTTTTGTATTGCCCGAAGTGATGGCGATGCGTGACTTGTATCAGAAAGGGGATGAACAGAAGCTGTTGGTTATGGTGCAGCAGAAGCGTGCAGATGCGTTGGTGATAGGGCAGTTCGTGGATATGCTTTGCGGACAGCCCCAGGGGCTCTCCGCTGACTTCACAGGGACTCCGGAAGCTATATCGGACGAGTTGCATAAGGCACTGACCGAAACGGCGTGGTTCGAGAATATGGTGGGGCATGACTTGTCGGGCATTTACCCTGAGATGATGACACAGGCGCAGTTCGAGATGGCACAGGGCTATGTCAACCGTATATGCGAGCAGGCTGGGGACGGAGCAACAGTGAAGGTGAAGGCGTTCACGAGCAAAGCGAACCTGATAGAGATGAAGGTGAACCCGCAGGAGATTGCCAGACGGATGGATGTCCTGACCGGAAGGGTGGAAGAACGTAAGGAACTGAACGGGTTGACCGAGAGCTTTGTGAAAGGGGAGTCTCAAGGTGTCAGTCAGGAATTCTTTGAATCGGACCAGTTCAAGAGACACTACGGCGAGGATCTTTCTTTGGTAGGGGCCAGGCCGGGTGTGGCTGATGTCATGGTGATGGAGCAGTACCGCAAGATGCTGGAGGGACGTATCTCCGAAATGGCGGCTGATCTGTCACAGAACCCGTCGGCTGACAGAGTACAGGATTACAAGGAGTACGAATCATTGGTGAACCAGGCAGAGGTGGCTTCTCTCCGTATGGACAGTTTGTATGCGGACAGGCCGGTACAACTGATAGATTTGTCTGCCGATGACCTGGCCGGACTGAAGATGGACCGGACGGTGTCATTGCTCTATAATGAGCATACGGGCAAGATGATACTTGCTGAAGCGGGCACAAGCCTCGAAGGGACTGAGGGGTATTCGGTGATTGACCGGTTCACGACAGCCAAGCATGCAATGGACTTCATACGTCTGGCTGATCAGAAAATGGAACAGACGCACCGTTCCGGACTTTCCACGGACAATATGCGAAATGAGTATAAAGTGTTCAAGGCTCTTCCTGCTAACGACAAGTCCTTGTATCTGTCCATGAGCATCCTGTCCAACGAGATGGCGCAGAAATCCGAGCATCCGGATCTGGCTGCCATGAGACAGTTCGCATTTGAATATGAGCAGAAAGTGCAGTTCGACCTGGCGAACCCGGGTGTGACCGATGTGGTCAAGACGGATGCCAACCGTGCGAAGCTGCAGGCAAAGATTGATCATGACAGCGGTGCCGACCGTACAGAAAAGGTGGGTGGCCGGTCAATGTGATAACAGAGAATGAATGAGGGCCTGCCCTTCATGGGCGGGTCCGGTACTAATTTAAAATAGGACGGTAATGAAGAATTCTTACCAAAACGACATACAGACGGTACAGCTGGGTAATATCATCTCTTCGGTGGGATCATTGCTTGACCGCTCTGAAAGTATGCAAGAGACGCTAAGCATGTTTCATCTGGAGCAGTCTGCTGAGATTTTGCTTCAGCTGCTCGAAGCGGGGGACGAGCCGGTCAAGACGGAAATACTGACGGCCTCGTTTCTGGGTGATGTTGCCGAGGTGCTGTACAAACGGCTTGCCGGCCTGGACTTCCCGGAGGATACCCCGAAGAATGTGTTGGCCGCTCTCGCGAACGGACTGATGGTGAAAATCGGACTGGTCGGTGACGAACTGGAGACTTATGCAAGCCGGATGGACGGCTATCTGTACGAGGGCAGGGACGAACGGCTGAAAAGAATTGCCGAACTGCATATTTTGAGTGACTGGCTGATGCAGGCGTATGAGCGGATCGGCAAACTGTTGCCGGAACGACTGGAAACAGAGGAACAACGGCTCATTAAACGGTTCTCCTTCTGGCAGGCATCGGGCTATACGGCAGACTATCTTTATCTGGAGGGATTGTCGGATGACCTGATGGCATCGGACTTCCTGCATTCGACCTTGCAGGATGATCTGTCTAATCTGCAGGCGGCGCCTGAGTCGTGCCGGGCGCTGATAGCCCGTACAGTGAGACTGTGTAACGTGGTAGACCAGGACGGCTCCCTCGAAAAAGAGGAACGGTTACAACGGATAGATAATGTGATATTGGACTATAATTTCCACATCCCGATGAGCGAATGGGACTTTGTCTCCCTTCCTGACGGTTATCTGACGGCCTACATGAAGCTAAGGGCCGGGGAAATAAGGTTGAACGAGGTGGAGCAGTCGCTGACAGACGAACGGATGTGTCGGTGTGCCGTATATGTACATCCGGATGATATAGCCTATGTACCGCAGTCGTTCTGCAGACTGGATATGGCTGATTATGCATTGTCATACGGCTCGCCGGAGAACCTGAGGTATATTTCCCAGGATATGCAGACCCCGCAACAGGTGGCGCTGGCCCTTTCCAGGGACCCGATGACGGCCAATTATGCGAACCCGGATTTGGTGTCTTACGAGATAGCTTCTGCCATCGTCCTGAAGGACGGACGGGCCATCCAGTTCCTCCGTCCGGAGAATTACACGAACCAACAATTTACGGCATTGGCACAACTGGCACTGATACAGTCGCCTGATGTACTCAAGTATATCCGTCCGAAGTTCCAGACGAAAGAGGTGATTGCTGTCGCCGTGCGGAAGGATTACCGCTGTTTCAAGCAGATCCCGGTACAGCAGCGCACAGCGGAAATGATGATCTATTTTCTGTTTGTTGACCCGCGTATCGGTGAGTTCGTCCCGGTCATGCTGCTGAAGGACGAGGTGTTTCGGAAAAAGGCATCCCTGATTACAAACAGTTGGGAACGCTATGCGGCGCTGCCGGAGATTTCTGCAACCAACTGATCGAAGGGTTATGATAGCCAAGATACTGAAACATTCCAAGTCTTTCGCAGGGATAGAATACAACCGGCTGAAAACGGAGAACGGAAAAGCGGAGATGCTTGAAGCGAAGAACTTTGAACTGGAAGCGATGGTCGGACTGACGGGGCAGCCGAGTGCGGCGACATATCTCGATTTCCTGAACTATGTGTCTGACCGGCGACCGGACGTCAACTACCGGCAGTTCCATGCGGTCATTTCTTGTGCCGGACGTGAATTGTCCAAAGAGCAGCTGTTGGACGCCGCCCGGATCTACATCGACAAAATGGGATATGGTGACCAGCCTTACCTGGTGTTCTTTCATAAGGATACGGACAACAACCATGTACACATCGTCTCCACACGGGTACGCTATGACGGCTCGCTGGTATCCGACAAGTCGGAACGGTACCGCTCGCTGGCGGCTATCCGGGAGATAAACAGACAGTTCAATATTTCCGAATCCGAGAACTTGCAGGTGCGGGCCAAGAAGGATATCGCCGCTGCCTTGGAGTGGCGGTTCGCATTCGACTCCAACCTGGTGGGTATCTTCAAGGAGAAGGGCTACAAACTGGAGAAGTCCCAGACGGTTGCCGGACGGTGGATCCTTTCTTCGGACGGCGAGATGTGCGGAACGATTACACAGGACCAAATCGATGCCTGCAAGAAGGCTTACAAGGAAGGGGTGTCCGTGCGTGTCAATGGCAAACTGCCTGTGGACAAGCAACCGAAAATCTTCAAGCGAAAGCAGCTGTTGTTCAAGAAACTGACCGAATATGCGTCCAAGGGCTATACGTTCGAGGAAATCAAGTCCCTGCATGAACTGAGGACACAACTGGGATTCCATATCGAAAGCACTACGGTCAAAGACAAGGAAGGGAAAGAGCATATTCGCTGGTCGGTGACCGACTATCCGGGCAAGACTGTCTACCGGAGTTCTGACGTGTTCCCGATTGAGACGCTGGTACGCTCCACGGACTTCAGCGAGAAAGCGGATCATTTCTATTCCTTGGTCAATCAGGTGCTGGCAGAGGAAGGAAAGAAATGCGGCTGGAGGAGATTCGCCGAACGGATGTCGGCGCTGGGATATACTATGCATACCGGCAAGGGAAATGTCGCTTATGCAACCAGGCCGGGTGAGAACGGTCAGTACCATCTGCCGGCTGACACGGTGGCCGCGCTGAATTATAACCAGCGTGTGATCAATGTATCGGCAATGGATATTCACTCCGAAGAGGAAGCACGATGCCTGGCGGCCATCAACAGGGTCAAGGTGGACGATATTCGTCCGGTACAGTTAACGCCGGAAGATAAGTCTGTACGCAAGGTGGTAAGGGAAACGCTTTCTTCCCTTCTGCACAACCTTTCGGGCGAGGATTTGAGCGCGGCGCTCAAAAAAGAAGGGGTGTCCGTGGTGCTCATGGGCAAGGAACTCTTCTTTTATCACCCGCAAGGCGGCTTGTACAATGTGTCCAAATTGGGTGGCGGTTTCACGGTAGAACAGGCGAAGGGCCTGGACTTGAATGTGCTTGACGTGGATCGCATGAACCGCTACTACAGCAGGTGGGAGGATTACTTGAACGAGAAGACCGTCACGTATCCCGAACCGCCGGGCGAAGAACAGCAAACTAGTGGCAATACCCGTGGCACCGGACAGAATCATAGCCGGTCAGCAGTAAGCGGTGGTGCTTCCGGAAGGAGAACCCGCGCAAGGGATTATGATGACAGCCGGACTAGGTCCGCTTCCCCATCCATGGATGCTGTGCTCAAACCGATATCACTGGCAGGATTCCTGGCACAGATGGCACAGATTGCCAACCAGATGAAAGCCGGAGGCGGTGGTGGAGGTGGCGGGCGCTCCCGCAAACGCAAACGTAGGGATGATGATGAAAATGAAGATTGATACTAAGTGCTGGTTGATACGTTCTCATGGAATAGTGGAAGGTGTCAACCAGAACTGTAATGGATGCAAATCAGAGAGAATTCCCAACGGAATTCCGGTGTATCAAATGAAAAAACTAATAAAATTTGCTCTGTCGTACTGATTTGCTTATCTTTGTCTGACAATGATTTAGTAGTAACCAAAACCGAAATAAATATGTTAATAGTTTTTGCCAATCAGAAGGGCGGTGTGGGGAAAAGCACACTGGCTTTGTTGTTCAGTGACTACCTCGGTATGGCCGGTTACAGATGCCGTGTATTGGATTGCGACAAGCAACAGAGCATCTTTGAAAAGTACCTGCTGGACCTGACTTTTGAGGGTATCCATTATGATACCGAAAAAATCCAGAATGATGATTGCCCGGTTCCTGTCAATCCAAACTCTTTGTTCCGGATCGAACGCCTTCCGTTTGACGTGCTCTCCGGTGCTATACGCGGATGGCTCGACAATGGGGAGGACTCTTTTACCGATTCTGAAAATGACTTCAATATATTCGACATGCCCGGACAGTTGGACATTGAGCAAATGGAACCTATTTTCCGGCTGGCAGATGCCATCATCACACCGACAAGCTTCAGTGATTTTGACAACAGCTCCACACTTACGTTCACTAACGCATTACGCGGGATGAATCTTCGAGCCAAACGCTTCGTTGTGCCAAATGCCATTATGACATCAGCAAATTATTCGAGCCGTAGTGATATTGAGCAGCAATTGTTGGGTATGGGGTGCCATATCACACCGGATGTGGCGCGTACCGTAAACCTTTCCCGGAATTTAAGTACGATGTTC
>ENA-UERC01001001-UERC01001001.1-human-gut-metagenome-genome-assembly--contig:-NODE-1001-length-18364-cov-7.189151_pt1 | contig 18364 bp, 17 predicted proteins | sample MGYA00242955_ERZ507955 | MGnify/ENA primary metagenome ERZ507955 (study PRJEB26167, sample SAMN06115394) | human gut metagenome | host: Homo sapiens | place: China:Hubei | collected 2016-04-27... | reverse complement strand
ATCTGGCAGAAGAGCTTACTAAGAGAGCATTAAGGGCTGTAAATTATTAATATAGAGATTTATTAGTGTATGGATTGCAGAAAGTTGTAAAAAGTTATATAATAAAGCCAAAGTTATAAAAAGTTATATAAGGAGCTGCCTATTTATGAAAAATCCGTTTTCTCTAACCTTTGGCAAAGAACCGCTCAGCTTAATAAATCGCAATCTGCAGAATGAAGAAATAATAGCAAGCTTTAAAGCAGATAATCCTGATTTTCAGGTGTGTATGATTACAGGAGTAAGAGGCTCCGGAAAAACTGTAGCTATGACTACTATAGCCAATAGCTTAAGAAAAGATGAACACTGGCTTGTAGTAGACCTAAACCCCGAAAGGGATTTACTCAATACATTGGCAGCAGAGCTTAGCAACAACAAAGGCATCGTTGATTATCTTAGAAATGCGCAAATAAATAATATTTCTGCTTTTGGCTTTGGAATTGGTATTAGCCAAACTAGAGATATCAAGGATGTTACTGTACTGCTAAATGTAATTTTTGAGGAATTGACAAAAGAAAATAAAAAGCTTCTTGTTACTATAGACGAAATAACTGCTAATCAAAACGTTAAAGAGTTTATTAGCCAATTTCAGATTTTCATTCGCAAAAACTATAATGTGTTTCTATTAATGACTGGCCTTTATGAAAATATCTATGATTTGCAGAATGAGAAAAGCTTAACATTTCTTTACCGGGCTCCCAAAATTGAACTTAAACCTTTAAGCATACCTTTGATAATGCAGAAATATAAAGAAATATTTGCCTTAGAAGATAAAGAAGCCTTAGCTATGGCAAAAGTTACAGAAGGTTATCCTTTCGCCTATCAGGTTTTAGGTTATTTGTGCTTTAAAAATCAAACCTCTTATGAAAATGTAATTTTTGAATTTGACAGCTGTCTTGAAGAATATGTTTATGAAAAAATTTGGAGTGAACTATCCAATATGGATAAAGTAATTCTTTCGGCTATGGCAAAAATTACTTCAACTAAAGTCGCGGATATAAGAAATGTGATTGATATGGATTCTAATAATTTCAATGTTTATCGGAAGAGATTATTAAGAAAAGGTATCGTAAAAAACAGTACGTATGGCCATCTTAGCTTTATCTTACCAAGATTCAGAGAATTCATCTTGAGAAGTAATGATATAGATTTTTAACCTTAAAATTTTCTTAAAGAAAAATTCATAGCCTTCGGCCAGCAGAATATGTCTAAAACCTCCGCCAAAAACAGCAAATGCTGTTTTCGGCGGAGGTTTATTGTATTTTAGCTTTAGTTATAACACAAAAAGCAACCCACCCAACTTCCCCCACATTTTCCCAGCAACTGTTATTTTTCGTCTTTTAATACAAATTTACACTTCTGTGCTTTCTAAAATTAGTAAAATATGATATTATATATAAGTTAAGTAATCTCTTTAATTAAACATATTCTCACTAATCTAAAGGTAATTAAATATATGCTTATTGATAATGATTTTCGATATCCTGCCATGCTGCGTTTGCAGGACAAGCAGTGTGTAATTGTAGGCGGCGGGCAGGTAGCGGCGCGCAAATTGGCAACTCTTTGCCAGGCAGGCGCTAAAGTTACGGTTATTGCACCGCAATTTTGTGCCTTGCTTTTGGAAAAAGCGCGGCAATTTTCCTGCACGCTTATCCAAGAACCTTACAAAAAAGATTTTTTGCAAAACGCTTTTATTGTAATTGCTGCCACGGATAATGCCGAGATAAACAGACAGATAACAGAAGCTGCGCCCTGTCTCTGCAACAATATTACAGAACCGGAGCTAAGCAATTTTACTGTACCGGCATCATTTAGAGAAGGAAATATTTCTGTAGCCTTAGCAACCGGTGGTATGCCTGCCTTCACCCGCATTTTAAAACAGCGGCTGCAACAGGTTATCACTCCGGAAATCGCAGATTTTAATGAGTTTTTGCACCAGCAGCGTTTAATCGTACAGCAAATTTACTCCACACCCGAACAACGCACTACTTTTTGGCGGCAAACACTCACTGACCATATAGTAAATCTAGCAGCAGCAGGCAACGCTGCTCAAGCAAAGGAGAACATCTTAGATGCAATTAGCAGTTTTAGGACTCAATCACAAAACAGCTCCCGTTGAGATCCGTGAACGATTTAATTTCAATAATGATAGAGTGGCTAGTATTTTGCGCCGTCTGCGCAATTACGACAATATTCCCGAGGCCATGCTCCTGTCTACCTGTAACCGCACAGAGCTGTATCTGGTGCTGGAAAATCCTCACGAAGCCATTCCTTTTGTGAAGCGCCTAATTGAGCATTTGGCTGGTAAAAATTATAAGGGTGAATATTTTTATAATTTAACGGGAACCTTATGCGTACAGCATCTTTTCCGCGTTGCTTCCAGTCTTGATTCCTTAATTATTGGCGAAGGACAAATTTTAAGCCAAATCAAAAACGCTTATCAAATTGCCCGCGTTAACAACATGACGGACACAATTTTAAATACCTTAATGAATCGTGCTATCGCCGTCGGCAAGCGCGTGCGTACAGAAACCAAAATTGCTTACAGCAGCGTATCAGTTTCCAGCGCCGCAGTAGATTTAGCCATTGAAATTTTAGGCGATTTAACCGCCGCCAATATTTTGGTAGTCGGCGCAGGTCACATGAGTGAATTAACGGCGCGTCATTTGATTGATAAGGGTGCTAAGACAATTTTTGTCAGCAACCGCAATTTTGACCACGCGCAAGAGCTGGCAGATAAATTTAATGGCACCGCTATTCCCTATCAAGCTATGTTTAAGCAAGCGGCGCAGGCTGATATTATTATTACTTCCACAGGTGCGCCTCATTATGTTTTGACTGCGGAAAATCTTGGTCCCCTGCTGCCCCAGCGTCACGGCCGCCCGCTGATTTTAATAGATATTGCAGTTCCTCGTGACGTAGACCCGGCGCTCAACAATATGCAGGGAGTTACCGTTTATAATATTGATGATTTAGAAAATGTGGTTGACGTAAATAAAAATTTCCGTACCCACGAAGCAAAGGTTGCCGAGCAAATTATCAATGAAGAAATTGAAGCGCTCAAGGAACGGCTGCGTTACTACACCATGCGTCCCGTAATGGTACAGCTGCACGATAAAATGAATTTTCTGCGGCAAAAAGTACTCAAAAAAGCTTTCGTTAAGCTGCCTGAGCTGACAGAAGAACAACGCCGTATTATTGATTTAATGACGCAAAGATTGGAGCATAAATTTCTGCGCGAGCCTATGAAAGCTATGAACGCCGTAGCCGGTACCCCCGAAGAAGAACGCTACAAACACATGATAAGTGAATTATTCTTACTAAATGAAAGCGGAGAGGAGTTTGGTGATGAAAGCCGTATTGAAGATTGGGACTAGACAAAGTCTTTTAGCCCTGTGGCAGAGCAATTATATTGCAGCCTGCCTGCGCAAGCAATATCCTGAATGCGAGGTTATTTTAAAAAAAATCGTCACTAAAGGCGACAGGATTCTTGATGTTCCCTTAGCGCAAATTGGCGGCAAGGGATTATTCACCAAAGAAATTGAAGAAGAATTATTAAGCGGCGAGATTGATTTAGCCGTACACAGCCTAAAGGATATGCCCACGGTGCTGCCCGACGGCTTGTGCCTTACTGTTATCACCGCCCGCGCCAACGTAGGCGACGCTTTTGTCAGCAATAAATATGACAGCTTTGCCGAACTGCCCTTAGGCGCCGTTGTAGGCACCAGCAGTTTGCGCCGTAAAGCGCAGCTTTTAGCAGCACGTCCGGATTTAACTATCCGCGATTTGCGCGGCAATGTAGATACGCGTCTGCGCAAGCTGGACGAAGGACTTTACGACGCTGTTATCTTGGCTGCTGCCGGTTTGGAAAGACTTGGTCACGGCGACCGCATCAAAGATATTATTCCCAGTGATGTGTGCCTGCCTGCAGTCGGTCAGGGCGCTTTAGCAATCGAATGCCGCACTGATAATGCAGAGGTTCGCGCCATGCTGGACTTTTTGAATGATATGCCGACGGTGCAGGCTACCAGCGCAGAACGCGCTTTCTTGGGACTTGTGGAAGGCGGCTGTCAAGTGCCTATCGGCGTGCATGCCGACGTTGAAAATGAAAATATTCGTATCGAAGCAATTATTGCTTCTTTGGACGGCAAAACAGTGCTGCGTGATTGCTTAACCGGCTCCGCCGCTGACGCCGTAGCTTTAGGTAAAAAATTGGGTAAAAAAATGCTGGCCAACGGCGGTCAAGAAATTTTGGCCGCAATTCTTTAAGGAGTGTGACATAATGACTAAACAGGGTAAAGTATATTTAATAGGCGCAGGCCCCGGCGATCCGGGACTTTTAGGATTAAAAGCGAAAGAATGCTTGGAAACAGCCGACGCTGTGGTTTATGACCGTTTAGCCGATCCGCGTATTTTGGCTTTTGCCCGCAAGGACGCAGAAATGGTTTACGTTGGCAAGGCCAGCGCTAATCACACCATGCGCCAGCCGGATATCAACAAGCTTTTAGTAAAATTGGCGCAAGAAGGCAAAACCGTTGCTCGTTTAAAGGGCGGCGATCCCTTTGTTTTCGGCCGCGGCGGCGAAGAAGCTATCGAGCTTTTGGAAGCAGGCCAGCCCTTTGAATTTGTTCCCGGCGTTACCAGCGCCATTGCCGTAGCGGAATATGCAGGCATTCCTGTTACTCACCGTCATGTGGCAACCTCTTTTGCCGTTATTACCGGCCACGAGGATCCTACCAAAGGCGCGTCCACCATTAACTGGAAAGGTTTGGCTACCGCCGTGGACACCTTGGTTTTCTTGATGGGTGTAGAAAATATCGAAAAAATCAGCAGCCAGCTTATCGCTAACGGACGCAGCGCCGATTGCCCCGCAGCCGTTATCCGCTGGGGTACTCATCCGGAGCAGCGCACCTTAGTTACCACTCTTGGCAACGCTGCCGCTGATGTTAAAGCCAACAATTTAAAACCGCCTGCCATCTTCTTGGTTGGCGAAGTTGTTAAACTGCGCGAGCAGCTGCAATGGTTTGATAATAAACCGCTTTTCGGTCAAACGATTATCGTTACCCGCGCCCGCGCGCAAGCCAGCGATTTGACGAAAAAGCTGGAAGCCTTAGGCGCAAAGGTTATTGAAGTACCTGCCATTAAAATCGTGCCCGCAGCAGATTATGCGCCGCTGGATGCAGCTGTGCAAGCTTTGTCCGAATACAAATGGTTAGTATTCACCAGCGCCAACGGCGTAGAATATTTCTTTGAGCGCCTGCTTTTGGCAGGCAAGGACGCCCGCGCTTTGGCTGGCGTAAAACTGGCGGCTATCGGCAGCGCAACTGCTGACGCGCTGTCCAAACACGGTCTGACCGCTGATTTAGTTCCCTCCGCTTACAAAGCAGAAGAACTGGCAGAAGCTTTGGCTGATAAAATTTCTGCCGGCGATAAAATCCTTATTGCCCGCGCCAAGGTTGCCCGCGAAGTTCTGCCCGAAGCTCTGCGCAAAATCGGCGCTGAGGTCAATGTAGTTACCGCTTATGAAACTGTGGCTGACTGCGAAAACAAAGAGGAGCTTTTGCAGGCTTTAACTGACGGCAGCGCCAGTGTTGTTACTTTCACCAGTTCCTCCACCGTTACCAATCTGCTGCAAGTGCTGGGCGAGCAAAAAGATTTGCTGCAAAAAGCTACGCTGGCAGCAATCGGCCCCATCACCGCCGAAACCATGCGCAAACATGGCTTACCCCCCGCTGTAGAAGCAGAAAAATATACTATTGATGGTTTAATTGAAGCAATCCGAAAATATTTTAATAAATAAAGGAGTCTTGTAAAATGTCTACCGGTTTTCCTATTTATCGTCCCCGCCGCACACGCGCTACGGAAAATCTGCGCGCTATGATTCGCGAAACAGAATTATCTGTCAAGGATTTAATTTATCCTATTTTTGTCGTTCCCGGCACTAATGTGAAAAATGAAATCGAATCTCTGCCCGGTAACTACCACTGGTCCATCGACCGCTTGCCCGAATGTATGGACGAGGTTGCCGCTCTTGGTATTCCCGCAGTAATTTTATTCGGCGTTCCCTCTTATAAAGACGCCGTAGGCAGCAGCGCTTGGGATATGAACGAGCCTGTGCAATTAGCCTGCAAACTCATCAAAGAAAAATATCCTGAAATCGTTATCGTTACCGACGTATGTATGTGCGAATACACCAGCCACGGCCACTGCGGCGTACTGGAAAACGGCTGCACCGTCAACAACGACGAAACTCTGCCGCTTTTGGCAAAGGTTGCCGTTTCTCACTGCCAAGCAGGTGCTGATATTATTGCTCCTTCCAATATGATGGACGGCTATGTAAAAGCCATCCGCGAAGCATTGGACGCCAACGGCTTCAATAACATTCCTATTATGGCTTACTCCGCTAAATTTGCTTCCGCTTATTACGGCCCCTTCCGCGCCGCAGCAGATTCCACCCCCTCTGCCGGCGATCGTAAAGGCTACCAAATGGATCCCGCCAACAGCGACGAAGCTCTGCGCGAGGTAGCGTTGGATATTGAAGAAGGCGCTGATATTGTTATGGTTAAACCGGCGCTGGCATTTTTGGATATTGTGCAGCGCGTTCACGAAACCTTTAACCGCCCCTTGTGCGTATATAACGTCAGCGGCGAATATGCCATGATTAAAGCAGCGGCTGAAAAAGGCTGGATTGACGAAAAGCGTATCGTTATGGAAACTATGCTGGGCTTTAAACGCGCCGGTGCCAAAATGATTATTACTTACTACGCACTGGACGTAGCTAGATGGCTGAAATAAAATTCTGCTGTAAAGGCTGAAAGGAATTTAATTATGAATCATACAAAATCTACTGCCGCTTTTGAGGAAGCAAGACAATATATTCCCGGCGGCGTCAACAGCCCTGTACGCTCCTTCCGCAGCGTCGGCGGCGTGCCTCCCTTTATCTCCGGCGGCAAGGGCAGCAAAATTTATGATATTGACGGCAACGAATATATCGACTATGTTTTAAGCTACGGCCCTCTCCTGATGGGTCACGTGCCCGACTGCGTAACAGAAGCTATCAAAGCCGCTGCCGAAAAAGGCACCTCTTACGGCGCGCCTACCTTGGCAGAAACCGAACTGGCAAAATTAGTCTGTCGTTTAGTGCCTTCTATGGAGCAAGTGCGCATGGTCAACAGCGGTACCGAAGCAACCATGAGTGCATTGCGTCTTGCCCGCGCTTATACCGGACGCGACTGCATTGTAAAATTTATTGGCTGCTACCACGGCCATCACGACAGTCTGCTGGTAAAAGCAGGCAGCGGCGCTACCACCTTTGGCGTACCTGACAGCCCCGGCGTTCCCAAAGCTGTCGCTGCTACCACAATTACCGTTCCTTTTAACGATTTACCTGCTTTGGAAAAAGTTTTTGCCGAGCGCGGTGACGAAATTGCGGCGGTAATTATGGAGCCAACTCCCGGCAATATGGGTTTAGTTCTGCCGCAGGAAGGTTATTTGACCGCTATCCGCAATTTGACTAAAAAATACGGCGCTTTGCTTATCTGCGACGAGGTAATGAGCGGCTTCCGCAGCGCGCAGGGCGGCAGTCAATCCCTCTACGATATTGACCCCGACATCACCTGCTTAGGCAAGGTAATCGGCGGCGGTCTGCCGGTTGCTGCTTACGGCGGCAAGCGCGAAATTATGCAGGAGGTTTCTCCCGCCGGCCCCATGTATCAAGCCGGCACTTTAAGCGGCAATCCGCTGGCTATGGCAGCAGGCATTGCAGCGCTTAATTATATGGAAGCAAATAAGGTCTGCGAAAAACTGGAAAGCATGACCGCCATTTTAACCGGCGGTTTGGAGCGTGCAGCAGCCAAAGCAGGCGTGCCCGTACAAGTACACCGTTTAGGCAGCATGTTTACCGTATTTTTCAATGATAAGCCTGTAACCGATTATGACAGCGCCGCTGCCAGCGATTTGGAAGCTTTCAAAATTTATTTCCATTCCATGCTGGAGCAAGGCATCTATCTGCCGCCCAGCCAGTTTGAAACCAATTTCTTATCCCTGGCTCACACTCCGGAGGATATCCAAAAAACTATCGACGCAGCAGCCGTTGCCTTTGCCAAGGTTGCTCAAGCGCGTGGATACAAAGCATAAGCACTACAACAAAACTAAATATAAAAAATTAAGATCTGTTCTAGGCTAAAGTTTTAAACCTTGGCTGAAGAACAGATCTTTTTGCATAATAAAGTTTTGTGGATAAGTCCATACTTGTACCCACAAAAATATGAACTTATCCACAGTTTTCCGTAAAAGTTATCCACAATGTGCATAACTTCGTGAATAAACTTTCTTGAGTAAAATGTTCCAAAACCAAATACATCTACAAAAAAAGGACTACCGTTCAAGGCAGTCCTTTTCACTGTCAATTTTATGTTTTAACGCTATTTTATCTTCCAAAACAGCCTTTTTGTATTCGCCGCGCTCAGCGCTGCCAGCTCGTCAAAATCCATGCCTAAAACCTCCGCCGCATTGCGCGCCGTATATTCCACATAGCCGGGATTATTGCGCTTGCCGCGGAACGGCACCGGCGTCAGATACGGGCAGTCCGTTTCCAGCAGCAGCAAATCCTTAGGAATGTACTGCATAACCTCGCGCACCTTTTGCGCGTTTTTATAAGTAGATGTGCCGCCGAATCCAAAGTAATATCCCCGTTTAGCCAATTCCTTAGCCATTTCCAAACTGCCGCTAAAGCAATGGAACACAGACTGCACTCCCTTAACCTCTTTTTGAAAAAGCTCCAGCATATCGCCGTGCGCATCGCGGTCATGAATAATTATAGGCAAATTAAATTGCTTTGCTAAATCAATCTGCTCTAAAAAAATACGCTTTTGTACTTCTTTAGGTTCGTTTTCTTTCCAATAATAGTCAAGACCGATTTCACCAATAGCCACTACCTTGGGATGCACTGCCCAAGCCGCCAGCTGCTCTAAATAATCGGCGGCAATACCGGTTAAATTCTCCGGATGATAGCCTACTGCGGCATAAATAAAAGTATATTTTTCTGCCAGCGCTACTGCTTTCGCCGAGCTTTGCGCATCACAGCCGGCATTGATAACGCCGTCTAAATCTTCTTGCAGCTGCAAAATAAGCTGCTCGCGGTCACCGTCAAAGGCTTCATCATCTAAATGTGCGTGGGAATCCCATAAACCTGTTCTGCTCATAATTTACCCCATATACATAAACACGTTCAAATAAAGCTGCAAAAAGAACAGCAAGCTAAAAATAATAAAGCGGGCAATGGCTGCCTTCCGGGAATAATATTCCTCGCCGCGAATGTAAAATTCCGCAGGATTCTGTTCATTATAAATCAGCTTACGCGGTAAATGCAGCTTATAATTTTTTTCGATATCGTCTGCGTCTTTTTTTCTTGTACCCTTGGCTTCGTTTAATACTTCCGTATATTCTTGGCCGTTCACCGTGTAGGTAAAAACAGGACACAGCTGGCTGCCGCGGGTCCAGGTTTGCTTATACCCCGTAATTACCGCGCGCACCTCTTTCGTGCACAGCTTAGCTAAATCGGGAAAATAATTACCGCGCACAGCCTTATACACGCCAAAAAGATAGGTTGCCATAGCCAGCTTAACCGTCCAAGAGATAGCTTTGAAAGCATAAAGGCCATAACCATGTACATTTTTTACCAGCCAGTCTGCGGGCAAAAGATAGGGAGCAACACTGCTGATAAATACCAGCAGCATACTAACGCCAATCCACACATAAGGCCGCCAGTACAGGCGGGAAAATAATTTTTCGGACATTTAATCGCTCCAATCATTAAGCAAAAAGCCAGAAAAGGCGCTGACCGCGTTCCAAGCAACAGCTTTTGACGGTCAACACCTTCTGATTTTCCTAATTCAAAACTTTTATTTTACGCGGCTGCCGCTTGCCATGTTAGGCGCTTCAGCCAACACAAGATTGCCCTGTCCGTCGGAAGCGCACAGCAGCATGCCAAAGGATTCAATGCCCATCAATTTGGCAGGCGCAAGATTAGCCACAACGATTACATTGCGTCCCAGCATCTGCTCCGGCTCATAATATTGGGAAATGCCGCTGACAATAGTGCGCACCTCGCCGCCGATTTCTACTTGCAGCTTCAAAAGCTTTTTGGATTTTTTCACCTTTTCGGCAGCTAAAACCTTGCCTACACGCAAGTCAATTTTTTCAAAATCGCTGAAAGGAATTTCTGCTTTAATAGGCTCCATAGGCGGCTTTTGTTCCTCTGCTTTGGGCGCTGCGGTGACAGGCTTTTCGTAGCGCTTGCCGCCGATAATAGTTGCACCGTCCTCGGCCACCTCAATACGCGGATACAAAGGCTCGCCCTTGCAAACCTTAGTGCCGTTAGCTAAGCCGCCCCAAACTGCATCGGCCAGCAAAAATTGCTCCGGCGCAGCCAAACCAAGCTGAGTATAAATTTTCGGGCTGGTCATAGGAATATAGGGGCTGATTAAAATTGCTACGATACGCAGAGTTTCTGCCAAATTATACATAACAGTTTTCAGGCGGGCAGCCTTTTCTGCGTCCTTAGCCAAAATCCACGGAGCGGTTTCGTCAATATATTTATTGGCGCGGCTGATAAGCGCCCACACAGTCTTAATGGCAGTATTTATTTCCATGCCGTCCATAGCTTTGGTGTAATTAGCTACGGTTTCTGCAACCAGCGCTTTCAGCTCGTCATCAATAGGCTCGCTGACACCGGCATCCTCTACTACGCCGCCATGATATTTTTCAATCATGCTCACAGTACGGTGCAGCAGATTACCCAAATCGTTAGCCAAGTCAGCATTGATGCGGTTAATAAGCGCGTCGCGGGAGAAATTGCCGTCGCTGCCTAAATTGATTTCGCGCAGCAGGAAATACCTAATGGAATCAGCGCCAAACTCGTCAATCAAGGCCAGCGGGTCAATAACATTGCCTTTGGACTTAGACATTTTATCGCCGTCAACAATCAGCCAGCCGTGACCGTAAACCTCCTGCGGCATTTCCAAGCCCATGGCATGCAGCATAATCGGCCAAATAATCGTATGGAAACGTACAATTTCTTTGCCAACCAAATGCAGGCTTGCGGGCCAGAATTTGTGGAAAAATTCGTCGTCAACGCCGTATTTAATGCCGGTCAAATAGTTCAGCAGCGCGTCAAACCAAACGTAAACAACGTGCTTTTTATCAAAGGGCACAGGAATACCCCAATCAAAGGTGGTGCGGGTAATGCACAAATCCTCCAAGCCCTGTTTAACAAAGTTAATCATTTCGTTGCGGCGGCTGGCAGGCTGAATAAAATCCGGATGCTCTTCAATAAATTGCAGCCACCAATCCTGATATTTGCTCATTTTGAAGAAATAGCTTTCTTCTTCCATTTCCTCTACGGGGCGATGGCAGTCGGGGCAGCAGTGATTTTCGTCCAGCTGGCGCTCCAGCCAATAAGATTCGCAGGGAACGCAGTACAAGCCTTTATAGTTTTTCTTATAAATATCGCCTTGGTCATAAATTTTTTGCAGCGCGTCCTGCACTACCTTGTGATGGCGCTCCTGACTGGTGCGCAGAAAATCATTGTTGGAAATATGCAGACGCTCCCACAGCAGCTTAAAGTTAGCAATAATAGCGTCAACATATTGAATGGGAGTAACGCCTTTTTCTTTAGCCTTACGCTGAATTTTCAGACCGTGCTCGTCGCTGCCGGTGAGGAACCAAACGTCCTCGCCTTTCAAGCGGTGGAAACGTGCCAAGGTGTCGGCAATGGTGGTGCAATAAGCATGGCCAATGTGCAGATTATCACTGGGATAATAAATTGGTGTAGTAATATAATAAGTTGGTTTTGTCATCTTGTAGCCTCTTCTCCTTCAGAAATTAGTTGATTATATAGCTCCCGTTTGGGGATTTTACGTTTTTTAGCGACCTGCGCCAACGCAGTTTTTTTATCTACGCCTTCGCTGATTAAACGGCGCACTTCTTCCAGCGGCTCTGTTTCTTCTTCAGCAGCAGGAAGTTTTTCTGAACCTGCGCCGATAACTAAGCAAAATTCTCCGCGGGGAGAATTTTCTGCCAGCCAAGCCAAACAACCGCTGATATTGCCGCGATAAAATTCTTCGTGCAATTTAGTAAGCTCTCTGGCCGCCGCCATAGGACGGTCGCCCCAGCATTCCAAAATATCTTTAAGCACTTCTTCAATGCGGTGCGGCGCTTCGTACAGCAAAATTGTCGCCGGTATGTAACGCCAAAGCTCCAGCTGCTCGCGTCTGTTCTTTTTGCTCTTGGGCAAAAAGCCGCCAAAGAAAAAGGGATAGGCAGACAAACCCGAAGCAATTAAAGCACACAAAGCAGCATTGGCTCCCGGAACAGGCACTACGCGCACGCCAGCGGCAATAGCCTCTTTCGCTAAAGCTTCACCTGGATCTGCTATACCGGGAAAGCCCGCGTCGCTGACAAGAGCAATATTTTTCCCTTGTAAAAGCTGCTCTAATAAATAAGCGCCCTGTTTTTCCTTGCTGTGCTCATCATAGCGCACTAAACGACCCTTAATGCCAAAATGATTTAAAAGCTGTAAGGTATGCCGCGTATCTTCGGCCGCAATTAAATCTGCTTCCTGCAGCATACGCACAGCCCTAGGCGTCATATCCTCTAAATTACCTATAGGCGTGGCGCACAAATACAACGTTCCGTATGCAGTTTCCGAACTTGTCACAGCCTCGCCTCCTGTCAATTCAGCAGTCTAATAATTAGAAAACAAACGCTTGCCGACGTTATTTTATTCTAACCCATAATATAATTATTTTATCACAACGCAAGCAAATAATAAAGAAAAAGCGCGCAGATTTCCTGCGCACTTCTTGTTCTTCGCGATAATATTATTCTAATCTTTCAGCTTATCCTCTGCCTTACGCACTGCGTCGCTCAGTTTATATTCCATAGCGTCAGCTTTGCGGGTAACTTTGTCAAATATTCCTTGCGAATCTAAATTAAAGCGTTTACTTTCATCGCCTAAAGGCTCGTCTTTGCAATCTAACTTGCTAAACTCTTTAAACTTCGCCATACCCTCGGCTTTGGCTTCTTCATAGACCTCTTTAAAAGCAGCAATATCCTCAGGCCTGCCAGCCTTGAGCCATGCGTTAGCGACCTTGCCTACGGCATAAGTCACAGAAATGCCCACCGGAATTTGAATAGGCGCAAAAGGAATCAGCGTTACTAAGGTTTGTCCTACAAAGGTAGCGCCTAAGGAACCTAAAAGTCCCAACACTGCACTTTCGTTCAGCTTAATTCCACGCAGTTCTGCCAAGCGTGTAATCATATAAACTTCATTAGCCATCAAGGTCATAGTCCCAATAAGCGGCGCAACCACTATCACACCTGCGCGGGCAGCAGCCCAGCGGCAAATTTTTTCCGCTTCCCATTCAATATCAGCGCTGTCTTTATATCCGTCAGTAATTCTTTCGTCAGCCATAGAGCACCTCCTTAATAAACTGTTCTATTAAAAATTTTCATTTACCTTCCCTCTTTTCATTATAGGCATATCTTGGTAAAAAATCAACGCATACTTATTTTTCCGGCTGCTTTTACTGTGAAATATTATACACAAGCCGTCGCCTATATGATAAAATATAGGTGTAAGGATAAAAGGATGTGCCTAACAATGTTTTCCCCTACGAATTTTTCTGCGGCTAAACTAACTGTCGGCCGCTTTGCTCCAACTCCCAGCGGCTTTTTACATTTAGGAAATATTTTTTGCAGCCTGCTTGCGTGGCTGTATGCTAAAAACGCAGGCGGCAAAATAATTTTGCGCATTGAGGATTTAGACCCGCAGCGCTGTACCCGTGCCAAAGCCGACGCACTGGCTCACGATTTGGCATGGCTGGGACTTTTTTGGGATGAAGGCGCTTATGTAAGCGACAATAGCGAGCGCTATTTTCAAAGTCAGCGCAGCACTATTTACCAAAAATATTTTGCGCTTTTACAGCAGCGAAAGTTAATTTATCCGTGTTTTTGCAGCCGCGCCGAGCTTCACGCTGCCGAAGCTCCCCATCTTAGCGACGGACGTATCGTTTACGCCGGAACCTGCCGCGACCTTTCGCCGCAGGAGCGCGAAGATAAAGCTAAACTGCGCGCTCCCGCTTACCGCTTGCAAGTTGAGAACCTTCCTATAAGCTTTACTGACGGTCATTACGGCTGGCAACGCTATAATCTAATCCACGAAAGCGGTGATTTTATTGTCCGCCGCAGCGACGGAGTTTTTGCTTATCAATTAGCAGTAACTATTGACGACGCTCTTATGGGAATAACACAGGTTGTGCGGGGCAGTGATTTATTAAGCTCCACGCCTATGCAGCTATATATTTATAAATTGTTAAACTTCACTCCACCAAGCTTTTTCCACATTCCGCTGTTAGTCGCGCCCGACGGACGCAGGCTGGCAAAACGCGACAAGGATTTGGAAATCAGCGTGCTGCGCCGTCATTTCGGCAGTCCGGAGCCTATTATCGGCTTTTTGGCATATATGGCAGGACAAATTCCTAAGCCAGAACCCATCACTGCCGCAGATCTGTTGACAATTTTTGATGCCAGTAAAATTCCTGTGAAAAATATTGTCGTTCCTCAAGAATTGCTTACAATTTAACTAAGCTTTTTTGAACAGTCAGCACTGTTCATTAACTCATAAATTTATCAATTATTTTAGGAGGCTTTTTAAAAATGAAAAAACTACTCATGAAATACAAAGTGAATATGCTGTTTGTAGTTATCGTCAGCTTGATTGTGGGCATGGCAGGCTCTTATTTCTTTAATAACCGCTGGCTGGGTATGTTCATTGTTATTCCTTTGTGCGCGCTGTATATCTACCAAGTATACCAAACGCAAGCAGATTACCGCGTAGAACATCAACGCAAAAAGCATACCAATAAATATAGATAATTGCCGCTATTTAATTTATAACCAGTGTTGATTTGCTAAAGAGGTGTATTAATTATGAAACAAATTCTTATGCTTGCTACCGGCGGTACCCTTGCTTGCGTTCCCTCCACAGACGGTTTAATTCCGGCTCTTGATACTGCTGCAATGCTCAAGCTGGTGCCTGATTTAGAAGGACTTTGCGCCATTGATTCCCGTCAGCTTTTGAATTTAGATAGTAGTAATTTATCACCCCAGCATTGGTGCGTTATCGCGCAGGCTATCGCAGAAAATTACGAGCATTACGACGGCTTTGTTATTACCCATGGCACAGACACCATGGCTTATACGGCAGCAGCCTTAAGCCAAATGCTGCACAACTGCCATAAGCCTGTGATACTCACTGGCGCACAGCTGCCTATTCAAGCACAAGGCAGTGACGCAGCAGATAATATTTATCATGCCTTTGTTGCCGCTTGCAGTGATTTGCAGGGTGTAGCTTTAGTTTTTGGCAATCTTGTTATTCACGGTACTGCCGCTAAAAAGCTTTATACACTGGATTTTAACGGCTTTGCCAGCATTAACCGTCCGCCCCTAGCTACCATCAGTCATAATCATCTTTTTTGGCACAAAAAAGCGTTGCATGGCGGCGGTTACGGCGAAGGAAATTTCAGCGTAAACACCAAGCTGGAGCCCAAGGTTGCCGTCATCAAAATAATCCCCGGCACCACGCCGGATATTTTAGATTATTATTTGGCGCAAGGCTACAAGGGCTTAGTTATTGAAGGCTTTGGCGCAGGCGGCGTTCCCAACGGCGATAATAACTGGCTTCCGTTTTTGGAAAAATTACTCCATCAAGGCGTAAAAATCATTTGCAATACTCAATGCCTGTATAACGGCGTACATTTAGACACCTATCCCATGGGCATTCTCGCTCAGCGCTTAGGCGCAGAAAGCGCGGGTCAGGATACCATAGAAAGCTCCGTAGTAAAATTGATGCTGGAGCTGGCAAAATAAAACATCAAACAAAAACAGCTAGTTATTGTATAGAAACTGTACCGCAACTAGCTGTTTTTATTTTTTCTTTTATCATATTCTTATTTTTTTACGAAGCGCATATACCAAAAAGGACAGAAGCTTTTAACTTCTGTCCTTTTTGGTATAATGGTTATTTATAGTGTTGCTTGCTAACAGAATTGTAGGAGTGGTGAATTCCTATTCCGTTAGCAGCATTACTATCATTTTTACAATCAGTATCAATATACTTGATACTATAATAACACTAAATTCACTATCAAACAAGTATTGCTTGTACTGCCAAAAATAATATTGATGGACACATTAAACAACCAAGACCAGTGTAGAACGTTGCACACATGGCTGCGTAAGGAACAAGCTTAGGATTAACAGCTGCCATTCCTGCAGATGTACCGGACGTCGACCCTAAAAGTCCGCCATAAATCATCGCTGATTTAGGATTATCAATACCGCAGACCTTAGCCAACAAAGGAGTAAGAACCATGATTGCTACAGATTTTACTACACCGGCTGCAACACTAATGGTAATAACCTCTGAAGAAGCGCCTAAAGCTGTACCAGTAACCGGTCCTACAATCAAAGTTACCACTCCCGCACCTATTGTAACCAAGGAAATCACGTCGTTATAACCCCAAATGGAGGCTAAAACAACACCTACAACAAAAGAGGAAATAATTCCCAAAAACAAAGCTAAAACACCGATAAACCCGCATTTTTTTATTTCCTTTAATTCTACGCCAAAGGCAGTCGCAGTAATAGCAAAATCACGTAACATGCCACCTCCCATAAAGCCAATACCAGCCATCACCGGAATAGAAGCCAGTCCTTTATGTCCACCAGTAGTTATACCACCAATATACGCTAAAACTAATCCGAAAAAGATTGCTAAAGCCGAGGCATAAGGTTTTTTATTGAACTTTCCTGCAATCGTGTATGCAACATGTGTAGTAATACCAACTACTACAAACGCTGTAACAAGTCCATTTTTTATTAGTAGTTTACTCAAAATCGCTAAAATATCCATTACATATCATCCTCTCACAATTTAGATAAAGCCGGAATTAAAGCGAATCCCGCCAACACACCAATAATACCACCTAAAATTGCTAAGGGGCCGCTTGTAACTGCTGCAACTACATCTTGCGAAGCCGTCATGGCAACAACAATGGGAATATACATAGCAGCCCAGAAATCAATACCACTAGCCGACTTATTGTCAAGCCATCCATGTTTAATGCCATGATTAGTAATTAAAATCAAAAAAAGCATTGCAAAGCCAACTCCGCCAACATTAGCTTTAACACCTAATAAAGATCCCAAAATATCGCCAATGTACAGGCCGGATAAATAGCAAAAAGCTAAAATAATGATGTGACCCCAAAAAGTTAGACCTTTTCAGCGTGATATTCGAATGGATATCACGCTTATTTTTTATGCAGCTAGGCAATTGAGTCTGTACTGAACAGGACTCTTCCAACCTAGCTTTTCCTTTATTCGTTTCTCGTTATAATATCTTATATATTTTACAATTTCAGATTTTAACTCTTCATAACTATAGTATACAACACCATAATAAATCTCTTGTTTAAGAACGCCAAAGAAATTTTCCATTAGGGAATTGTCAAGGCAATTACCTTTCCTTGACATGCTTTGAAATATCCTTTCTTCTTTAAGTTTTCTGGAGTATGCTTTCATTTGGTAAACCCAGCCTTGGTCTGAATGAAATGTCCTGCGATATGGACAGTCTGCTGTTGCCTCTATTGCTTCTTCTAAAGCTTTCATGACATTTCCAGCAGATGGGCGTTTATCCATAGCATAGCTAATCACTTCTCCATTATACATATCCATAAATGGATCAAGATATAGTTTGTGTATAGTCATATGACCTTTTGCGTCAACTTCATAGTATTTGAATTCTGTTGTATCTGTTGTTATTTTTTGGTGTGGTATATGAGTATTAAACCGCCTTTTTATCCTGTTTGGAGCAACTGTTCCTACTTTTCCTTTATATGAACTATACTTTCTGCTCTTTCGCGTAAAAGAAGTGACCTGTAAGTTAAGTTTTTGCATTATCCGTTGAACTTTCTTTTTATTTATAATATATCCTTGGTTGCGGAGTTCTCCAAATACCCTGCGATATCCATAATCTTTATTCAGATTTCTGATTTCAACGATTTTTTCTTCTATTTCTTTGTCAGGATTCTCCAATGTAAACCGCTTTTGCCAATACATGAATGTAGCTTTAGGCATACCTGTATATGAGAGAAGATCTTTTAGTTTGAACTGTCCTCGGAGACTGTTGATGACTTTTGCCGTTCTCTCATTTTTGCTTCGTCCTCTAAACGCAGTCTCCTCAGTTCTTTTAAAAAGGCATTCT
>ENA-UERC01000979-UERC01000979.1-human-gut-metagenome-genome-assembly--contig:-NODE-979-length-18722-cov-12.162403_pt1 | contig 18722 bp, 14 predicted proteins | sample MGYA00242955_ERZ507955 | MGnify/ENA primary metagenome ERZ507955 (study PRJEB26167, sample SAMN06115394) | human gut metagenome | host: Homo sapiens | place: China:Hubei | collected 2016-04-27... | reverse complement strand
TGTTCAAGCCACTTTTGGCACTTTCCGTCTTTTGCTCGGGGGCAGTACCAACGTACAGCACCCGCTCGCAAAATACGAAATTTATCTCACTTTCTCGAAGTCTTCCAGCGTGTAGAAATTTGTAATTGGACTTTTTCTACACGCTGACGGGCAGTTCATTGTGAACTGCCCGTTTTTTATTATATTCATTAAATTATTTCACCGAAAATCTAAATTCCGTAGTTGTCTTAAATTTCTCGTTTGGCTCAACAAACTTAAACGGGAAATTGGAATGATTAACAGAATCAGGATAGAACTGAGTTTCAAGTGCAACGCCACGGCGGAAAGTCACTTTAGAATTGCCCTTTCCCGGATTGCCGTCCTTTGCAAGCCAACCGCCGCAATAAACCTGAATTCCGACAAGGTCGGTATAAACCTGCATCTGCCTGCCCGATGCTTCATCATAAAGCACAGCCGCCTGCGTAAGTTCGCCGAGTTTTTTATCATAAAGGCAGTAGTTATTATCATAACCTATGCCCTCAATAATTGCCCTGAAAGGCTCATCAATTTTATCGCCGATTTTATGCAAGGTTCTGAAATCCATCATAGTGCCCTCAACCAAACCAAGCTCGCCGGTGGGAAGCTGGGTATCGTCGGTTTCGGTAAATTTATCGGCATTAACCTGCAAATATTCGTCTTCAACAGTTTTTGAACAGTCTGCTGAAAGATTGAAATATGCGTGATTTGTCGGATTTGCAACCGTCTTTTTATCAGATAAAACAAAATATTCGATTTTGAGAGTATTGCTGTCGTCGAATGTATATTTAACGTTCATTGTGAAATTGCCGGGAAATCCGTCCTGCATATCGGGTGAGAAGAAAGAAAATACAACAAAATCGTTGCCTGTTTCCTTAACCTCCCAAATATTAAAACTGAAACGGCCGCCGCCGTGAAGAGTCCAAGTGCCTTGATTTTTAGGAGTGTTATACTCCACACCGTCCATAGAAAACTTTGCGTCACGTATTCTGTTAGCATATCTGCCGACTACAAGGCCCTGATATCCGAGGTCGGGATTAAGATAATTATTAACATCGTCAAAGCCCAAAACAACGTCGCCGAGCTTGCCGTTTCTGTCAGGTACATTAATAGAATGAATACCTGCGCCGAGAGTCATAAGCTCAACAAATGCGCCGTTTTTATTAGTGATTTTATAAATATCAACATCGCCCTTGCCGTCAAGCTTTCCAAAAAATCTTTTTTCAATACTCATAATTTTACCTCTCTTTACTTTCTCTTATCCTTTATACAAAGACCTTAAAAGCGCAATTTCTTTAGCATAGCCGTCAATATCATTCGGCGTTTCAAGATAAAACGGAAGGTTTTTAAGGCTTGGATGATTAATAATTCTTTCCATAGCATCCTTGCCGATATAGCCCTCGCCGATTTTCTCGTGCCTGTCCTTATGGGCACCAAGCGGATTTTTAGAATCATTGAGATGTATTGCCTTGAGCCTGTCAAGACCGATTACCTTATCAAATTCCTCCAAAACGCCGTCAAGATTATTAACAACGTCATAGCCGGCATCATTAACATGGCACGTATCAAGGCAAACGCCGACTTTATCATCAAGCTCCACCTTATCAATAATTGCACGAAGTTCCTCAAAGCTTCTGCCAATCTCCGTTCCCTTGCCTGCCATGGTTTCAAGCAAAACAGTGGTAGTCATTTCAGGAAAAAGCACCTTATTAAGCGCTTCGGCTATAAGGTCAATTCCGACCTCTGCGCCCTGACCCGTATGAGAACCCGGATGGAAATTATAAAGCTGATGAGGAGTATATTCCATTCTTTTTAAATCATCTAAAAATGTATTTCTTGCAAACTCCCTTGTTTCAGGCTTAGCCGAGCAAAGATTAAGCGTATAAGGCGCATGAGCCAAAATTACAGGAAAATCATTTTCTTTCATAAGTTTTAAAAACTCATTCACGTCATTTTCGTCAATAGCCTTTGCACTTCCACCTCTCGGATTACGTGTAAAAAACTGAAAAGTGTTAGCGCCTATTTCCACAGCTTGCTTAAGCATCGCTGTATATCCCTTAGAAGCACTCAAATGTGCACCAATAGTCAACATAAAATTACCTACTTTTTATTATTTTCTTTCTTAATATCTTCTTCAGCCTTGCCGGACATAATATATTCAAGCAAATCGGCAACACAGCCCTTGTTGCAATGGCAAGCCTCAAATTTACAAATATTGTGTATAGGTGCGGGAGCTTGACCTGCACAGGCGGGAAGCCCGACTGTTTTGAGCATATCCCAGTCATTATAATAATCCCCGATTGCCGCAACATGACTTTTATCTATGCCGAGCATATCTGCAAGTTTCATAATGCCAACACCCTTATGAGTGCCCTTTTGAAGCATTTCAATCGTACAAACAGATGAGGACATAAAGTTAGCGTCGGGGTTTTCACTTTCGTCAATAAATTTTTGTAGTGACTTAATTGTAAATGGATTGGACCAAAAAATAACCTTCATCCAGCCGTCTTTCGGTACATCGTCAATAGATTTAACCACTTCAAAATGAGCCTTGTCAAAATGCATTGTTGCACTTGCAAAAAGTCCGTTTTTAACAATATAAACATAATCGTCAAAATAAACGCCTATATCAACACTTTTAAAAAGCTTGTTATATTTTTTTGCAACAAGCTTTACAAAGTCACGTCCTTTTTCTCCGATTGTGCTTCGCCAAAGCATTTTCTTTTCCTTATAATCATAAAGCCCTGCGCCGTTTAAAACAACGGCAGGCTGATTAGGCGTTATTCTGTTATAATTTCTTTCAAGGCTTGACTGAAGCCTACCTGAAGCAAGAGTGAAATTACCGCCTAAATCGGTGAATTTCTTAATTGCATCATAATTCCTTTTTGGCAGCTTGCGGATTTTATTATTAAGCGTACCGTCGATATCCGATACCACAAGCCAATTTTCAAAAGTTTTTTCCATCCTAAATCCTCACGGTGTTATTGTTTTCTTTCAAGCTCTGCCAAAAAATCAGTAAAATAATCAGGCAAAGGTGAAGTAAAGTGCAAATATTCATTCGTTCTCGGATGAACAAAGCCAATCTCGCCTGCGTGAAGGCACTGACCTGAAAGCTTTGTGATAACCTTTTTAGGCCCATAAACGCCGTCGCCTGCAAGCGGATGACCGATATAAGCCATATGAACTCTAATTTGATGAGTTCTTCCCGTTTCGAGTATGCACTTTATATGAGTAAAATTACCGAAACGCTTCAAAACTTCATAATGAGTGATTGCGTTTCTTGAATTTTTGTAAACTACAGCCATACGCTTTCTATCCTTAGGACTTCTGCCGATAGGCTCGTTTACCGTTCCCTTATCCTCTTTAATATTTCCGTATACAACTGCCTGATATGCACGATAAAAGGAATGTTCTTTAATCTGTTTTGCAAGATGCAAATGGGAAAAATCGTTTTTTGCTACTATTAAAAGCCCCGAAGTATCCTTATCAATTCTATGAACTATTCCGGGACGTATTACACCGTTAATACCGCTTAAGCTGTTGCCGCAATGATATAAAAGTGCATTAACAAGCGTGCCCTCATAATTACCGGGAGCGGGGTGAACAACCATTCCCTTAGGCTTATTAACAACTAAAAGGTCGCCGTCCTCATACACTATATCAAGCGGTATATTTTCAGCCTTTGTTTCAAGCACACGAGGCTTTGGCACATTCACGCTGATTTCATCGCCCGCCTTGCATTTATAGCTTTTTTGAGCGATTTTGTCAAACACAAACACATTGCCGTTTTCGATAAGCTTTGATATCATACTTCTTGTTAAAAAATCGATATTTTCAGCCAAAAACTTATCTATCCTGACGCCTGAAAATTCATTTGAAACAGATAAATCAATTTTTTGGCTCATCCTTGTTCTCCTTTTTAAATATATCAAAAACAAGGTAAGCCATAAGACTTATCGTTCCCAATGTTACAGCGCAATCCGCTATATTAAACACTGCAAAATTAACAAAGGTCGGATTAATAAAATCAATTACGTAGCCAAGATAAATCCTGTCTATCAAATTGCCTATTGCACCCGACACTATAACTCCGAGCGACCAAAAAAGCCAAAGGTTGTTTTGCCCCTTGCCCTTATACATATATAATATGCAAAACAGAAGAACAACAGCGGTCAGTGCTACAAAAAACCAACGTCCCCCGTCAAACATAGAAAAAGCAACTCCTGTATTTTGAGCATAAACGAACTCAACTACACCTTTAATAAACGGCTTTGCGCCTTTACCGTAAAGACAGGCTTTTGCAAAATATTTAGTTATTTGATCAATGGCAACAATTATCACAATCATAACCGTACACCATATTTTTTTATTTTTTAACTTCACAAAACCTCTCCGTTTTATAGCAAATCAGGCACACATCATTTTTGGTGTGTGCCTATTAAAAATATTTATAATGAAAGTTCCTTCATTACTTGCGAACAATGAGCGCAAAGAGTTGGATGGTTTGCATCCTGACCTACTGTATATGAGAACTTCCAGCAACGTTCGCACTTTTCACCGTCAGCCTTAGAAACTGTTATGCTCAAGCCCTCAACATCGCCTTTAACCTCGCCCTCGCCTTTTTCAACGCTTACGCCGGAGGTAATAAAGATTTCAGGAAGCTGAGCTTCAACACTCTTCAAGAAGTCGTAAAGCTCACCGTCTGCATAAAGAGAAACCTTTGCCTCAAGCGGCTTGCCGATAATCTTTTCGTTTCTTGCAAGTTCAAGCGCCTTTTGAACGTCAAATCTTACTGCATGAATTCTGTCCCACTTAGCAATGAAATCACTGTCTGCCTCTATAAAATCAGGCTGAGGAATTTCATTAAAGAGCGGCGATTCACCGTTTCTGCTCTTATCATGAGGCATTGACTGCCAAATTTCATCAGCAGTAAATGCAAGAATCGGAGTAAGAACAAGAGTAAGAGCATCAAGCACCTTATAAAGAACTGTTTGAGCGGCACGTCTTGTCTTGCTCTGCGGAGCAGATGTATAAAGTCTATCCTTAAGAACATCAAAGTAGAAGTTACTCATTTCAACTACGCAGAAATTATGGAGCGAATGAGCTGCTGTATGATAATCATAAACCTCAAATGCATCTCTTGCAATCTTAATAACCTCGTCAAGCTTCATAAGAGCATACTTATCAAGTTCCTCAAGCTCATCATTTGAAACCATATCTTTATCCGGGTCAAAATCATAGAGGTTTGAAAGGCAATATCTTGCCGTATTACGAAGCTTACGGTAGTTATCTGAAATCTGTTTCAAGATTTCAGGGCTGATACGGATATCTGCATGATAATCGGCACTTGCAACCCAAAGACGAAGAATATCAGCGCCGTATTTGCTGATAATTTCCTGCGGAGCAATACCGTTACCGAGTGACTTAGACATTTTTTTGCCTTCGCCGTCAACAGTCCAGCCGTGAGTAATAATTTGCTTATACGGAGCGCCGTGGCCGCCTGCAACAGAAGTAAGAAGTGATGATTGGAACCAGCCTCTGTATTGGTCAGCACCCTCAAGATATACGTCAGCAGGAACCTTGAGGTATTTTCTCCTTGCGCAAACTGCAGCGTGAGAAGAACCTGAATCGAACCAAACATCCATAATATCCTTTTCTTTATCAAATCCCTTAGCGCTGCCGCAATGAGGACATTTGAAGCCTTCAGGAAGGAAATATTCTGTATCGTGAGCAAACCAAGCATCACTGCCTTCTTCGCCGAAAATCTTTGAAACCTTCATCATAATATCGTTGTCAATGATTTCCTTGCCGCAATCCTGGCAATATACAACAGGGATTGGAACGCCCCATTTTCTCTGACGTGAAATACACCAGTCAGCACGTTCCTTAACCATTGACTGCAAACGGTCCTTACCCCATTCAGGGAACCATTTAACGTCCTCCGCAGCCTTAACAGCGTCATCCTTAAAATCATCAACAGAGCAGAACCACTGGCTTGTAGCTCTGAAAATAACAGGCTTATGACATCTCCAGCAATGCGGATATTGGTGTTCGATTTTCTTAAGTGCAAAAAGAGCACCGATTTTTTCAAGATGAAGTGCAATAGGCTTGTTAGCCTCTTCGGTTGTTAAGCCTGCAAACATACCTGCTTCCTCAGTGAGCCTGCCCTTAGCGTCAACAGGAACAATAATAGGAATTTCAGGATAATTTTTACATACTACAAAGTCCTCAATACCGTGACCCGGTGCAGTATGAACGCAACCCGTACCGCTTTCAAGAGTAACGTGGTCGCCGACAATAACAAGAGATGTGCGGTCAATAAACGGATGCTGAGTTTTCATATATTCAAGTTCAGAACCTTTAATTACGCCGAGAGTTTCATAATCGCTTACGCCCTTAGCCTCCATAGCGGATGCGGCAAGGTCGGTAGCCATTACATAATATTCGTCGCCGGACTTAATAAGTGAATATTCAAAATCAGGGCCTACGCAAATTGCAACGTTAGCAGGAAGAGTCCAAGTTGTTGTTGTCCAAATTACAAAATATGTTTTGCTCAAATCAGCGCCCATAGCAGTAAGCTTGCCAAGGTCATCGGTTACATTAAACTTAACATAGATTGAATGACAAGGGTCCTCGGCATATTCAATTTCAGCCTCTGCAAGAGCAGTATTACAATCAGGGCACCAATAAACCGGCTTTAATCCCTTGTAAATATAGCCCTTGTTTGCCATTGTTGCAAACACCTTGATTTGTTCCTCTTCAAATTCCTTTTTAAGGGTAATATAAGGATTATCCCATTCACCGATAACACCAAGGCGCTTAAAAGATTCTCTTTGAATATCAACAAAACCAAGTGCAGTATCACGGCAAATCTTGCGAAGTTCAAGGTCTGAAATATTAGTTTCGGCACTGATGCCTGCTTTCTTTCTTGCAGCAAGCTCAGTCGGAAGACCGTGAGTATCCCAACCCGGAACATAAGGTGACTTAAAGCCTGTCATATTCTTATATCTGACAATAAAGTCCTTAAGTGTTTTATTAAGAGCATGGCCGATATGGATATCGCCGTTAGCATATGGAGGGCCGTCGTGCAAAACGAAAAGCGGCTTGCCGTCATTATGTTCCATAAGCTTCTTGTATTGGTCATTTGCTTCCCAGCGTGCCAAAAATTCAGGCTCTCTTTTAGGCAAGCCTGCACGCATAGGAAAATCGGTTTTTGGTAAATTTAATGTTTGATTATAATCCATTATTTTAACTCCTTGATAGGTTTATTTTTTCTTTTTAAAAAATCCTTTGAATTTTTTATTATCCTCTTCGTCCTCATCGTCATCATCTTCGGGAATAAGAGAAATTGTTTCGTCTGTATTGTGAGGGTCCTCACGGTTTACGTGAAAGTAATTTTCAAAAGGCTGTGGCTTTTCCTCAATCTCCGGCTCGTCATTGATTTCAGGAATAGCGCTTGCTTCTTCAATCGGAGTAATTTCATCGCTTGAAAATGCGTCAACTGCAGCTTTAGCCTCTTCCTCAGAGAAAGCCTCCGGCTCTTCAAAATGTTCATCCTCAATCTCATCAAGAGTGCCGATTGACTTTTTATCTCCGCTTTCTATTTCCTCAATAATTTCGTCAACAGCATCATTCTCGATATCTTTTGCAGTTTCTTCTGCAGTTTCTTCTGCACTTTCATTTTCTTCTACGGCTTCAGATTCATTTTTATCGTCGTCTTGAGCTGATTCTTGAATGTTTTCAGCAGGAACTTCAGAAGTTTCTTCAGCATCATCTGTTTCTTTTTCGATTTCTTCATCTGCTGCCTTTTCCTCCTCAATCTCGACCGTTTTGGCCTCTTCAATCACCTTGTCGACATTGTCAGCCTTTGAAAGCTCGTCAATGGAAGAATATATATCGTTTAATTCATTTTCAATGTTTTCCTCGTCTGCCTGAGCTTTGGCAATATCCACATTTTCATTCATATTTTTAATAGCCTCAAGCTGCTTTTCATAAAGAGAAATGAGGTTCTCCTTAAATGACTTAGACTGAGCATTAAGCTTTTCAACAAGTTCCTTTTGGCTTTCCTTTTCAGCATTAGTCTTGCTGATAAGTTCATGAGAAAGCGATTTGGCTTTTTCAAGAACATCACGAGCCACAACCTTTGCTCCTTCAACAGCGTCGATTGCTTTCTTTTCAGCCTCGTCAACAATTTCGCCTGCTGCCTTTTCCTTTTCATTGGTGAGGTTAGCAACATAATCCCTTGCACTTGAAATAATCTTATCTGCCTTTTCCTTAGCGTCAACAACAGTCTTTTGCGCTGTCTTTGCACTTTCTTCAAGCGACTGAGCTGCCTTTTGCTTTGTGTCGTTCATAAGCTTATCGGCTGTCTTTTGAGCGGCAATAAGTGCATTTTTAATAGTGTCCTCGTCCGCTCTGTATTCCTCTATTCTGTTTGCAAGGATTTCCATTTTACGATAAAGCTCTTTATTCTCAGCATATACAGCCTCGTAAGACTCTATAATTTCAAGTAAAAGCTCATTAACCTCATTTCTGTCATATCCGCCGCCGTCAACGGTAGATATCTTCTTTTGACGAATTTGACTTGGTGTAATCATTATATTCTTCCTCCAAAATTGTATTTAATTTCATCACTTACATAAACATACCGTTATTTTCAAGCTCATCTATTAAATCGCCCATAACATCAACATTATAAGGGGTAATAATATATGTGCTGTTTGCAACACGCTTAATTTGACCGTCGCTTGCATAAGCCGCACCGCTTAAAAAATCGAGAAGCCTGCGTGCAACATCACGGTTTGTGCTTTCAAGATTTAAAACAATAGTTCTCTTTTCATTAAGGTTGTCGGCAATTGTTGCCGCCTCCTCAAATCTTTCAGGTTTAACAAGAACCACCTGAAGTTGGGTAGTTGTATGAATATTAACAACCTTATCGCTGTCGTGCCTTTTTATTCGTGGGCGCTCGGAAAAACGTTCCTCTCTATCCGAACTGTCACGTCTGGAAAATCTATCTCTCGCAGGAGGAGCAATTCCTATTGAATTGTCTTTTTTATCATCCTCATAAAAATCATCGTATTCATCATCGTCACTTTCAGTAACGATTTCTTTAATCTTATCAAAAAAGCTCATATTCTTCTCTCTCCCTTTAAAAATATTTTCTTGCGCCGAAAATGGCAGAGCCTACTCTTACAATATTAGAACCGTTTTTAACGGCAGCTTCATAATCGTGGCTCATACCCATTGATAAAATATCCATATCTACATTATCAATCTTTTTATTCTTAATGTCAATGAAAGTTTGATACATTGACTCAAAATACTTTGAAACCTCTGCCTCACTGTCACATATCGGCGGAATAGTCATAAGGCCTTTTATCTTAATATTCTCCATTTCGGAAACCTCGGCTATTAAATCGTTAAGCCCTTCAAGGAAAATTCCGCTTTTTGACTCTTCTTTGCCGACGTTTACTTCAAGCAAAATATTTGTTGTAATTTCCTTTTTTGAAGAAATTTTGCTGATTTCCTTTGCAAGATGAACGCTGTCAACAGATTCAATCATATCAACCTCGCCGACAATCTGCTTAACCTTATTAGTTTGCAAATGACCGATAAGGTGCTTTTCAACCCCGTTCAAATGAAGTTCGTCCTTTTTACCTAAAAATTCTTGAACTCTGTTTTCACCTATAAGGTCTGCACCCAAGTCGAGAACCTTATTAATATAAAAACTTTCAACTGTTTTGGTAACAGCCATAAGTCTTACATCATCGGGATTTCTGCCGGCTTTGATTGCGGTTTCCTTAACATCAGACAAAACCTTTTTATAATTATCCTGCACCGACTGTATTCTTGCCTCATCAGGTATAAACTTTTCCATCATGTAAATCCTTTCCTTGCGTAATTATTTGGTCATATAAACGAATTGAATTTTCATCCTCAGGAGTGTATTCAAACACAACATAATCCTTGGTTGAATAAATAACCTTGCCTGTTCTGCTTTCAACCTGGTTTGCAACAAGGGCATAAACTGTTTTTTCACCCTTGTCATTAATATGTATCGCCGAGGAAGGCACCTTGAATCCGGTGTATTCGTTAAATCTGATTTCTATATTTTCAAGCCGCATTGATGCAAGTTCACTATCCATCTCGCTTGAACGAAGAATAAGCACAGCCTCCTTAACCCCAAGGTCAAGCGTTGCACCGCTGACAACCTCACATTCAATAACCTTATCGCTGTCCTTAAGCGCAACATTCAATATATCGCCGTTTTCAATCCCTTTAACCTCGTCTGCGCTTACCTTGCAGGCAAAATACCATTCATAATCGGTAATCAACTTGCCGAGACTGTCTGTTTTTTTCGCTTTCTTAGCCTGAGCAATATATTTATCAAGCGTATTAACGTCAAGCTTGTCTATATTTTTATAATCAAAAGCCGTTTCGCATCCGTCACTGTATGATGAAAAAATGCCCGACTCCTTAGTGCTTACGTATCCTGTAGGCTTGCACGACTCAAGATTGATTGCATTAAGCTTTTGCTCAAGGCCTTGTTTAACTGTGCTGAAATCAATATCCTCGCCGATTATCATTTGGCGCCTTGTCAGCTTATCGTTAAGGTCAAGCGCCGCAGACTGAACAGCCGAAAAGTTATTACTTGAAGAAGAACGAATATAATCGTTTACGTCATTTATGACATCGCTGTCTATCTGCTCAACGTCAGTTGCCGTACCTGCCGACTTGCTTTCCAAATTTATATAATAATCTAACCGGCTTTGCAAATCAAGAGCACTTGAATAGCTTTTTGCATTATCGCTGTTTGAAAAAACCATAGCGATATTACCGCCGACCTTTACCTTTTCCCCGTCATTAACACACGCAACGGTCACACCGCTTGAATTTCCCTCAACCGTGTGTTCATCACGAATAACCAAAGCTTTTTTATCAAGCGTTTGATAAACCGTTGATTTGACAGCCGTAACCGTTTGAATATCAACGTGGGTTGCGCTGTAGCACTCGGCAATAATGTATGCGGCAATCGCAATAAGCACTACCGCAATAACAATAACGTCTTTAGATATATACTTAGAAGCATTATTCACTTTTTTTGCCTTTTCTTCAGCCATTTAAAAAGTCCTCGCATTTATCTATAACTGTTTTAGCAGCACTGCCTTTTAACTTATCCATAGAAATAAAAACAGCGCCCTGCCGTCTTTTAAACCATGTAATCTGCCTTTTTGCATATCGGCGGCTTTCCTGCTTAAGCTTTTGTGCACATTCTTCAAGAGAAGCTTCGCCGTTTAAATATCTTGCAAGCTCCTTATGACCTATCGCCTGAGCGCACGTTTTTTGACATTTACCCTGCATGGCACGAGCCTCATCTAAAAGTCCGTTTTCAAGCATTTTATCAACTCTTAAATTAATCCTGTCATAAAGCGTTTGCCTGTTTTCGTATTGAAGCACGAAATAAAGAAAATCATAAGGGCTTTTCTCTTTTTGTGAATTTTCGTTTTGTTCTGTTTTTGAACTTCCCAAATAGTGAAGTTCCAGCGCACGAACAACTCGCTTTTTATTATTTTTATGTATATTCTCAGCCGCTTTTTTGTCAACTCTTAAAAGTTCGTCGTAAAGACTGTCAACGTCACGTTTCATAAGGCTTTGCCTTAAATCCTCATCAACCTCAACATCCTCAAAGCTGATATTATCGACAAGGCTGTCAATAAAAAGCCCTGTTCCGCCGACAACTATCGGCACCTTACCTCTTGAAATGATATCGTCTATTTTTTCCTTTGCAAGAGTGCACCACTGGGCAACGCTGAATTTTTTATCATTATCAAGAAATTCAACAAGATGGTGCGGTGCCTGCGACTTTTCATCATCTGTCGGTGCGGCGGTAGCTATCGGCATATTTTTATAAACCTGCATTGAATCCGCAGAAATTATTTCGCCGCCGATCGCCCCGGCAACCTCTATTCCCAGCCCCGTTTTGCCGGAAGCCGTAGGGCCTGCAATTACAATCACCTTATTCATAATCAAGTCACTCTGCCAAACTGCTTTTCAATATCGTATTTACTCATTTTTATAAACACGGGTCTGCCATGAGGGCAAAAGCGAATATTAGGCATTGAAAGAAGCTTTTTAACAAACATTTCCTGCTCCTGCCTTGAAGTATAATCGCCTGCCTTAACAGCGCCACGGCAAGAAGCGGAATGATATATCCAATCAATTTTATCAGGCAAAATGTCCGTTTTATGTTCAAGAAGCTTCTGCGCAATTTCAAGCATCAAATCCTTAACGCTGTCGCCGTCAACAAGACTCGGTATTGCACGAACAATAATTTGACTTTCGCCGAATTCCTCAAGTTCAAAGCCGCACTTCTTAATAAGCTCAACATTTTCGCTTATTGCAATAAATTCGTCCTTTGTAAGATTAACAACAACAGGTGCTAAAAGCATTTGCGTTTCAACAGTTGCCTGTGCTTTAAATCGCTCAAAATTCATTCTTTCGTGAGCGGCATGCTTGTCAATAAAATAAAGCTCGTTTTCTATTTCAAGAATCAAATATGTTTTAAAAGCTTCGCCAATCAGCTTGAAATTAGGAATAAAGTTTTCATTATCCTTTTCGTCAGTAATTACTACCTTTTCAATATCCCGCTCCTTAGGCGCATCTTTGCTTTTAGCAGTTGAAATTTCCTCAGGCTCTTCATATTCGATATTTATATCTACCCTTGCCTTAGGCTTTTCATCTCCTGCAATTTTATATTCAGGCTTCGGCGCTTCAACCTGCCAAAAATCCTCTCTCGGCTTAGTCTTAATAACCTGCTGAGAGGGCGGCTCGTCCTTCTTTTTAAAGAAATCAAATTTCGCCTGAAATGATTTATTATCATTATTTTGATAAACGTTTTTAGACTCTTGCCGATAAATCGGATTTTCTTTAAACTCAACCTCTTTAACGGTCCTGTCATTTTCAATTGCCGTTTTAACTGCGTAATAAACAAGGTCAAATATCGGCTTTTCATTAGCAAACCTGACCTCTGTTTTAGCCGGATGAACGTTTACGTCAACCTGCGCAGGGTTAAGCTCAATATTAAGCACACAAGCAGGAAAGCGACCCACCATAATTGTGTTTTTATAAGCCTGTTCAAGTGCCGCCATAGCGGTTTTCGACTTAACAATACGGTTATTGATATAAAAATACTGACCTGCTCTGCTTTTTCTTGAAGCAGTCGGCTTTGAAACAAAGCCCGTAATCCTCATATCGTTAAAGGAATAGTCAACGCTCATTAAACTGTCGCTCATTTCCTTACCCAAAACCGAATAAACAGTCGATTTTAAATCTCCGTTACCCGAGGTGATAAGAACTTGCTTGCCGTCACGAATAAATCTAAACGATATTTCCGGATGAGATATTGCCATTCTGTCAACAATTCCGGCAACCTGATTGCCCTCGGTAACGTCTTTTTTCAAAAATTTCATTCTTGCAGGGGTGTTAAAGAAAATATCACGAACCACAATAGTAGTGCCGTTAGGGCAGCCTGCGTCGTCAAACTCAAGTTCCTCGCCGCCTGCAATTTCATATCTTGTGCCGATTTCTTCATTCTCGGCTTTAGTCAATAATTCGACCTTGGAAACGGCAGAGATAGAAGCCATAGCCTCGCCTCTAAAGCCGAGAGTTGCGATTGAATTTAAGTCGTCTTTTTTTGAAATTTTGCTTGTAGCATGAGAAATAAATACCTTTCTCACATCATCTCTTTCAATTCCGCAGCCGTCATCTGTAATTCTTATATACGTTGACCCACCGTTTTTAATTTCAAGAGTGATATTTTTCGCCCCTGCATCAAGCGAATTTTCAATCATTTCTTTAACAACGCTTGAAGGACGTTCAACGACTTCGCCTGCTGCTATAAGCTGATATATTTCTTTTGGTAAAACATTAATTCTTGCCATTAAATCGCCCTCCTTTTGTTAAAATTCATTCAAGCTCCTGCGCCTTTTGCTTCAAATCAAACAACGTTTGAAGCGCCTCCATAGGCGTGATTGAATTTATATCAGTTGCTTTAAGTATTTCAAGTATCTCATCAGTGCCCTGAGCGGTAAAATTATATTGAATGTCGCTTTGACCTTCATCTTCAATCTCGTTTTCAGCCGCAAACTCAATAGGAGTTGAATTTGCCTCAAGTTCCTTAAGTATAACCTTTGCACGCTTAACCACGCTGTCGGGAACACCCGCAAGCTTAGCAACCTCAATACCAAAGCTTTGGTCTGCTCCACCCTTAACAATCTTTCTTAAAAATGTTATATCGTCGCCACGCTTTTTAACTGCTATCGAATAATTCTTAACTCCGTCAAGAAGCCCCTCCATAACAGTAAGCTCGTGATAATGCGTCGCAAAAAGAGATTTCGCACCGAGCGTTTTTTTCTTGCAAACAAATTCGAGTACCGCTCTTGCTATACTCATTCCGTCAAAAGTAGAGGTACCACGTCCGATTTCATCAAGAATAATAAGCGAACGGCTTGTTGCATTTTTAAGTATCTCGGCAACCTCATTCATTTCAACCATAAATGTTGACTGACCTGTTGCAAGGTCATCACTCGCACCTACTCTTGTATAAATTGCATCAACAATTCCGATTTGTGCGCTTTTAGCCGGAACAAATGAACCTATTTGCGCCAAAAGAGTGATAAGTGCAATCTGCCTCATATATGTTGACTTACCTGCCATATTAGGACCGGTAATTATTTCACATCTGTTTTCATCAAGGTCAAGCTTAGCATCGTTAGGAACAAAAGGTGTATCTTCTAAAAGTGCCTCAACAACCGGATGCCTGCCGTCTTTAATATTGATTGTGCCGTCATTTGTAATTTGAGGGCAAACGTAATTATTATTAACCGCAACCTCGGAAAGAGAAGCTAAAACATCAAGCGTAGCAAGCGCACGTGCTGTTTTTTGAAGCCTTTTAACCTCGTTTGAAATGCTCTCTCTTATTTTGCAAAGCATTTGATATTCAAGCGCAATGCACCTCTCCTTTGCGCCGATAATCTTGCCCTCTAAATCCTTAAGTTCCTGGGTAATATATCTTTCGCAATTTGTGAGCGTTTGCTTTCTTATATAAGTTTCGGGAACTAAATCCTTATACGAATTTGTAACCTCGATATAGTAGCCGAAAACCTTGTTATATCCGACTTTGAGCTTAGGTATACCTGTAAGTTCTCTCTGCTCGTTTTCAATAGATGCGATTATGCCTGCGCCATCGTTCATTATTGATTTAAGCTCATCAATATCCTTATCAAAGCCCTCTTTAATCATACCTCCCTCACGAACGGTAAACGGAGGTTCATCAACAATTGCGCTGTCAATAAGACTTCTTATATCCTCAAGTAAATCAATATCGTTATAAACCGCTTTTAAAAGATACGACGAAGAATCAGCAAGCTGAGCCTTAATTGACGGAAGCTTTTCAAGCGTTGACTGAAGCGATTTAAGTTCCTTTGCATTGGCAGTTGAATAAACAATTCTTGTAAGCAGCCTCTCAATATCGCTGACACCCGTAAGTGCCTGCCTGATTTCATCACGAAGAATAGGATTATCGCAAAGTTCGCCTACTGCATTTTGGCGCTTGGTGATTTTTGCGATAGACATAAGCGGCCTTTCAAGCCACGAACGAATCATTCTTTTACCTGCTGCCGTTTTAGTTTTATCAATAACCCACAAAAGCGAATGCCTTTTGTCACCCGTCATCATAGACTTTGTAAGCTCAAGATTACGCCTTGCCGACATATCAAGCTTCATATACTTTTCAGTGTCGTACATTTCAAGCTCACTCGGTGCCTCAATCTCGTCTTTCTTTTGAGTGTCCTTAAGATAAAGAATAACAGCGCCGAGAGCACAAACAGCAATTTCATTTTCGCTGACATTAAGCTCTTCAATCTCGGCAGCATTCAAATTCTCATTAATAAGCTTTAATGCCGTTTCATAATCGAACTTGTCTGCGCTGACAACTTCAAGATGAGCGTCAACCCTTTTTGTATAGCTGTCAAGAAGCGACATATCAAAGCCGTCGTTATTAACAATAATCTCACGAGGAGTATATGTATAAAGTTCATTTAAAATTTGCCTTTGAATAGGTGCGGTATTGAGAGAGGTAATATGGAACTCACCTGTTGAAATATCGGCAAAGCACAAGCCCGCCTTTGTTCTGTCCTTATTTTTATAAATAGCACAAAGATAATTGTTAGCACCGTCGTCAAGCATATTGCTCTCAATTACCGTACCCGGAGTCATGACTCTTATGACATCTCTTTTAACAAGCCCCGTTGCCTTGCTTGGGTCCTCAGTCTGCTCACAAATAGCAACCTTATGACCGTGGCTTACAAGCTTTGCAATATAGTTATCTGCGCTGTGAAACGGCACTCCGCACATAGGAGCACGTTCCTCTTGACCGCAATCCTTGCCCGTAAGCACCAAATCAAGCTCTGATGAAGCAAGCTTGGCATCGTCAAAAAACATCTCATAAAAATCACCGACACGGAAGAACAAAATTGTATCGGGATATTTACTTTTCACCTCAAAATATTGCGCCATCATAGGTGACAACTTACTATCCTTTTTAGCCATTTTTGTTCCTCCTTTTTTTAAGTGATTTTTGTTTTGTGCAAAATCGCACTAAATAATTTTAATTAGTGACAGCCACCGCAGGTTGAGCAGTTATGTGTGCAAGCGTCCTGTGCCGGAAGCTCACATGTTTGTGCATCCTGACCGTCAAAGAAAAGACCGATCATACCGCTGATATACTGCGCCATCTTTTCCATTTCAGATGCAGCGGCAGAATAGTTTTGCATATTTTCGCCTGCCATAATTTCAGTATAAAGCTTCTGATAATCGTCCTGAAGTTCCTTAATTCTGTCTTGTGATGCTTCCTCTCCTTTTTCAGCCTCCTGCTGATATTTAAGAGAGATAAGCTGCATCTCCTGCATTTGCTGCTGGAGTGATTCATCTGCATCATTTGCCTTTGCAGCAACCTGAAGAGCGACAAAACGCTCGTCCTTCTGAATTTCTTTGCCTAATTCTCTGAGTGCTGATTCAATACTCATATTTGTTTCTCCTTTACTAATTCGCCCCTCATAACAAACGTAAGCGGTTCGATTACTTTGATGTTTTGAAAGGTTCCGATAAGGCTTTCGTCACCCTCAAATTCTATAATCAAATTGCCGTCATTTCTTGCGGCAATATAATTATCTCCCAATTTGCCCTTACCGTATACATAGCACTTATAAGTCTTGCCTTGATGAAGTTTCATTTGGCTTGCACTTATTGTTTCCTGCAAATCGGTAAGTTCCTTAAACCATCTTGACTTTTCTTCAGCCGATACAGGGTCATCCATTTTAGCTGCGGGTGTGCCCTCTCTTTTTGAATAAATAAACGTAAAAAGCTGAGTGGCGTTAATTTCCTTAACAAGTGAAAGTGTTTCCTTAAATTCCTCATATGTTTCACCCGGAAAACCCACAATAATATCACTTGTGATTGAAAGCTCGTCGCCCATAAGCTTTCTCGCATATTTGATAAGTTCAAGATACTGTTCTCTTGTATAATGCCTGTTCATAGCTTTAAGCACTCTGTTGCTTCCGCTTTGAAAAGGAAGATGCAAATGTTCTGCCACCTTGTCGCACTGCGCCATGGTTTCAATAAGTTCCTTAGTGCAATCCTTGGGATGACTGGTCATAAATCTGATTCTGAAATCGCCGTCGATATCGTTAAGCATTCTCAAAAGATTCGCAAATGTAACTCTCGGTTCTAAATCCTTGCCGAAAGAATTAACATTTTGACCTAAAAGAGTAATTTCCTTATAACCTTGCTCAACAAGAGATTTAAACTCGGCTACGATATCCTCAACCTGCCTGCTTCTTTCCCTGCCCCTTACATAAGGCACAATGCAATATGAGCAGAAGTTGTTGCAGCCGTACATAATCGGAAGCCATGCCTTAGCGTCATTGTCACGCCTTACGGGAATACCCTCGGCAATGATACCGTCAGTATCGGTTATATCAAAAACTCTCTTTTTACCGGTCAATGCTCTGTAAAGAAGCTCAGGAAGCTTATGAACAACGTGAGTTCCGAAAACGAGATCAACAAACGGGAACGATTTTTTAATCTTATCCGCAATATGCTGCTGTTGCATCATACAACCGCAAAGAGCAATTACAACGTCATGATTTTCACGCTTATAGCTTTTAAGCGCACCTACATTGCCGAACACCCTGTCCTCAGCATGTTCCCTGACAGCGCAGGTATTAAAGATAATCAGCTTAGCCTCAAGCCTGTTGTCTGTAAAATCATAGCCCATAAGCTCAAGCATACCTTTAATTTTTTCACTGTCAGCCACATTTTGCTGGCAGCCGTAAGTAACAACGCAAGCCTTCGGTTTTTCATTATACGATGCTGAAATAACAGAGCTTACCTTTTGCGTAAACTGCTTCTGCCTATCAAGCTCTTCTTGTGAAACAGTATGTGTTTTTTTATTATTCTCGCTCAATTATTCTGCCCTCGCATTCAAAAAATTCACTCGTTAAAGTGTGGCTTTTGCAAACGTGCATACACCCTCACATTATACGGAAAATATTATATCAAATATATATACTTTAATCAATATATAATTATTAATAAAATAATAATTTTAAATAATTGATTTTTGTTTATGTTAATGATAAAATAGCACT
>ENA-UERC01000974-UERC01000974.1-human-gut-metagenome-genome-assembly--contig:-NODE-974-length-18805-cov-290.490923_pt1 | contig 18805 bp, 30 predicted proteins | sample MGYA00242955_ERZ507955 | MGnify/ENA primary metagenome ERZ507955 (study PRJEB26167, sample SAMN06115394) | human gut metagenome | host: Homo sapiens | place: China:Hubei | collected 2016-04-27... | reverse complement strand
TCAAAAGCTCTTCAACTTCGGGGCGTGTTTCGTCTGCTTTCTCTTCTTTCTCTTCGCTCTCTTCATTGTCTTTGCCGAGTGGTTCAAGTTCTTCCTCCTCAAAGTCGGGCATCGTGTCAAAAGCCCATTCGTCCAACTCTTCTTCGTCCCAATCGTTTTCGATTGCTTCCCAGTCGGTTTGTCCGTAAGCCATGTTATCCTTTATGGCATATTCTCTCAACTTCTTCAACGTTGTGGACTTAGGGAAGACGTAACACGGTACTTCCTTCATCTGTAATTCACGGCAAGCCCTAAGACGCATATTACCGCAAATTACTATATAGTTTTTGTTTTTGAGTTGGTACACCTTCAAGGTGTTGGCTCTCAGAAATTCGGGTGATTCCCTAATACTCTGTTTCAAGTCCTCAAACTTTTCATCTTTGATAAAACGAGGATTTTTCGGTACGCCTTGTAACTGCCCGTCATTGAGTTCTAGCGCATCGAGTTTAATCGTCATATATGATTTTTTATTTGCTCTCATATCTTCGTTGTTTTTATTTCTGTATCAAAGAATATTCTGCTATCCTTTTTTTGTTTCTTGTTACCATTTCGGTATGTATGTTATAGCCTCTTTCTCTCAGATTGAAAATGATTGAAGAAAGGCGCAAACTGCCGCACATCTTAAAAGCTGATAAAGCCGTTACCTTGTCGCCGTCTTGCAAGCGTTCAAGTATTATCTTTGTTTGAGTTTCTTTTTCCATTGTCTTGCATCAGTGTTTGAGTTATTTTTTGTGGAAACCCTCTCCAAGCGGTTCTCCCTTGTCGGTTGTGTAATTTATCATCCGACATCGGGAAAACCGCTTGGAGCGCAAATTTCAGCGTTCAGCCGCTTATTTGCTTGTTTCTGTTGTCTCTTCGTCTTGTGGCTGCGTTGGCTTTGAGCGGCCAAGATAGGTAATTTCCTGTCCGTCCTCTGCCTCGCATTCTTGCGCCAGTTGCAAAGTTTCATCTAACTTTGCGCCAAACATCGTGCAAAGTAATGTTTGCACTTGTGCGAGTTTCACGCAAACACTTTGCATCTCGCTCGGGGCGTTGTCAAATGCTGCTAATCTGTCAGCATTCTTTTTGAGTTCATTTGCGAGTGCCAAGACATTGCGAATATCTTTACACTCTTCTGAGTTCATTGCGTTCTTAATCTTCATTTTCTTCTTTCTGTTTTAATTGTGTTACTACTTGCTTGTTATTTGCTTGCACGCATTTTAGAAAGGTTCGGGAGCGTATTTCTTCATCACCTCGCTTGCGTGCTCTCTTGATACGATTCCAAACGAAACCAAACCACCTTGGAGAAGGTTATCGCCTCGCTTTGCGGCTGTAATGAGATAAGCCTCAAGTGCTTCGATACCCACCAACTTCTTTTCTCCCTTCTTCTGCTGAGGCTCTTCTTGCTTTGGCTTGTTTGCATCTTCGAGATAAGCCTTATATTTCAGATATTTTGGGAATTGTCTGATAACGTCCGATAGGTCGCCACTATTCGCAAACTCAGATTTGTATTTGCTGCGGTACGTCCCCATATAGTACATTAAATCAAACATTGAGCATTGTTGCCCAAACTGAGAAATGAAAAGGCTTGCATTCGTATTTATTACCTCGGAATTACATACGCTATTTGCGTTTCCTTGTGCGTAAATCGAGGTAAACATCATTACCGCAAAGTACATATCAAGCGAGTTATCTCCGTATGCCTCGTTTATCTGTGATATATGGATTTGCGGATAATTAATATACGTTCCCATATTTGCGATAACCGCTCCAGCCTTCATCGGGGTGAAGCTATTTTTTAACTTCGTTACATCGCTCCAAATTGCTTTGAAGCGGCTAATGTTGTCCGCTTGGCGGATTGAAAGGGCTGAGGTATGCGAGTTCGCCACGTTCTGCGGCTTGCAAGTTTTCGATAGCTGTCCTTGCATTTCGTTCAAACTCAGCTTCCTTGTATGATTTTCCGTTGTTACTTCCATAATTATTCGTATTTGTTTGCGTTACTTCTTCGATTGTAAAATCATCCATAAATCTTCTATCTAATAAGAAAGTTTTAGGATAAATTTTCGTAAGTTTCGGATTTCGCTTTTTCTCATTCTCATACCATTTCAGATATTTAGGCACGGCTTCGATAGCTGCCTTTCTATCTTCATCAGGCATCATTCTCCAAATATCACTTGTGCCTTTTTGATTCTTGATATAATTATAAGCGTTCCAAAATTCTTCAAAAGGATAAATACTTGCATCATTGGCAAAAGTTGTTTTGCTATCCGTTTGCCAGTTTTGTTCGTTCCACCTTTTTTGCATACCTATAGTGCCCGCTTTACTTCTCTTTTCATGGAGTGCTTTCTGTTGCTCTACATAAGCCTTTATTTTCTCCTGTTGGCTTTCAAGAGCAAAAGCTACCACGGGGTCTTCAACGTTCACCTCCTTCTCTTCGTAAGCATCGAATAATGCCGAAAGATATTTTGAGGTTTTGCTTTGTTTATCAAGTGAAATGGCAAGTTTTATCATTTCATCGTCAAAACGTTCTATTTTATCTTTTCTTGATATTCTGCCCATAACTCATTTTCTTTTCTTGCTTCATCATTTTCTTCCATGTACTGATTATGGAAAGAAACTACGTGCATAAGAACCAAAACCACGTCTATAGGCAGTTTATGGCAATCTACGTGCTTTCCCTTCATCATATTTTGAAGGGATTCCAAGAATAACAAAAGGTGTCCTTTATTTAGAAGCAAAACCTTTTGAAATTCTAAGTAATCGTGTGGAAAATAAATCCACTTACACGGTTTTAACTTTATCATAATCCATAACGATTTTGAACATTGCTATTTGTTGTTATCTCCGTTGCAATATTCGAGAAAACTATTTTTGTGGCTGTATCAAGCTGATTAATCAAATTATTCCAGCTATCTCTTCCCCATACATAATCCGAAATTGCAAACATCAAGTCTTTGGTCTGCTTACTTGATAGATAAGAAATATCATTTAAGCGCATAGCATTAAAAGAAATATTCAAATCTCCATCCAAGTGCATCTCTTTAACATCGTGCTCGTTCTGTTCTTCTTTGCTCATTCTGTAATCTCCTTTTTTACGTTAAACAAATTATTCACTCTACCCGAATTTATGCAAGGCTTCGGGTTTCTGCCTTACTCAAAATTTCCTTTTTTGAAGGAATACGAACCGCAAGCGCATAGGCTCTAAGTTCTTTGAGGTCGAAATACGTGCGGTTGGTCTTTGATTTATAATGAGGAATAGCTTTCTTTTGCGTCATATTGCGCAAAGTCGTTTCCTTCAGTCCGAGGTACTCAGCCGCTTCGTGTAATGTTAAAACATCCTTTGTCATATAATTTAAACGTATTTAAAATATTAATAACTTTTCGAGTGCAAATATACGGCGAATTATTAAAACCACCAAGAAAAATAATAGATTTTATTAGTTTATTAATAATTTTTAATACATAAGCTATTATTTTGTTAATAACGCTATTAATTTATATTACCTTCGTTTCTTTGTGTGCATCTAGTTATTTCCCGAGGATTTCACGCCTAAAGGGTTTTCTTGGCTCGGACTATAAACTACAAGCCAAACAGAAAATAACCCATGGAAGCGAGGAAACGGGGTTTCCGCAAAATTGTGGGTATCTATTGGCACATCATTCAAAGAAGCATCTCAGAAATGATTCATACGTAACACTTGCTATAAATACATAACACTTGCTATAAATACATAACACTTGCTATAAATACATAACACTTGCTATAAATACATAACACTTGCTATAAAAACGTAACACTTGCTATAAATACGTAACACTTGCTATAAATACGTAACAAATGTAACAAGTGTTATCACTTGTTATCCAAACATAACACTTGCTATAAATACATAACACTTGCTATAAATACATAACAAATGTAACAAGTGTTATCACCTTTTTTATATAGATATTATATATAATAAAAGAAAAATATATAAAAGAAAGATTTTGTTGAGATTTTTTTATTTTTGCTTATTTTTCGTGGTTTTGTGTCTTGCATCAAGTTCGGAAGGCTTACAGAAAGGGAAGCGGAGATTTCGGGGTACATAAGGGGATTTCCCCCTATCTAGTTTTTAGGGGATTTCCCCCTATTTAGTTTTTCTCCGTCTGCTTGTGTTGCGTCTGAGTGCATCTACGTGCGTGCGTATGCGTATGCGTGTGCATCGTGTGCGCTTGTGCATCAAGTCGGGCGGCTCTGTCTGAAACACTTCTTTTGCATCTAGTAAGTGAGAAAAGACGGAAAAGCGGTTTTCTTTGCGCTATAAGCGGTTATTCTTAATTAAACCTTATAGTTTATCATTTGAAGCATTTAAACCTATTGTGTGCGTACACAAATAAGCGTGGAAAGATTTCTTTGTTATCTCTCTATCTGCGGTTATCAAGAAAACACTTGAAAAGCTAGAAACCTTGCGGCTCTTCGTGTCCGTCTGGTCTGTCTTCGTGTCTTCTCTCTCTGAATATCTGAGAAAACAGAAAGCTAGGCGCAAATGAAGAAGAAGCCAGCAGAAAGAAGCCAAGCCGCTATTATTTTCCCATAAATCACGGAAAACGCAAATAAACATGCACCAAGCGGTTATTTTTCAAAAGATACATAAGTTATCGCAAGACGTAAGAAAGCCGCTTTGTGTGCGCAAACAATATGCAAAAATCAAATGTTTCTATCTGTTCCTATCTCGGTATCAAAGTTTGGGTATTACAGAAACGAAAAAAGCAAGCTATCTTGTTTCAGATAACTTGCTTTTAATGTTCTCCTAAAATCTAATTATTTACACCTCGCATCGTCTTACTTCTTTGCGTTCTTCTCTATCTCCTTTGTTGTATCTGCTTTTATCTTTGCGTTGGTCTCCACTTCGTATGCGTGCATAACTCCAAGTGCTCTCATTGCGTTGTGCAAGCTCTCTCTAGCGATATCCACCTCCTTCTTGCGTCTGTCCTCATCTTCTAGGTCGCCAAAGTTGATTTCCAACTCAGTAACCAAATTGGCTACGTTCTTCATCAGGTTTAAAATCTGTACTTCTGAAATACTGCTTACTTCGATTGTGTTTGTTACGTTCTGTTTCATTGTCTTATATATTTAAATTGTTACTTTAACAATCGTTACTTAACTCCTTGTGTATTACTTGCAATAAAAAGAAAATTGCAACCCTCTTCTCAACTTGCAAACGCATTTATCAGCGAGTGAAGCAAAAGCACGTTTCAATAACTTGTTGAGCATTTCAACTCCGATTAATGCGAGTGCTCCAGCAACACCAACCAACTTGTTGATTTTCTTGCCATTGAAAACGCCACTTACTTTGATTCTGAAATTAGCGTTTATCTGCTTTGTTGTATATTCTAAATTCTGTTTCATTGTCTTATCTTTTTTTATTGTTAAACTTCTTGTTTCTTGTTTTCGATTGCAAAATTATCTAATTTATTCGATACCGCCAAAGAAAATATCTAAAATCTTATATATTTAACACGGATTTAACAATTATCTAAAATCCTAAAACATTCCTTAACTAAAATCTAAGTTATTAGATATTTTCCACAAAATATTTGGCGGTTTCAAAACTTTATTGTATCTTTGCACGCAAAAGAAATATCTAACATATTATATATAAGGTTATGAATATACAAAAAGTAATTAAGGCGCACGGTTTCACTATTGCATCAGTTGCCGCAAAACTGAAAAATAGCCGTGGCGGTATTGGAATTTCCCAAGGTGCTTTAAGTTCAACGCTCAACGGAAACCCTAGTATTGATAAACTCCAAGAGATTGCGGACATTATCGGTGTTTCGCTCTCTGAGTTGGTAGCGGATGAAGCCAGCGAAAAGGAAACGTACATTATTTGTCCGCATTGTGGCGAAAAGATTAAAATCTCGGTAAGCAAATAAGCGAGATTGAAGAAGAAGCAAAAGAAGGGCGTGGCGGCTTGTTTCCGCTTCGTCCTTCTTTGCGTCTGCTTGCGTGTTCGTCTTCTTCCTTCGTGTGCGTGTGTTCTACTTCGTTCTGCTTTTGCTCGCCTCATCTGTAAGGTGAGCAAAAAGATAGTTATTTTGTCGGGATTTCGCTTCTAAGGGGTTATCCTCGCAAAGTAGTGCAATTTATCATTTGAGAAAAGAAAACCCCTCCAAGCTAAGAAAAACCACGTTTCCGCTCTTTTCGTGTCTTCATTCTCTCTTTTCGCTTGTTTCTTGCACTCTGATAGCCTGTTTTCTCTAAAATTAGAAACTTTTTCAATAAAACTTGGTGCTATCTCAAAACTTTATCGTATCTTTGCACTCGGTAATGGTGCTTTGCGCTGCGGCTCTCGTGTGTTCGCTAGTGCTCTGTAACATTGCAAACGTGCCTTTGTCGTTTCGTGCGGTTCTGTGCCAGCTTCTTAAAAGCCTCTGTTTGTGTGTTCTGTTTCGCATTATTCGGAGCGAACTCAAAGAAGCCTATCAGATTGCAATACCGCATCCCCTTAAACATATAGGTGCGAGTGCTCGCCAACTGGTTGCACATTTGGCTTGCATCATAAGGGCGTTGGTGCGCACATCGCCCTTACTCAGTTCCTTTGGTGTTATTGTCGGCACATCATCGGGCAAAAGCCGATTAAGTTCGGAAAGTTATTCACTACGGTGAGATAGCTTATAGGGAGCGGTCTTTTTTTCCGAGATTGCTCCCTATTTTCTTTCTGTTTACTCAGTACTTCGTTTTTTCTTGCTTCTTCGTCTAAAAAGTCGTACCTTTGCACTCGGACAAAAAACCTTGTGTGGTCTTGTGCGTGGGCGGTCGTGTTATTGCTAGCACGGATAATGGCGAATAATAGTAACCATAAAACGCCCTCGCTTTAAGATTCTCCGATTCCGTAACTTTACTATATAATAATTATTAGAAAATAAGACTTGATTTATAACTCTATTCGTTTTAAATTATTAGCTTTAAAAAGTCAAGAAAGATAGGTGTTAAGTTCTACAAGGTAATAAAGATTGTGTTCAAGGATAACATTTAAAAAGCGTTCTAAGCAAGCAAAATAAAGATATATAATGAGTTCCAACTCCATACGGATACAAGGTGTTTCTTTCATAAGCGGTGAAGAAATGAGGGAGCGGCTACCAAACTTTTAAGGGTGTGTTTGTGTTCTGAAATATTCTCTTTTCATTCTGTGTGTGCGTAAAAACACTACAAAATATTTATCTCAGCCATTTAGGCAGCTCGCTCCCCCTAGTTCTTCATTGTTTCACTTCATTCTCTCTTTCTGCGAGTTACTTCTTTCTATTAAGAAAGATTTCATCCTGCTTCAACGTTGCCACCGCTATTGAGCGGTTGAGTATCTTTGCATATATTTCGGTCGTTGTCAGTCTTGCGTGCCCTAACATCTTTGCAACCATTTCCAAAGGTACTTCTGAGTTAAGCATCATCGTGGCAAACGTGTGTCTTGCTACGTGGAAGCATACCCACTTATCAGTTATGCCAGCATCCTTCGCCCAACTTCTCAAATGCTTGTTTGTGTTCGTATTGTTCGGCATTCCGTCAAATACGAGTGCATCGGTTTCGCCCTTGCGCTCTGGTAAGAAAGAAGCCCCGACCTCAGAAAGGTATGCCCTTATCTGCTGTTTCGTCTTCTTCATTGTTATGGCGAAATACTTGCCGTTGTCATCCTCTCGCATTTCATTCCATCTAAGGCTTGTAATATCGCTCCATCGCAAGCCCGTGAAGACTGAAAACAAAAACGCTCTTTTCACATTCTCGTTTGTGCATCGTGTATCAATCAACGCTTCCACCTCTTCGATTGAAAGGTACTCCCTAGCTTCTTTGTTGTACTTCGGCTTTTCTGTTCCCTTCAACTCGTCTACGGGTGATTTCTCGATTATTCCATCTGTAACCGCTCTAGCCAAAACTATATCAAGCATTTCAAAAAGTCGTGCCTGCGTGTTCTGTGTTATCTGCTTGTGCTTCTTCGTTGTTACTCTCGAAATTGCATCGTGTCGCAAATACGAGATAAAGCCATCAAGCCAAGGCTTGTCAATAACGGCAATTTTAATCTGTGCCGTGCGGTATTCGCCTACATGGTAAGCTAGCATTTCAAGGGAGACGTTTGTCTGCTTTGAAAAAGTCTTTGCTTTGATTAAGTGCTCGATATAATCAGAAAGAAGGACGTTTCTCTTCTTCTTCGGCTCTAAGCCGTGCCCTTGTCTGATTGCATCGGCATTTCTGATTCCTGCCTCTGCTTCTGCCGTGCGCACGATTTCGGTATTACGCATCTTTGCGGCTTCGTCTTCTTCGGGATTCAACACACCTACAGAAAAACGTGTAGCCTTGCCCTTATAACTTGAATAAAGATATAATTGCACGTTACCACTCGGTAACTCTCTCGCTCTGAGTGTTACCTTTCTGTTATCACTTGCGCCAGCCTTGCGCCCTCTTTTCTGTGAAGGTTCGGGCAGCCCATAACCTTTGATAAGGTCTTTCGCTGTCTTGAATAACTTCTTTTTTGCCATAACTTCTATTTTATATGTTCTTTCGTGCGCAAAGATACAATTTATTTTTGAAACGTGTGCAATTTATGAGTAATAAAAAGTAGTGCATTAATGATATTTAATGTAATTACATACATTTCTCAAGACATCGAAAAACGAGTTAAAAGCCTAAAAAACACCATTTTATATCATTATTTATCACTTTTCCAAAATACCCAATTATTTTGGCACGCCTAAGTACTTTATCAAAGGTCGTTTGGAGGGCTTCGCTGAGAAGGGCGAGCAAGGCGCAGTTTTCCAAGGTGGCAGTGATGCAAGTATGAACGTCCTTTCTTGGGATAAATCACCTGAGAGTGTGAAGGGTGAAATTGCTTATCTCTTCAATATCATCTATTCATTTACCTCAACAGCCGACATCAGCTTTGAGAATATGAAGACTTTGGGCAGCAACACCTCGGGTGCGGCTATCCGTTTGATGTTTACTGCTCCTTATATGAAAGCAGATTTGAAGACAGAAATGTTCGGTGAAATGTTTACTCGCCGCTCGAATATCGTAGCTAACGGCATCTGTAATACGGGAGTTTACGTAAAAGGTATCGACCAGAGTGTTGCTGAGCAGATTGACTTTGAGCCAGTCTTCAAGCCATATCTGCCAAAGAATGATGTTGAAATGTTGCAACTTATCACTTCATCCAATGGTGGTGCGAAATCTACCTCTAATCGCCGTGCTATCGAGCTTAACCCTCTTAATGATGACCCTGATAAGGTTGAGGAAGAAATGAAGAGTGAACAGGAAGAAGCGTTGGCGCAGCAAGCAGCCCTTTCGGGACTTGGTAGTGCCGCAAATGGAAGTCGTTCAGTTTCAAATGAAGAAGAAGAGGAGGAATAACTATGGCAAAAGCAAGCGGAGGAACAAGAAAAATTAATAGCGTAAAGTATAAAGAGGCTTCCATTAACAATACCATTGATTCATTATCATTTCCTTTATTCGGCAATACAAGCACTATGGCGATTAAAACCAATGATGTGTTTAAGCAGAAATATCAAAAAGAGGAATCAGAAAAAGTTAGGGCAAGCGTAGAAACTGTATCGTCATTTAGCAAACCAACAGGAAAGTACGAATATGTGTCGGTTGATAAGATACACCCAACACAAGAATATATAGGAGCGAATAATCTAAAGACGATTGCATCTATTAATTTTGATGCAAATGATGTTCCTTATGGAGTACAGCGTAATGGAAATGTTTATATAATTGATGGTCATCATAGAGCAGCAGCGGCTATACTTAAAGGTGATAAAAAAATAAAAATATTATTAGGTAAATAATGTCAAAGAAGCTCACATCAAAACAGCAGAAAGAACAACTGAATAATCTGTTCGCCGTTTATAACAAGCGGTTGGGCAGATTATACAGCGATTATGTCAAGAAGCTCACCTCTCTTGGCTATGGAGAAGATGTGCTCGAAGATGATGCGCTTTTTAACTTTGATAACTTTCCGCAGTTAAAGGCTCGTTTGAACGACATCTTTAATGATTACTATCAGAATAGCCTTCTTTGTTATAAGAGCGGCATCACCGATGGCGTTGCGTTGGCGTATAACCACGATGAAATGGTTATAGGCGGTTATTCCGTGCTTACTGATAAAGCAATAAGGGTCGCACGAGATACCGCCGCAGCCACGTTTATTGCAAATCGTTTGAAAACAAAGAATGGATTGAATCTCGCTCAGATTGTTTGGAACTATTGCCAACAGACGAAGAGCGAGTTTGAAATGGCTATGAGCAACACCATTGCGGACGGAATCAAACAAGGCTCATCAGCAGAGGAAATCGGCAAGAGTATTCGCAGATACCTTAATGACCCAGATATGATGTATCGCCGTTATCATACCATCAAGGTTCAGAAGAACGGAAAGAAGAAAGATGTGGTGACTTGGCGCAGACGTAGAATCATTGACGGCAATGTGCGCTTTATTGAAGAGCCATTAGAGAAAGTAGGCATGGGTGTTTACCGCTCGGCAAGAAAGAATGCTCTCAGAGTAGCAAGAACGGAGATAAATGCCGCATATCACAAGGCAAGAAACGAGCGATGGCAGAACGAGCCGTTCGTTATCGGTCAGTATATTCACGTATCACCACAGCACAATATTGATGATATATGCAATGACCTTGAAGGTCGCTACCCGAAAGATTACGTATGGATTTCTTGGCATCCTCAATGTATCTGTACCTCAGACCCTATCACTATACAAGGCGATGAGAAAAAGGAGTTTTATAAACGCTTAATGGCTGGCGAGGATATGAGCAACTACGTATCCCCTTTTGCCGTGCTCACTATGCCCGAGAAGTACAATCAGTACATTAAGGATAACTCCGAAGCTATTGTGAAGGCAGGAATGAGGGGTAAATTGGCTTGGCACTTACAAGATAATACAAAGTATTGGGCACATCTTTTAAGCCCGTTAGACCGCAAGAAATTGGGGTTAAAGGCGGTTTCTTCTAAGGAGCTCATACTTGCGAAGGCAAAGGAACGTCACGCCCTTAGAACTAAAGAGCAGATAGATAAGATACAGAGCCGATGGGATAAGCATAGACGTGACTATTACAATGGCTTAGTTCATAATCTGCTCGGTAGCAAATCTGTTACGGATATAAAGAGCCAAGACCTCTTTGAACGTTACTATGCTATCCGCTACGCAATCAAGGACAAAAAGAGTGCTTCTGAGATAGCATCTTTGTTTGATAGATTCAAGCGAGGTTATCAGACTAAACTTGCATGGACTGACCGCAAGGTTGCGATAAATGTTATGAAGGTGGCTGCTAATTACGGAGAAACCGATGTTTCTGCCGTTCTAATCGCATTAAAGTCTGCTAACTATACATTAGCAAGGGAAGAAGCAAAAACGCTCGCAAACGCCATTTCTGCTATTAAAAAGGATGAACTATCACTTTCCGCTCTAATCCCTGATGTCAATAAGTGGCATAAGCAGTTTACGTCCCAGGAATTGCACGGAGTATATGATGCCGTAGAAGCAAAGTTGGCTCAATGGCAAAGCTTGACGCTTGAAAAGCAAGTTAGCAAATTGCAATTTGAGGCAGTTGATTTCCTTGGTGGAAATATGCACGGGGTTCAACAGAAGTATGCTACATGGAAGGTATCGCAAGCGGCATATCTCAAAAAGCTTGATGAGGTAAAAACGGCGATTGATTGGGTGAATATCAATAAAGCTTATGCTGACGTAAAAGGTTATAAGACACAGAGCAAGATATATCATAAGCTTATCTATGACCTTGAACACGCCATGCTCGCAAAGGATAAGACCCTTGCTGAGCAGTTGCTTTATGAAGCTAAGCAAAAGAAAGAAACGCTTATTAATGCGAAAGCAAAACGAAATGCGAAGAATGTTGTATTTGATACAGACCGATTCTCTCAATCAAGGAAAGATGCCGCAGTATGGGATAAGGGTAATGGTGCAAAAGCTGATAAAACCCTCGTAGATGTTGCATCCAAACAATGGATAGCAGCAACAGAAAAAGAAAAAGATTTCACATACGAATACACTCATCATTATTGCGATGTAAATGAACCATTACAAGGAAGAAAATATGATAATTACCAAACGAAGGAAAGGTTCATAGAGAAGGTTAATAATATAACAAGCTATATAGAAAAGAACGAACTTCCTACCGATATGTGGTTTACAAGAGGTGATGATGGAATGAAAGTTATTGAATCACGAATTAAGTTTGCTGGCGGTTCTATGCCAAAAAACCTTCAAGACCTTGTTGGAATGGAAATGCAAGAAGGTGGTTTTATGTCAACTGGTAGCCGAAAAGGAAAAGGCTTCAATACTCGAAGTGTTATCATGAACATATATGCACCAAAAGGAACAAAGGCTGCTTACGTAGAACCTTTCTCTGCTTTCGGTTGTGGTGATAAAAGAAGTTGGGATGGAGTAAGCCGTTTCTCTACGTATAGTTCCGAGCACGAAACACTCTTTCAGAGAGGAACACGAATGCGAATAACAAAGGTTTATGAAGAAGGTGGAAAGACCTACATAGACTGCGAGGTTATAGGGCAAGAAATAAGAGATTTATCTTATGTAAAGGATAGCAATATCGGATATTAAACAAAAAAGGTGTACCATTACGGCGCACCTTTTTCGTTATAGTTCGTTTGGAATTTTATCCTCTGGGAAATGGTCGTTTGGGATAAAGAGGTATTCGTCTATCAGCTTATAGAACCTATCTATCTCTTCCTTAATATTGTAGGCTGCTTTAGCCCATGAAGTGAACATTATAATAAGCAATGTATGTGGAATCCCCTTATATTCCTTACCATTGATTTTCTTATAATATTCTTCCTCACCTTTAAACTTTCCTTCGCTATTAACATACACTCTTTCCATATCCCAAAACCAAGCCATATTTTCGTTGGTATTTGGGTTCTCACCACCTCTATAGTATCGGCAGTGCTTGATTAAATCTTCCTTATTCGCCATATCTATCAATAAATTTAGTTACTACATTCTTCATATCCAAAGGGAGATAGTTCAATGCTTTTTCCTCCATTTCTTGTGGAATACCAAAGAGTGGCTGAGCGATTGAACCAACGATTGCTCCCATCGTATCGCTATCACCGCCGTAGGATACAGCATATCTGATTGCATCCTCGAAGCTACCACTATTAAGGACTATCATAAAGGCGAGTGGAACGCATTCTTGGCAAGTTTCTGCCCATTTCCTTCTTGGAATAAGATTTTTATTCCAATCAGAGCCATAATATTGTTTTGCTATTACCCTAATCAAATCTTTTTGTTTATATGCTTTTAAAGCATGTACACAATCTGCTACCGCAGTAGCACCAATCAATCCCTCAACATGGCTATGCGAAACCTTTGCGCTCATCATTGCCTGACGAATAATATCAGAATTTTCTTTGAATGCCCAACCCACAGGACTAACTCTCATAGCTGCTCCATTTCCGAAACTATCATAAGGCTGTGGATTAGAGCTACGAACCCATTTTGCGAAGCTTGCACCATACCCACCCATTGGGTTTAGATACTTCTGACACCAGTATTGAAGCGAGATACTATAATCTTCGACATTCGGCTTTTCATCACCACCTTTTTTAAGAATAGCATCGGCTACGGCTATTGTACAGATAGTATCATCTGTAAAATTACAATCTTTATCAAATAGTTTAAAGTTATAATCAAATGTGTTATTAAACTCATATTTTGAGCCTACAATATCACCTATAATTGCTCCTATCATAGCTGTATCTCCTATTTTAATGTTAATTATTCGCAAATTTACGAAGAAATATTCAGATAACCAAATATTTTTTATTACTTTTGCATTAATTGTTGTATCGAGTGCGTATCTCCTATGTGCTCACAACGTTAAACAAAACAATTATTTACATCTAGCATCGTCCTCATTCGTATCTCCGAGGGCGGTGCTTTTTGTTTATAAGAACTCCTTTAAAGCAACGTGATAAACGTCATACATCAGGCGAGTTACGTATAGTACGGCAACCTTTTCAACTACAAAAGAAGGATAAGGCTTACCCTCTTCGATGATTGTGTTCAACGATAACTTCGGGTACTTGGCTGAATACAGCTTCAATGCTTTCAGAAGCTCATTCAACCTTTCTTCCCCGAATGCTTGCTTTATCTTCTCCTGATTTCTGAGAGCGAAACGAGCCATAGATTAATTATACTTGATTATCTTATACTCCATTTCGAGCATAATGTTACCGAAGAATAACGTCTTAACATAGGTCTCGCTGCCCTTTTCCTCGACCTCGTTACCTATCTGATAGCCTTCCTTCTCAAAGAATTCTTTCAAGGCTTTTCTTGCTAATTTCACGCTTTCAAACCATCCTCCGAGTATTCTCTTTTGTCGATTCGCTACCTTGCGGCGAGCGTTCTTTACGTCCACTCTTGTGCTATATGTTACAACATTTATCTGATACATAACTTATATTAATTTACTTTTCTACTTCATAAAGGTATTGAATATCCCCACCGCCAAGAGTGAGGATAACCGAAGGCTCGCCGAGCATTGGCTGCTTATGGAAATCGCACCAATACCAATGATTCCGTTTCAGCTTACCTTCTATAACATTCAGCTCCAAATCATTCTTTTCAGGAGCTTCAAGATAATCCTTGCCCTGTCGCATATCCAAGCGATGTAAGGCTAAAAGTACGTCAAATGCTCTCATATCTTACTCAGCTTTATCAACGACAACAAGGTTTTCCAATCTAGTCAAGAATGTGTGGTAATCATCCTCGCAGAGAATCACTTGACCGCCCGTTGGTGTGGTCTTGCAATTAAGCTTTATAGATGTTACTATATCGCCATTTCGTGAAGGTTCAACGTAAGCGATATTATCTATATTAACAAGGGTACAATGCCCTTTATACTTTACCTCAATAAACTTTGCCATAATTAAATCTCCTTTATTTTATTAGTTTTAAAATCATAAGAATAACCATTATTCTCCATTATATTCAGAAGAAAGTTCTTCTCCCATTCATTTGCGTATCGTAAGCAACCCGACGAGTATTTAATGTTTGTACTCATATTTCCTTTGCCTACACCGAAAGATTTGAATGCGAACGAGTATTTTATGTGAGCCTCTATCCAGTCATCGTTATGAATATTTGACAAGATAAAAACACAACTTTCACCTCTTTCGTCATTATAAAACCTAAGTATATCTCCTTCTTTGTACATAAGCTATTCACATCTATCAAGATACTCTTTCCAAGCCTTATCAAAGACAGGCTTGATGAATATATTATTTCTTACATCCCTCATTGTTATCCCAAGGGCAAGCACGGCTTCTTCTGGGTTGTATGTATAGCCGCATTCGTGGTTTGCGAACTCATACATGAAAGCATCTTTCAAGCCTTCATCTGTCTTTATGAGCTCCAAGATTTCCTTATCGTGACGTTTACGCATTTCCTCGAAAAGGTAAACGTCAGAGGCAAGGCAGAATGCGCCGCAACCGAGTGAGCGAATCTTCATCAAGTCCTCCTTCGAGGTAGTCAGCCCCCACTCTTCCATCATTTTCTTAAACTGCTCTTTACCAAAAGCAGCTTTCATGGGCAATTTATCAAGCTCTTTCTGATGCTTCTTCTTTAATTCTGCGTATCTATTCATAATTGTATCTCCTTTTAAATTAGTAAAGCTGTTCTATTCTTGTATAGCAGCCCTTCACAGCGTACTCAACACGTTTCTTCTCAACCTCATTGTAATCAGAGCTAACGGCAACTGCCTGCCATTTGCCACCTTCGTAAATCTGAGCAACGTAATCAAAAACGTTAGCCTCTACTACCTTTCCGTTAATCATTGTAACTTTCATTGTTGTATCTCCTATAATTTGAATATTAAACCTATTTATTAATTATTTACACCGCAAAATTAATAATTTCTTTTAAAACCACCAAATCTTTTCGGTGTTTTTATTATTATTTTAATAGCTTTTAATATATTGATATGTAAATTAAGGTTATATTAATATAAAAAATGCAATATAAAAATATAGTAACCGATTTTTCGCTACCTTTGCATACATAACCAAATCAGACGAGTTATGACACAGATTTATAACGCATCACCAAAGGAGTTGGCGGCAATGGCTCAACGCTACCTCCGTGATGGAATACTAAGCAGAGCCACATATTGCTACGAGCGGCTGATGTACCTCGGTTGCTTGCGCAGAACGGGTTATCTTCGCCTTGCCTTAGTATATACCAAGAAAGGAAAAGATAACGCCGCAGAGCGTGTTTTAAGTAGGTATTGTACAATTTATAAATATTAATATAGGAGATATAGTTATGAAGAAGGGATGTGGATGTCTTGGAATCCTTGTTATTTTGTTCTTTTTAATGATAGCTATCGGACAGAATGAAAACAAAAAAGAGACAGAAAAACTTATGAATACCCCTCTGTACGAAAACAAGGAGTATGTTGAGACGATGGCTGGCGATTTAATCAAACAACGCTTACGTGACCCAGATAGTTATGAGTTCGTTGATATGCAAGAGCAAGAAACGTCAAAACAGGGAGAGAAGTTGTTTATTGTTACATATAGAGCAAAAAATGGCTTCGGTGGTTATAATGTGGGACAAGCTATGTTTTCTTGCGATAAAGATAATCTGACTTTTATAACACTTGAAGATAAATAATATGAAACAGATAAAGAAGATATGTATATTTAGTGAACTTCTCTTTTGTATAGCAGCCAACGCTCAACAGAAGATAACAAGCTTATCACCTATACCAGATGCGACCAAACAAACTATCGAGCAATATATCTCTACTCATCCTATTGATGAAATGAATAAAGATACGGTCGTATTGTCTAACATATATAGCCTTATAGGATATAGTTATGTAGATAAATATCTCGGTGAGCTAACAGGTAGCTTTATTGTTGTTGGACAGGATTACCAATATAAAGACTTAAAACTGCAAAGTAACGATAAGCTTCTTTATCTACTTACCGAGAACGGATATGAGCAAACGCCCGTTGATAATAATATCATCAAAGAGAAGATAAGAGCTGATTTCACTCTCAATGATAATAACTCATATTTCTATAGAAATGATACCTTTGTCGTAAGGACTATAAATATTGATGAGAGGAAGTATATTTTTCTACATTGTATTAGTTATCCTCAAAAATATATACTCGACTTTGATTCAGATAAAAAGGAAGTTCCTAAGATAGATAGAAACGAACTGATTAATATAAAATAATGACAGAAGAAGAAAAGAAGAAGGCTTTAGAGAACTTTAATGCTCTCATAGAAGAAGCAAGGAAGAATAACGTCAATATGACGATGGACGAGATTAACGAAGAGATTCGGCTCGCAAGGGCTGAACGAAAGCAAAGAGAAAAAGAAAAGGCAGAGCGCAAATAGTGCCCTGCCTTTCTTATAGTAGCTGTATCTCCTATAATTATTTACACCTTGTTGTATTGCGTATCTCCTATTCACGCATAACATTAAACCTTAATACCGACTACATTATTGTAGATACCCTCTGGCAGTACGCCACCAAAGGCTTTCACAGCGTTACCGATGCCCTCGGCAATCATCGTACCCTCATTGCTATCATCAATACCCTCAGATACCAAGAACTTCATAGCCTTCTCCTGTACCGCCATAAGTTCTTTAAGCAGACCGACACACCGCTGAGTAGCATCATTATCAACTGTTACCTCTATCATCATATTCTGATTATCCATTTTTGATTTCTCCTATTCAATTAAAAGTTAGACTGATTGTTTTTAGATACAAGCGCAGCTCTCTTCTCGCCGTTGATTTCAGCGATAGCATCTTTCACATTAAAGTCGTTGTTATAGAGAGCAAGAATAAAACGCTTGCCACGTTGATTCCATACAAGGTTTACTTTTGTGCCCGTAGAACCATCACCTTTAATATAATTGTAGGTTCGGGTGCTTGCGAGCTGCCATTCACGAAACTTGCCCTTCAAATGCCAAGAACCTGATTGAAAGTATTGAATACCTGCATTGGAAAGCTGCTGATTTAGTGCTCTTGCGCTGATACCGAGGTCATCAGCAACTTGTGTGGTAGTAAGGCAGTCCGTTGATGAAAGTGTATCATCGTAGTACTTTACCTTTGGTGCGGCAACAGTCAATTCTTTCTGCTGAATGCCGATGGTCTGCGCCTGCTGCTCGGTCTGAGCTTCAAGTGCTCTTGTGTGCTGCTGCTCCTCTATCCAACGCTTTGCACGCTCTATAGGGTCTTCAATCTGATAGCTTGCCAAAGACTGCTTAGACTGCGTCATGGAATAAGAACCCTCCTTGCGAAGAGTAGGTAACACCTCTTCAAATACCCAATCTTGGAACTTGCGAGCAGAAGGCTTGCGAGATTGGAAAATTACACGATAAAGGTCTGGTTCGGTAACAAAGAACATTTCCTGCTCTTGCATCTTTCCTGTTGCAGCACCATGAGATATAACTTCCGTTGCTACCTTAATTGAACTAATGTGGCAAGATTGAAGTCTATTTACTACCGCTCCAACTTGCAACCCCAAGGAATCACAAACATCCTTCAAACAGAACAAAGGTTCATCCTTCTCATTCCGTGAGGTTCTAAGCTCTCCAAACATAGGAGAATTAAAAATTTCTACGTTCTTCATTTTGCTTACTTTTTTGAACGTTAAACTGTACAGACACATAAAGGGCGTACTGTTACCCTTTGTTCAATTCCAGTAAGCTAAAGGAACGCACACACCATTACAATGTATG
>ENA-UERC01000971-UERC01000971.1-human-gut-metagenome-genome-assembly--contig:-NODE-971-length-18837-cov-4.854744_pt1 | contig 18837 bp, 19 predicted proteins | sample MGYA00242955_ERZ507955 | MGnify/ENA primary metagenome ERZ507955 (study PRJEB26167, sample SAMN06115394) | human gut metagenome | host: Homo sapiens | place: China:Hubei | collected 2016-04-27 | study... | reverse complement strand
GGATTGCAACCATAGGGGGAGAGAATTTTTTCTTTACCTTTTTCCGGATATTTGCTATACTATAGCTTATTATAGAAGGAAACGAAAGGAGGCGGGCGAACCATGAAATTTCCGTCCTGGCATGTGGCGCAGGAAAACAGCGCCGCAGCGGAACGGCTGGCCGACGCGGGCTATCCCTACCTGGTATCCGGCGTGCTGGCGAGCCGCGGCGTGGAATGCGCCGAGGACGCGGCGGAATTCCTGACACAGGAAACGTCGCTGACCTATTCCCCATTTCTGATGCGGGATATGGACAAGGCCGTGGAACGGATCGCACAGGCTGTCGCCGCCGGAGAGAGGATCGCGATTTTTGGAGACTATGACGTGGACGGCATCACCGCCACGTGTATCATGGTGGACTATCTGAAAAGCCGGGGCGCCGACGTGTTGCACTACATTCCCCGCCGGATCGAGGACGGCTACGGCCTGAGCCGCGACGCCATCGAGGGGCTGCGGAAGGGCGGCGCCACGCTGCTGGTGACGGTGGACTGCGGCATCACCGGCGTGGAGGAGGTGGCCTTTGCCCGCTCCATCGGCATGGATGTGGTGGTGACGGATCACCACGAGTGCAAGGAGACGCTGCCGGTGGCCTGCGCGGTGGTGGATCCACGGCGCGGCGACTGCGAATATCCCTTCAAGCATCTGGCCGGGTGCGGCGTGGCGCTGAAGCTGGTGCTGGCGCTGGGCGGCCCCGACAGGGAGGAGGCTCTGTTCTCCCGGTACTGCACGCTGGCGGCGGTGGGCACCGTGGCCGACGTGATGCAGATGACCGGCGAGAACCGCACCATCGTATCCCGGGGCCTTGCCACGCTGGATCGCTCGGACTTTATCGGGCTGCACGCCCTGCTGAAGGAGGCTGGTCTGGCCGGACGGGAGATCTCCTCGGTGCAGATCGGCTTCGTGCTGGCGCCCCGCATCAACGCGGCGGGCCGCATGGGTGCGGCGGACATGGCGGCCGACCTGCTGCTGTGTCAGGATCCCGCCCAGGCGGAGGAGCTGGCTAAGGCGCTGTGCGCCCTGAACCGGGAGCGGCAGTGCGTGGAGCAGACCATCTACTCTCAGGCGGAGGAGATGATCGAGCAGCTGCCGGAGGAGGAGCGCCGGGCGCTGGTGCTGGCCTCGGACACGTGGCATCAGGGCGTGGTGGGCATCGTGGCCTCGCGCCTCAGTGAAAAATACTCCCGTCCCAGCTTTATGATCCACCTCAACGGCGGGGTGGGCAAGGGCTCCTGCCGCAGCTGGGGCGGCTTCAACCTGTTCGCCGCGCTGGAGAGCTGCTCCGACCTGCTGCTGGGCTTCGGCGGCCACGAGCTGGCGGCGGGCTTTACCATTGACGAGGCCAACATCCCCGCCTTCCGGGAGCGGATGAACCAATACGCCGCCGAGTACTGGGTGGGCAAGGCGCCGGAATCGGTGCTGGAGATCGACATGGAGCTGCATCAGCCCGGTCGTGTCACGTTACAGGAGGTGGAGGCGCTGAGCGCGCTGGAGCCCTACGGCAGCGGCAACGCCCGGCCCCTGTTCTGCCTGATGGGCGCCACGCTGCTGCGGACGCAGAACGTGGGTCAGAACCGGCATTTGAAGCTGCGGCTGGGCAAGGGAAGCGCCCAGTTTGACGGCATTTTCTTCTCCACCACCTCCTCCGCCTGCGGCTGTGCCGAGGGCGACCGGGTGGACGCGGCCTTCTATTTACAGGTCAACGAATTCCGGGGCAACCGCACCATGCAGCTGCAAATGGTGGATATCCGGCCCTCGCTGCTGGCCAGCAGCCGGGAGCAGGAGTCGCTGGCGCTGGTGCGGCAATGCACCGGCGGCGGCACAGTGTCCGCCAGGAATGCACGGCGGATGCTGCCCACCCGCGAGCAGTACGTGACCGTATGGCGGGCGCTGGAGCATCTGGTGCCGGAGGACGGGCTGCACACGGCGTATCTGCCGCTGCTGCGGTCGCTGAGCGCGGCGCTGGGCAAGACCGACGCGTTCCTGCGGGGCGCGTTCTGTCTGGCGGTGTTTCAGGAACGGGGCCTGCTGGACGTTTCGGCGCAGGGCGACAGCGTGACGCTGCATCTGGCGGGAAAGGATAAAAAAGTCCATCTGGAGGATTCCGTATACATACAGCGTCTGGCCGACGCGGAGACCACAGGACGGGGAGGAGGTGCCATCCAATGAGCAAGACCGTAGATATCGAGGCCATGTATCAGCATCTGGAGGACACCGTGCGGGGCTATAACCCCTCCGCCAACTTCCAGCAGATCCGGCAGGCCTATGAGTTTGCCCGGGACCTGCACGGCCCGCAGCTGCGCAAGGACGGCTCGCCCTTTGTGACCCACCCGCTGGCGGTGGCTCAGATCGTGGCGGAGGAGCTGCATCTGGACAGCGAATCCATTGTGGCGGCGCTGCTGCACGACACCATTGAGGATACCGAGGCCACCCACGAGCAGCTGGCCAAGCTGTTTTCCCCCACCATCGCCGATCTGGTGGAGGGCGTCAGCAAGCTGACCCGCGTCCACTACACCTCCAAGGAGGAGGAGCAGATGGAGAACCTGCGGAAGATGCTGATGGCCATGAGCAAGGACATCCGCGTCATCCTCATCAAAATCTCCGACCGGCTCCACAACATGCGCACCATGGAGTACCAGACGCCGGAGAAGCAGAAGCAGAAATCCTTCGAGACCATGGAGATCTACGCGCCCATCGCCCACCGGCTGGGCATGCAGAAGATGAAGTGGGAGCTGGAGGACCTCAGTCTGAAATATCTCGACCCGGTGGGCTACCGGGAGATCACCGAGGCGCTGGACGAGAAGGCGGCGGAGTACGACGGGTTCATGTCCGCCGTCCACAACCGGATCGTGACGCGGCTCCGGGAGGAGGGCATCGAGGCCACCGTGTATGGCCGCATGAAGCACCCCTATTCCATCTACCGCAAGATGTACACCCAGAACAAGAGTCTGGACGACGTGTTCGACCTGTTCGCCTTCCGCGTCATCGTGGACACGGTGGCGGACTGCTATAACGTGCTGGGCATCATTCACGACCTGTTCAAGCCCATTCTGGGCCGGTTCAAGGACTATATCGGCACCCCCAAGCCCAATTTGTACCAGAGCCTGCACACCACGGTGGTGGGCGAGAGCGGCATCCCCTTTGAGGTACAGATTCGCACCAAGGAGATGCACGAGGTGGCGGAATACGGCATCGCCGCCCACTGGAAGTACAAGCAGAACGGACAGGGCGGCGGCGACGAGGGCCGCTATGAGTGGGTGCGCCGCCTGCTGGAGAATCAGGAGGGCGCCGACGCGGAGGACTTCATCCACTCCCTGAAGGTAGACATGTTCGCCGACGAGGTGTTTGTGTTCACCCCCAACGGCGACGTGATCAACCTGCCTGCCGGCGCCACGCCCATCGACTTTGCCTATAACATCCATTCCGCCGTGGGCAACCACATGGTGTCTGCCAAGGTGAACGGCCGCATCGTGCCGCTGAACCACCGGCTGCAGAACGGCGACGTGGTGGAGGTCTCCACCAGCCAGAGCGCTCACGGCCCCAGCCGCGACTGGATCAAGATCGCCCGCTCCAGCAACGCCCGCAGCAAAATCCGCCAGTGGTTCAAGCGGGAGAAGCGGGACGAGAACATCGTCAACGGCCGCCAGAGCTTCGAGTCGGAGCTGAAGCGCACCGGTGTCTCCCTGAAGGAGCTGCTGGCGGACGAGAACGTGCCCAATGTGCTGAAAAAGCTCAGCTTCAACTCCGTGGACGATATGTACGCCGCCATCGGCTACGGCGGCGTGACGGCCCTGAAGGTCATCGGCCGACTGCGGGAGGATATCCAGCGTATCCTGCACCAGCATCAGGCCGAGCGGCAGGCGGAGGTGCCTGTGGCGGGCCAGCCGGAGGTGATGCGGCCCGCCGTGCCCCAGCGGAAGGGCGAGCACGGCATCATCGTGGAGGGTCTCAGCAACTGTCTGGTGAAGTTCTCCAAGTGCTGCTCTCCCGTGCCGGGAGACGATATCGTGGGCTTCATCACCCGGGGCTACGGCGTGTCGGTGCACCGGGCGGACTGCCCCAACGTGCTGCGCTCCAAGGACAATCCCGCCGAGGCGGGGCGTTGGATCCGGGTCAGCTGGGCCGACAAGACCAGCGAGGAATACCACACCATGCTGCAGGTGGTGGCTAAAGATCGCATCAGCCTGATCGTGGATGTGTCCACAGTGCTGTCGGCCACCAAGACGAGGGTGCTGTCCCTGAACGCCCGGTCTACGCCGGACGGCTTCGCCCTGCTGGATCTGGGCATCTCCGTATCGGGCCGGGAGCAGCTGAAAACCGTCACCAGCCGTCTGGAGCAGATCCAAGGGGTCATGAAGGTGACACGGCCGGCGGGGTAAAAGTAGCTGGCGCAAAATCTTCGATAAGCGCTTCGTAGGGGCCGACGTCGACACGTTAAAAAAATATGCCGGTGGCATGTTTTTAGTGTCGATCTCGGCAGCTATGCTGCCGTAGCATCTATCTTGATTTTGAAGGCACTATCTTACGCCGTCAGGGCGGACAGAGTCGTTCGCCCCTACAGAGAGGCTGGTGAGGATCACCCTTACACCAGCTCCGCAAAGCTCCGGATGCAGCGATGGCACACCGTCTGCATCTCGTCCCACGACACATGGAAAAATTCGTCGTACACGCCGATGACCTGCATGCCCGCTGTCCGGGCGCTGCGGCAGGCGGCGATGGAATCATCAAAAATGGTGCAGTCCGCCACGTCCACGCCCAGCAGCTCTGCCGTTTTGCGGTAGATGGCGGGCTCCTTTTTGTCCATGCCCAGCTCCTGGGCAAAGTAGATATGCTCGAAATAGGGCTTCAGCCACAGATGCCCCAGCGCCGCGTGACAGTGGGCGGGAACGCTGGAGGTCAGGACGGCCATCCGCTCTCCGGCGGCCTTGCACTTCTCCAGATAATCCACCACGCCGGGCTTTACCGGAACGCTGGTGGTGTACAGGTCGCCGGCCATCTCCATCCACTCGGCCATGATCTCGTCGGTGGATTCGCTGAGATGGCAGTACTCCTTGGTGAAGATGGCGGCCTTGGGGAACACGGTGTGGGCCACGCCCTCGTAGTATTCCCGGGTGTAGGGCAGACCCCGCTTGGCGAGAAACGCGGTGTCCACATCACGCCAGATGCCGTTGGAGTCGATGAGGGTGCCGTCCATGTCAAAAATCAGCATAAATATTCTCCTTTATCGTCGATCCAGAAGCGCCACGGGAAGTCTACGGCCTCCTGTGCGTAGTCGATGCCGATGCGCTTGCCGGTGTGGATGGTGAGGGGACGGGGCGGCCGGTCGGGCAGTCCCACGTCGGAGAGGGCGGTGCAGAGGAACAGCTCCTCTCCCGTGGTCAGGTCGATGCCGTTCTGGCGGCGGTCCAGCCCCAGCGCCTGACAGCACTTGCCGGGGCCGTTGAGGAAGTTCTTCCGCTGATAGGCGGTCAGTTCGTCAGGGGCTTTGCCATACCGCAGGCGGCAGATGGCTTCCAGACCGTGCACCGGGGCAAGACCCCGCAGCAGCACGGCGGAGGGCTCACCCTCCGGCTCGGTGACGAAGTTCAGGCAGCAGTGCATGCCATAGATGAGATAGATGTAGGCGTGGCCCGGCGGGCCGAACATGGTGGCGTTGCGGGCGGTCTTGTGGTAGCCGTAGGAGTGGGCGGCCTTGTCGATGGCGCCCACGTAGGCCTCGGTTTCCGTGATGCGGCACACCAGCAGTTGCCCCTCATACCGTCGAACCAGATAGCAGTCCACAAGACTGCGGGCGATATCCACCGTATTTCCTGTATAAAAATTCCGACAAAGTATTGCCATTTTCGTCCTCCGGTGGTATAGTGCTTTTGCTATTCTATCATTTTTACGGAGAAAATACAAGAAAAAGGAAGTGTTGCCGCGATGCCTGCGTACAATTACAAAAAAGGTCTGACCGCCATGCTGGGGTGTTTCTTCATCTGGGGGTTCCAGCCGTTATACTGGTATCTGTGCGGCGGCATGGATACCTTCTTCCTGATGGCCAGCCGTATTGTGTGGGCGGCGGTGTGCTGCGTGCTGCTGCTGTGGATGCAGGGCAAGCTGCCCCAGCTGGCGGCGGCCTTCAAGGATAAGCAGGTGATGAAGCGGGAGATCCCGGCAGCGGTGTTCCTGTTCGGCGACTGGATCGTGTATCTGTGGGCGGTGCAGAACGGCCGGGTGCTGGAGTGCTCGCTGGGCTACTACATCCAGCCGCTGGTGGTGTTCGCTTTCGGCGCGGTGATCTTCAAGGAGAAGATCTCGTGGCGCCACTTCGTCATCATCGCCATCGTGGTGGTGGGCATCATGCTGAGCACCAGCGGCTTTGGCGGCGTGCCCTATGTGACTATCGCGCTGGCTGCCATGTTTGCCATTTATGCCGCCATCAAGAAGAGTCTGACTATCGATTCCATCGTCAGCACCACCATGGAGATCATCATGATGGTGCCGGTGGCCATCGTATTCGTGCTGTGCTGCCGCATGGGCGACAACGGCATGGGCAGCCTGACGGTAGTGCGGCAGCTGCTGCTGATAGGCTCCGGTGTGGTGACGGCGGTGCCCATGCTGTTCTACGCTATCGGCGTGCGGAACCTGCCGCTGATGACCACCGGTATCTGCCAGTACCTCAGCCCCACGCTGGCTATTTTCTGCGGCATGATTATGGGCGAGAGCCTGACGAAAGAAAAGCTGGTGAGCTTCTGTTTCATCTGGGCGGGCGTGATTTTGTATACGCTGAACAGCATTTATGAGGAGAAAAAGCGCAGCAAAACGGCGGCGTGAGGAGGAAAACGAATGAATATTACAGTCTATCTGGGTGCAAACGAGGGCAACGATCCGGCTTTGGGGCAGGCTGTGCGGGAGCTGGGCCGGTGGATCGGCGAAAGCGGCTACACGTTGGTTTACGGCGGGTCAAAGACCGGGCTGATGGGCGATATTGCCAGAAGCGTTTTGGAGACCGGCGGAGATGTCATCGGTGTGGAGCCGCAGTTTTTCATGGACGCGGGCTTTCAGTACGACGGACTGACGGAACTGATCGTAGCGAAGGATATGGCGGAGCGCAAGACGAAGATGATCCAACTGGGCGACGCCTTTATCGCTTTTCCCGGCGGCACCGGAACGCTGGAGGAGATCGCAGAGGTCATGTCCAAGGTGTCGCTGAAGCAGCTGGATGCACCCTGTATTCTCTATAATCTGAACGGCTATTACGACGACCTGAAGGCGCTGCTGCGGCGTATGATCGAAAAGGAGCTATCCTCGGAGGAGCGGCAGCAGGGGATTTATTTCGCGGAGAATTTACAGCAGATCAAAGAGATATTGGAGAAGTGACCCCAACAGCAGCCTGCGGCATTCGCCGCAGGCTGCTGTTGCGTCGTGGGGCAGGGAATGGTATAATAAAGGAAAAAGGAGGGTGCGGATATGGGAAAGCGGATTTCTGTGATTCTGATCGTGGTGCTGGCGGCTGCGGCGGTGACTTTTGGGGTGCTATGGCAGAGTGCGCTGCGGGATCGTTCCGATATTAAGGCGCTGGCACAGGCAGGCGCGAACGAGGCATGCAGCCGGTTTTCGGACTTTCAGAAAAGGGGAGACGACGGAGACTACTGGGGCGGCGTGGCGGCGTTTCACACCTTTCAGCAGGCTCACATCCTCCTGACGGAGGGGACGACGCCTCAGGCCGCTGACCGGGTGTTTTGCAGCGAGGTCTATGGCGCGCTGCTGCTGAAGCCGGAGCTGGCCAAGGCGCATATGGCGGAGGTCATCGAGGTGATGGAGCTGCTGGCGCAGGATGTGACGGATGCCAACGCGTATGTGCGCATGGCGGAGCTGGGCAATGCGCTGGAGCAGTAAGCCGCGAGAGATGAAACAAGAGCGAAAGAAAGACGGAAAAGGAAAGCGATGAAAGGAAATCTGTCCCGGCGGCTTGCCATGTACACCGCCGGATTATTTGTGATGACGGTGGGGATCGCCCTGTCGGTAAAGTCGCGGCTGGGGGTGTCGCCCATCAGCTCCATCCCCCTATGCCATGACGTGCATCTGGGGCATTGAAATGGGCAAGGCCACCATCCTACTGCATTGCTCGCTGGTGCTGCTGCAGATCATTTTGCTGCGGAGGAATTTTAAGCCGGTGAACCTGCTGCAAGTAGCGGTGGGCATTGTGTTCGGGTATTTTACCACCTTCTGTAACTGGTGCGTGTCCTTCCTGCCGGAGCCGGACGGCATAGTGCTGCGGGTCATATTGCTGCTGCTGCTGAGCGTGCTGTGTATCGGCAGCTTCGGCGGCGTAGGCGTTGGCACGGTCATTGCTGCCGTTCTGGTGGGGATGGTGCTGGAATTTTTTACCAAGTGGTTGGGAGCGCGGCGTGACTGCTGGCTGTTCGGGAATGACGCAGCGCTTTACAGCCTGGAGAAAGGAGCAGAAAATGGCAAAATTTCAGGATAAATTGATCGCGGACGGATACTGCGATGCCCGGGGCGCGGGTTTTTGCGCGACGGCCACGAGCCTGCCGGGTGGGGTATATGGCATGGTGGCCCTGTGCGTCAGGGAGCATGTGTTGTACCTCTACGATGTGGACATGAGGGGCAATATCGGCGAACTGCTGCATGAGATCCCGCTGGAGCGGATCGAAAATTTGAAGATACGGACGGGCTTTTTCAGTCAGGTGCTGAGATTTGAATACGAGGGCGCGGTGTTTTCTTTTACCAATTTTGTGGGGGTGAAGCCTGCGCTGGAGGTCATCAGGCAGGAAGCCGCGCGGCGCTGACCGCAACTGCCAGTTGCTTGTCTGGCGAACGATCCTGTGCTATACTGACGGTATGGAGGTGTTCGACATGGAAACAAAGGAGATTTTACATCATCTGCGGACAGAAAAGGGGCTGTCGCAGGACGAACTGGCGGAAAAGGTTTTTGTGACGCGGCAGGCGGTGTCCCGCTGGGAAAACGGCGAGACAACGCCGGGACTGGAGACCTTGAAGCGGCTTTCCCAGCTTTTTGATGTGTCCATCAATACGCTGCTGGGCTCCCCGCGGCAGCTGATCTGCCAGTGCTGCGGAATGCCGCTGGACGATTCCACCATCAGCAAGGAGCCGGACGGCGATTTCAACGAGGACTACTGCAAGTGGTGCTATGCCGACGGTACGTTCAAGTACACCAGCAAGGAGCAGCTGATCGATTTCTGCGTGACCCACATGGCCAGTGAAAGCTGGCCCGCAGAGCAGGTCAGGGCCCATATGGAGGCTGTGGTGCCGGAGTTGAAGCACTGGAAGAAATAAATGAAAAACAGCAACCACACCCCGCCGCAGGCGATGCCTGCGGCGGGGTTCTTATAAAAGCCTCGCAGAGTTCGCGTCCGCAGACGCGAAATAATTTAATCATTTTTTGCCGCGACATGTGCGTGGCAAAAAATACTTCTCGGCCCAGCAAGTGCCAAAGGCGCGCAGCGGGCCGCAAACCTTTTGGCAGCAAAATCGCAAGATTTTGCGCCAGTTTTTAATATGGTATCGTCGCCATGGCCGCCGCGTCACGGGGGTCGAGGAAAATACCGCCTGTCAGGGGCAGCGCCGTCAACAGCAGATAGGCAACCCCCAACAGGATGGCCAGCAGATACCACAGCAGCTCGCCACCCGGTAAGCGCCGCCGCAGCAGAAAATGGTACAGCGCCATCGATCCTGCCGCCGCGCCGCAGAACAGCAGCCACAGGGGCAGGACGCCCCACAGAAAGCGGCACAATAGCACCATCAGCGCTGTGGCGGCCAGCAGCGCGGCGCAGTGTCCGCCCCGCGAGACGCTCTCCAGCGGCTCCAGCCGCCACAGCAGCAGCGCTGCGGCCAGATAGGGCCAGAACACCAGCTTGCCCAGCTCCCAGGGACTCTCGTTTATCGGAGACAGCACCTCCGTGGCGGGACAGGGCAGGGCGGCGGCCAACCCCCGCAGCAGCACGGCGGCGGCTGCCGCCGCCAGAAACGCCCACAGATACCGCAAGCGCCGAAACATACGCATCGCTCCCTTTCCGGATCGTTATGTCTATTCCTATGCGGAGCGGCGGTAAAGCTTGACAGTTTCCGGCCACAGGGGATATAATAGAAGTACTTGTCCGTCTTTTTATGATAAAGAGGTAACGTATTTCATGAATATTCGATTGATCACCCGCACAGTGGGCTATATCCTGTGGGTCGAGGGCGGCTTTCTACTGCTGCCGCTGCTGGTCAGTTTGGGCTATGGCGACGGCTGCTGGGAGGCTTTCCTCTCCGCAGCGCTGCTGTGCGGCATTTTGGGCGCACTGGCGTATCTGGTGCCGGTGAAACGGGGAAGGATGCAGGGCCGTGACGCCTACGCCGCCGTGGCGCTGGCGTGGGTGGCGCTGACGCTTACGGGCACGTTCCCCTACCTGCTGTCCGATACCATTCCGTCCTTTGTGGACGCATTATTCGAGACCGCTTCCGGTCTGACCACCACCGGTGCCACCATTCTGGACTCGGTGGAGACCATGCCGCCCAGCATCCTGTTCTGGCGCAGCGAGACCCAGTGGATGGGCGGTATGGGCGTTCTGGTGCTGTTTCTGGCGCTGATGCCCCATCTGGGCGACGGCGCCTACTATCTGATGAAAGCGGAAAGCCCCGGCCCCATCAAGTCCAAGCTGGTGCCCCGTGTGGGCGGCACCGCCAAGATTCTGTACACCATCTATATCGTGCTGACGGCGGCGGAGGCAGTGGCCCTGCGCATTGCGGGCATGTCCTGGTTCGACGCGGTGAACCACTCCTTCACCACCATGGCCACCGGCGGCTTCTCCGTCCGCAACACCTCTATCGCCGAGTATCAGTCCGACGCTATCACATGGGTCATCGTGGCCTTTACGTTTCTGGCAGGCATCAACTTTTCGCTGCTGTACGCCGTTGTGCGGGGCCGGATCAGGGACGCTCTGCGCAGCGAGGAGCTGCGGTGGTATCTGCTGATTTTAGCGGCTACCATCGGCCTGATCTGCGTCGACCTGCACGTGGAGCTGGGACAGGGCTGGTACGAATCCGTCACCGACGCGGCGTTTCAGGCTACCACCATCATGAGCACCACCGGCTACGCCACCAAGGACTTCACCCTGTGGCCCACCTTCAGCCGGTGTATTCTGGTGCTGCTGATGTATGTGGGCGGCTGCGCCGGTTCCACAGCCGGCGGCATGAAGATCAGCCGCCTGATGCTGCAGGTCAAGAGCCTGCGGCGTGAGCTGGATCACATCATCCACCCCAACCGGGTGTCGGTCATCACCATAGATGGCCAGAGCGTGGACGAGCGGGCCGTCAATTCCGCCCACATGTTTCAGGTGGCGTACCTGCTGATCCTGATGGCCGGTACGCTGGTGGTTTCGCTGGATGTGCTGGGCTTCACGGAGTCCTTTGTGGCATCGCTGACCTGTATCAGCAATGTTGGTCCGGCGCTGGGTGCTCTTGGCCCCATGGCCAACTTCGCGCCCCTGTCGTGGTTCAGCAAGCTGGTGCTGGCCCTTATTATGCTGATGGGCCGTCTGGAGCTGATGCCGTTGCTGGTGCTGCTGAGCCCCTCCACATGGCGGAATAAGTAAATAAAAAACTGACCGGTCGCCCGCGAAGCAGCGCGTACAGCGGGGCGTCTTTATAATACACCGTGCCGAGTCCCACCATGACCTGCACGATATTCTGCGGCTCACCGATGTTGACGTAAACCTCACCCTGATCCAGCAGAAACGTCACGTACCGGTCAGCGCCATCGTATCCCGCCGCAAGGGCGGCTTCCTGACTGATATTGTGCTCCGCCGCGCCGTTCAGGGCCGCCGCCAGCTGCTCCGCCGTCACGTCGGCGGCTGCTGCAGTGTTCAGCTCGTAAATATCCTCCGGTCGCAGCGCCGCCATCAGGCGCAGCGCCATGGCGTCATACTTCCGCTGCTCCTCCTGCCGCTGTGCTTCCTGCCGCTGTTTGCTGCCGTCCAGATCCGCCTGCTCCACGGCGCTGAACATTTCCGTGACCCACTGGCGATCCTCCGGGAAATCGGCGTGGTATTCGCCTGTGCTGTCCAGAAACACCAGTCCCAGCAGCGTATCGCCCTGATACCGGGTCACCGCGTACTCCCTGATGGGGAGACGCATCTGACTGTCCAGCGCCAGCATATCCACGGGAGACGCCTTTTCCGGCTCCCGCATCGTCAGCGCGCCGTCCAGCTGATACCAGTCCGCCCGGTTTTCTCCCGTCTCGTACTGCCACACCTGCGCAAAGCCGGTCAGCACACAGCCGTCATAACCCGCCGGATCGTCCGCCCGTTCTGCCAGCAGCGCCTGCAACTTTTCGTCCACCTGAGATTGGAAGGTTTCATAGGCGGACTGGTCAATACGGGTGCTGATATCCCGGCTGCAGCGCACCAGCTCGTACAGGTCGCTGTCGTTGAAATAGGCCGTCCGCTGGCAGCTCTCCTGCGCGGAAAGCCGCTCGGACTGGACGACCACCACATTCTCCGCCAGACCGCAGCCAAGATGGAGGACTCCGGAGGGAACCGACACCGTGACCTCCCACTGACAGCCGGACACGCTGTAGCCCAGATCGTAGCAGGCCTCGGATTCCGTGATCTCGTGTGTCGCCGCGTTATTCAGCGCCTTCCACATCTGCTCCGGGCTTGCGGCGGCCAGCTGGCCGCCGCAAAGGGCAACCTTTGTCACCTCGTCCTCCTGCAGAGCGGCCATAAAGGCCGCCGTGGGGCTGAGATTCGGGTCCGCCGGTTCATCTATCTGTTCCGGCTGCGCTGCGCCGTTCGCGCCGCAGCCAGCCAGCAACGCCAGCAGCAAAGCCGCCAGCAGCGCTATTCCTTTCTTTCTCATAAGGCGTCCTCCATAGCGGCCAGCATATCGTTGGCCCACTCCCAGTCCTCGTCAAACAGCGTCCAATAGAGATCGTCATATGACATGAACACCAGCCCCAGGAAGGCATCATCCTTATACCGGGCCACTACCTTTCCCGCGTCGTTGAAGCCCTGCATCCGCAGCTGGCTGTCCAGATATACGCCGCCTGCCCAGCCGATCTCCAGCGGCTTATCGGGGATCAGGGCATAGTCGAACTGGTACACCTCCGCCCGGTTGCCGTCCTCGGTGGCGTACTGCCACAGCTTGGTGAAGCGGGTCAGCTGATAGGCGTGGAATTCGCCGGGGTTCGTGGCGTAGGTGTCCAGCGTCTGCTGCATCGCCCCGTCCAGCTCCGACTTGAATGCGGCATAGGCCGCCTGATCGACCACCTCGTCATAGTCCCGGCAGTGGCGCACCAGATCGTAGAGCGTTTCATCCTCGAAATATCCCTCGTCACGGGCAGAGGCGTCATAGGAAGCGACCAGAACCACATTCTCCGTCAGGCCGCAGCGAACGTCCATCTTGTGTTCGTACATATCGATCTGCCAGAAAAGGTACGAGTCTCCCATTTGCGCCTGCCCTCCGGTAACGGGATGCTCCGCCGCGCCGTGCAGGGCGTCCGCCAGCTGCTCCGCCGTTACGTTGGGATAGTAGAGACTCCCGATATCCTCCGGGCGGATGGCGGCCATCCGCTCCGCAACGGTAGGCGTCTCCTCGCGGCACTGGCTCACCAGCTGATAAAGCGCATGGCAGCGGAAGTACGCGATGCTGCCCTCCGGGTGAGGATACGAGGAAGAATACAGGACAGAGGTATCTATCACCTGCACGATGTCCAGCGTCTTGTCCCAGGAGAGCCCCAGGTCGGGGCTGCCGCTGACGGGGATGATGACGCACCAGCCATCCTCCTGTCCGTAGCCCGCCGCTTCCGCTTCTTCCTTTGTGATCTCGCAGAACACGGCATCATGCAGAGCCGTTACCAGCTGCTCCACGGTGATTTGGGGGTATTGATCGATGAACCCATCATCGATCTTCTCCGCTGTGATCTCCGCCATGGCGGCGGCCACAGTGCCCGGCTCCGGCTGCGCTGCACTGTCCGCGCCGCAGCCGGTCAACACCAACAGCAGCAACAATGCCGCCAGCAAGGCTTTTCCTTTCTTTCTCATACCGTCCTCCTTACCGCTGAACGGAGCGCACGCCGTTGTCTACAATGCGCCATCTGCCGTCGTTATATTGGGTGAGATAGAAAAATTCCGTGATGGTGCCGCTGTCCAGGAAGGTCTTTGTGCCGTCGTACTGGGCCTCATACACCGCCTTGACCGTCACAAAGTGGTCGGCCAGCAGTTCATTCGTCCAGCCGCGGGATCGGGCCAGATCGCCGTCGCTGTACATTTCCACGATCCGGGCCGTCTCCGTCTCGTCAAGAGCGGCGGAGATCACGCGGGTGCTGAGGGTGGCGGGCTTTTGGGCGTCCGCCTCGATGGCCTTGCGCACCACCTCCACCGGGTCGGCGGCAGGCTCCTGAAGCCAGCCCTCAAACTGATTAAAGAGCAGCACAGGGAAGTTGTCCCGGCCAATCGAGGAATTGAGCGTGATCTCATAAGGCCCGCTGCCCGGCGTCAGTTCAACAGTACCGCCGAAAGGATCGTAATACTTCCAGTTGGCGTGGGGGATGCCGTTGCTGTCGTTCTCCACGCCGCCGGACACCACCGTGAAGGTAGCGCCGGGACACACCACAAAGTAGTTGTTTTCAAAGACCTGCGTCTCGTCCTCCCGCACGAGACCCTTGCCGGTGTAGTACACGTCCGTCACCTCCAGTGTCAGATCCTCATAGATGAAGGTCTGGGTGGTCAGTACCGCCCTGCTGGGCAGCGTCCCCAACCGGTCGGCAGGAGCGATCTCCACCTGCGGCGTAGTTACCTCCGGAAATGTGCTGTGAGCCCGGTAGAAATCGTTCTGCCGCACCAGCTCATAAAAATCGTGATCCCGGAAATAGGCAACGGGCTGCGTTGCCGCTGATGAAAAAGTAGGCACCTGCTCTGGGGAGTAATCTATCACACGCACGATATCCGCAGGAATAGTGCTGCAGGTTAATACCAGCTCGTCGCCGTTCTCCACAGAGAGCGATATTTGATACCAAAGATTTTCCCCCTCCATGTGATCGGCCTGCTCCGCCTTTTGGAAGTCCTCCTCCGTGATCTCGTAGGCGGCGGCGCGGTTGATGGCCTTTACCATCTGTTCCCAGTCAATATCGGGATAGCCGTTGAAGCATTCTTTGCTCAAATCGCTGGTGGTCAGCTTCGCCATCATGGCGGCGATGGAGCCCAGATTGCCGGATAGTTCCTCCTTCTTCGCTCCCGTAAAGGTGCAGCCTACGCACAGCGCCGCCGCCAGCACCAAAGCAATAGCGGCCAGCGCCGCCGTCCGGGGCTTTTTCGCCAGCAGGACGATCCGCTCGTGGAGACTGGTCTTGCCGCCGTCCATGGCGGTGGCGGTCAGCAGTGGGCTTACGCCCCGGCCGCAGGCCATACGGATCAGCGTGCGGCCATAGGCGGCGCGTTCCGTTTCGCCAAGGGCGCGGATGGTGGCCTCGTCACAGGCCAGCTCGCCGTCCTGACGGGACAGCTTAGCCGCCCACCACACCAGAGGGTTCCACCAGTGCAGCGCCAGACACACTGCCCGCAGCAGCGCCCACACATGGTCGCCATGGCGGAAATGGGTGGTCTCGTGGGCCACCGCGTGGCGCAGCAGCACCGGATCGTCCGCCGTGGCCTGCGTCACATAGATGGCGGGCCGGAACAGGCCGAACAGACAGGGCACCGCCCGCTCCTCCGCCACATAGACAGGAAGTGCCGCACCCTCCACCGCCAGCGGACGGCGGCAGCGCCGCAAACGCCGTGCAAAGCGGACGTTGGCCGCCGGAAACACCAGCAGCGTCGCCGCCGCGCCGCACCGCCACACCGGCAGCAGGATCTTACGGAGGGTCAGGGCGTTTTCCATATGGCCGAACTGCGCGTCGGCGGCGCTGGGCTCCGCCAGCACCACGGTATTACTCACCGCGCCGCCGATGGGATGACCCTGTACCGTGCCGTTGCCGGCCTGCCAGATCACGTCCACGTCCCGGACGCTTTCCGCCGCCTGTACCACCGGGGCGCGCTCCACCACCGACATGACGCTGATATCCGTGCTGCCGAAGCTGACGGGGAGCAGCAGCCGCGCCAGCACCAGCAACCACAGGGCGTATTGCAGCCGCAGGCTGATCCGTCCCCGCAGCAGATACCGCAGGGCGATCACCGCAAGGATCAGGATACACGAGGATACCACCCATTCAATCATGATCTTCCTCCATTTCCCGCAAAATGGCGTACAGCTTGTCGATCTCCTCCTGAGACAGCGTCTGCTTTTTGGCCAGCGAGCTGACCATCAGGCTGACGCTGCCCTGATACACCCGCTCCAGCAGGTGCTCCGTCTCCTGCACCGCCGCGTCCTCACGGGCTACCTGCGGCCGGTAGTGCTTCATGCCGCCCTCGCTGACGGCGCTGACCGCGCCCTTGTCCTCCAGCCGCCGCAGCAGCGTCAGGGTGGTGCTGCGGCTCCAGCCGGTGGTTTTTCCCAGCGCGTCGATGATCTCCCGTCCCGTCCGCGGCGCGGACGTCCACAGGCATTCCATCACCTGCCATTCTGCCTCCGTCAGACCCATGTGTGCCATATTCTCACCTCCTGTTGTTTACATCTGTAATCACACTGTAGCATATTGGTTTACGTTTGTCAACAGGTCGGAGGAAAAATTTCTCCCTTTGTTAGCCTCCCCTGTGTAAGGGGAGGTGGCAAAAATCTTTGATTTTTGACGGAGGGGTTGTTACAATCCCCCAGTCTCGCTTACGCTCGACAGCCCCCTTTACACAAGGGGGCCTTTTATACTGCCTTCCGTGTAACCACACAACAAATCCCCTCCGGTGTACCGGAGGGGATCGTATATCACAAATCAACAATAACCGCCTCGTGTCCCGTGGCGGGCAGAAACTTCTCCAGCACGTCACAGGTTTTCAGCCGCAGGGAGGAGGTATTCTCGCAGGGATGGCAGCCGAACCATTCATCCTCGGCCACCGGGCGGTCGATGGCCAGCGTGACCCGGTGCTCCGTGTCGTTCATCAGCCCCAGAATGGAGGCGGAACCGGCATGGCAGCCCAGCAGCCCGATCAAGTCCTCCTCGGTGGCAAAGCTGAGCCGGGAGGAGCCGATCAGCTTGGAGAAATCCTTGGTGGAAAAGGGCTTGTCCCCCGGCATGCACAGCAGGTAAAAGGCGCTGCGGTTCCGGGGCGTCAGCAGCAGATTCTTGCAGATGGAAACATCCAGCGCCTCACCGATGGCGACGCAGTCCTCCATGGTGAAGGCCGCCTCATGATCCACACGGGTAAACGGGATATCCAGCCGGGCAAGACACTCGTACACCCGGTTTTCCACCTCGTCGCGGCGTTCCGCCGGAGCGCCGTTATAGACTTCCAGCATACCGCTCACTCCTTTCCCACCAGCATGTCGCCCACCCGGTAGATATCACCCGCGCCCACCGTCAGCAGCAGGTCGCCGGGCTGCGCCAGCGCCCGCAGGGACTCCGCCGTTTCCCGCAGTGTGGCGCAGTAGATGCTGCCGGGGATCTGGGCGCACAGGTCGCGGGAGGACACGCCCACATCGTTGGTTTCACGGGCGGCGTAAATTTCCGCCAGCACCGCCACGTCCACGGTACGCAGCTCCTTGACGAAATCGTCAAACAGCGCCTTGGTGCGGGTATAGGTGTGGGGCTGGAAGGCGCAGATCAGCCGCTTGTGGGGCAGACTGCGAGCCATGTCCAGCAGGGCGTGCAGCTCGTCGGGATGATGGGCGTAGTCGTCGTACACCTCAGCCCCGTTAAACACGCCCTTGTACTGGAAGCGCCGCTCCGCGCCGGTAAAGTCCGCCAGACCCTCCTCCACCGCTTTGCCGTCCACGCCCAGCACATAGGCGGCGGCAGCGGCGGCCAGCGCGTTGGACACGTTGTGCCTGCCGGGAACGTGCAGCTCCACGTGGGCGTAGGTCTTGCCCTCCGCCACTACGTCGAAGCAGCCGAAGCCGTCGAAAAACGCCACGTTGTCGGCATACACGTCGGTCTTGCGATCTTTCACGCTGAACCAGTACACCTTGCGGTCAAGACCGCTCAGCGCTTCCCTCGCGCCGGGATCGTCGCCGTTGGCGATGATGAAGCCGTTCTCCGGCGTCAGGCAGGCAAACTGGCGGAAGGAATGCTCGATATCGTTCAGATTCTTGAAAAAGTCCAGATGATCCGCCGCCACGTTCAAAATCACCGCCACAGTGGGGAAGAAGTTCAGGAAGGAGTTGCAGTATTCGCAGCTTTCCAGAATGATGGTGTCACCCTTGCCCACCCGGTAGCCCTTGCCCAACAGCGGCAGCGTGCCGCCGATCATGACGGTGGGATCCTTCTGGGCCGCCATGAAGATATGGGTGGCCATGGAGGTGGTGGTGGTCTTGCCGTGGGTGCCGGACACGCACAGGGCGTTGCGGTACGCCTGCATGATAGCGCCCCAGCCCTGTGCCCGCTCGTAGACGGGGATGCCCCGGGCGATGGCCCCGGCGATCTCGGGGTTGCTGTCATGGATGGCGGCGGTGCGGATCACCAAATCGCAGTTTTGCAGGTTGTCGGCGCTGTGGCCGATGGTAACGGGAATGCCGACACTGCGCAGGTGCTTTACGGTGTCGCTGTCGGTCATGTCGGAGCCCTGTACGTTCAGCCCCATGCCCTTCAGCACCTCGGCCAGCGCACACATGGACACGCCGCCGATGCCCGCCATATGCACGCGGACGCCGGGACGCAGGAAATGCCGGATATTTTCAGTGGGATGCATCATAATTGCCGATCTCCCT
>ENA-UERC01000966-UERC01000966.1-human-gut-metagenome-genome-assembly--contig:-NODE-966-length-18913-cov-5.658367_pt1 | contig 18913 bp, 14 predicted proteins | sample MGYA00242955_ERZ507955 | MGnify/ENA primary metagenome ERZ507955 (study PRJEB26167, sample SAMN06115394) | human gut metagenome | host: Homo sapiens | place: China:Hubei | collected 2016-04-27 | study... | reverse complement strand
TGCTGAATCAGGGCGCGCAGATCGACCTGTTCGGCGTGGGCGAGCGGCTCATCACCGCGCGCAGCGAGCCGGTGTTCGGCTGCGTCTACAAGCTGGCCGCCGTCGAGGACGAGGCGGGCAACATCATCCCGAAGATCAAGGTCAGCGAGAACGTCGGCAAGATCACGAACCCGCACTTTAAGAAGGTCTACCGCTTCTACGGCAACGACACCGGAAAGGCCATCGCGGACTATATCTGCCTGCACGACGAGGTCGTGGACGACAGCCAGGATCTTGAAATTTTTGATCCGCAGGCCACCTGGAAGCGGAAGAACATCTACAACTTCACGGCGAAGGAACTGCTCGTGCCGATCTTCCAAAACGGCGAGCTGGTCTACGACATGCCGTCGCTCCCGGAGATCCAGAAATACTGCGCAGAGCAGGTGGACACGCTGTGGGACGAGGTGCAGCGGTTTGACAATCCGCATACCTATTACGTCGACCTGTCGCAGAAGCTGTGGGACATTAAGTATGCCCTGCTGAAATCGAACGGCAGATGAGGCGCGGCAAAAGCGCCGAGATCGCGCTCTGCGGGATGATGACGGCGCTGGCCGTGGTGATCCTCTGCCTCGGCGGACTGATCCCGGCGGCGACGTTCTGCTGCCCGGTGCTGGCGAGTCTGGTACTGCTGCCGGTGATGCAGCGATGGGGACGGCGGGACGCCGTGCTCGTCTGGGCGGCGAGCGCCATTCTGGGTCTGCTGCTCGGGCCGGACAAAGAGGCCGCAGCGCTCTATGCCGCGCTGGGCTATTACCCCGCGATTCGGGCCGGTCTTGACCGGAAGCGGCCTGCGCTGCGCTGGGCGCTGAAGCTGTTGCTGTTCAACGGGGCGACGATCGCACTCTATGCGCTGCTGATCTTCGTGCTGGCGGTGGTGATCATCTCCCGCTTTACGGAGGGCTATTTCTGGGGCGTTTTCAGCTCGCTTTTCGGCGTGATCTGCGTGAACTTCGTGTTCACCTATCCATTCTGGGCGTTCAACTTCAGGCTCACCGGCTATCCGCTGACCTTTCTGACGATGCTGGCGGTGTCGCTCATCATCAGCGCGATGAACACCAAGATCAAAAAGCAGGAGCGGCTGCGCACGGAGGCCGAGCGCGAGACGATGCGCGCGAATCTGCTGCGCGCCATGTCGCACGATATCCGCACGCCGCTCACGAGCATCGTGGGCAATACCTCCGCCATTTTGGAAAACGGAGACACGCTCTCGACCGAGCAGCAAAGAGAGCTGCTGCGCGACGTCAACGAGGACGCCCAGTGGCTCATCCGCATGGTGGAGAATCTGCTCTCCATTACCCGCATCTCGGGCGAGCAGACGGCCATCAGCAAGGAATATGAGGCGGCGGAGGAGATCCTCGCGGCATCGGTCCACAAATTCGAAAAGCGCTTCAAAAGCAACATCCGCATCGCAGTCGAGGTGCCGCAGGAGGTCGTGCTCGTCCCGATGGACGCGACGCTCATCCAGCAGGTACTGCTCAACCTGATGGAAAATGCAGTGCTGCACGGCGAGAGCACGACGGAGCTGCGGCTGAGCGTGGAGCACATCGGCGACGAGGCATGCTTCACGGTCAGCGACAACGGGCTCGGCATTCCGCGCGAAAGACTTGCGACGCTCTTCGACGGCTCGCTTTCCGGCGAGAAGGGCGGCGGCTTTGATATGAAGAAAAACATGGGCATCGGTCTTTCCGTCTGCCAGACGATCGTCAAGGCGCACGGCGGCAGGATCACCGCAGAAAACAGGCCGGAGGGCGGCGCACAGTTCCGCTTCTACCTGCCGCTCAAGGAGGAAAAAGAGGATGAAGATCAGGGATAAGGTATTGATCGTCGAGGACGAGCAGAACATCAAGAATTTCATGTCCACCATTCTGGCCGCCAACGGCTTCGACACGCTCATGGCGGGCAGCGCGAAGGAGGCGCTGTCGATGATCTCGTCGCATTGTCCCGACCTGATCATCCTTGACCTCGGTCTTCCCGACATGGACGGCATGGAGGTGCTCAAGCAGGTGCGGGCCTGGTCGAGCGTGCCGGTCATCGTGGTCTCCGCGCGCACGCACGAGGGCGACAAGGTCGCGGCGCTCGATCTCGGCGCAGACGATTACATCGAAAAGCCCTTCGGGACGAGTGAGCTGCTCGCCCGCATCCGCACGGCCATCCGCCATACGCGCACGGGTCTTGACAACGACTCCATCGCGCAGTCCGGCAAGTATACGGTCCGCGACCTGACCATCGACTACGACAAGCACCACGTTCTCATGCGCGGGGAGGACGTTCACCTCACGCTCAACGAGTTCAAGATCGTGGCGCTGCTGGGCAAATACGCCGGTAAGGTGCTGACCTACGATTTCCTCATCCGCGAGATCTGGGGCCCCAAGGCCAAGGCGGACAATCAGATCCTGCGCGTCAACATGGCGAACATCCGCCGCAAGATCGAGAAGAATCCCGCCGCGCCCGAGTACATATTCACCGAGATCGGCGTGGGCTACCGGATGCTCGAGAATGAGTAAAAAATGATAAAAACCGCCCGAAGGCGGTTTCTATACCAGGGGACGAGAGTCCCTCCACACAATCACGCAGACAGCTCTTGCCGAAGGCTCGGCAAGAGCTGCTTGCGTTTTTTACGTCATGCTGAACAGCGTTGCGGCGACCTGTGCGCGGGTGATGGGCTCAGTGGGGTGGATACCGCCGTCGGCGTAGCCGGAGAGCGCGCCGATCGCGCAGAGCGTATTGATGTGCCCGCGCGCCCAGTCCGCAATGGCGTCGCTGTCGGTGAAGCTCCACTCCGGCGCGGCGTAGCCCAGCTCAAGGAGACGGCCGAGCATCGTCAGCGCCTCCTGACGGCTGATGGTCGCGGTGGGGAGGAAGCAGAGCCGGCCGTAGCCGTCGTAGCTGCCCTTCGTTACGCCGAGGGCATACATGGCGTGCACGCCGTCCTTCGCCCAATCGGCAATGCGGTTGCTGTCGGCAAAGGGCAGCTCAACGGAGGAGGTGTCCTGTGCAGGCGCGAGCCAGCGGCAGAGCAGCACGGCAAATTCCTGCCGGGTGATGGGGCTGTCGGGATTGAAGTTCCCGAGATCGTCGCCGGTGGTGACGCCGCTCGCCTTCAGGAAGCTCACGGCGGCGTTGGCCCAGTGACCGTCCGTATCGGGGAAGGCGGCGGACAGCTCCGACGGGGTGATGCTTAGGCCGGTGCGGGCGAGGTTGCCGCTCGCGTCGCCGGCGATGACGGCGATGCGGTGCGCCTTGCCGTCCGCGGCAGGCAGCGCAGCGTGGAGCGCGCCGGTCTGGTGGTCGTAGGTGAAGCTGAGCGCTTTGCCGTCGAGCGTTATGCGCAGCGTGGCGAGCGAGCCGCCGTCCACGGCGTCAAAGACCTTGCCGGTCAGGGCCGTGCCGTCCTCGGAGAGGGAGACGGAGATCTCCGGCGCGGCGGTATCGCTCATGCCCTCGCGGGCCGCGACGAGCTGATCGAGGTACAGCGTGCCGCTCAGAGCCGACGGCAGGCGCAGCGCGAAGCCGGTGATGCTCGCGGCTTTGTCGGGGAGGGTAAAGGTGAGCTGCTGCCAGCCGGTGAAGTCGATCACGGCAGCGTTCGTTTCGCCCGCATCGGTCGTGAGGGCGAGCGTCTCGCGCTGTCCATCGCCGTAGACCCAGAGCGTTACACGGTCATAGCCGGAGGGGACGGCGTAGGTTCGCTCCACGCTCAGAAGGAGCTCCTCCGCGTTCTCGGGGACGTTCTCGGCGCGATAGTCCCAGCGTGCGGAGGCAGAGCCGAAGCGGACGAAGCTCTTGTCGGTATTTTGGGTAAGGACGGTCTGCTCGCCCTCGAAGCCGTCGAGTAGGACCAGAGGATCGGAGGTGACGTAAACGGGGATGGTGCGCGTGGTCTCGCCCGCGCGGACGGTCAGGCTGCCGTAGGCGGCATGGCCGGCGGCGGTAAAGACGCCGTTTTCATCAACCGTGCCGACGCCGCCCTCGGTGGTCCAGGTGAAGCAGGAGTTCTGCGCGAGCAGGGAGAGGTGGTTTTGATAGGCCTGCGCGGTCAGCTCGACGCTCGCGCCGGGGGAGACGCGCAGCTCGGTGAGCGTGCCGCTTTTGCCGAGGCGGATCTCGTCCGGCGTTTCGACTACGCGGAGCTCGGCGGTGGTGTACTTGCCGCCGACCTTTGCGCCGACGGTCACGGTGCCGGCGGTTTTCGGCGCGGTCAGGACCGTATTGCCCAGCTCGTCGGTCCGCACACTGCCGCGGTCGCTTGCGATGGATACCTCCTTATCCATGGGGATGTAGTTCGTGTCGATGGCGGCGGCGCGGAGCAGGACCTGCGCGCCCGCGAGCACGCGGTCGCTTTCCGTGCGCAGCGCGATGTGGTCGAGCGTGCCGCTCGGCTCATTCGACGCAACGAGGAAGATGTGGTTCGTCACGGCGCGCAGGCTGCCCTCGGAGGGGGTGTTGTAGACGCCGGCATTGCCGTCCTCCGGCAGCGTGACGCACAGAGTCGTCGAGCCGCCGCCGTCCAGGCTCAGCGCGGTCACACAGCCGAGCTCGATCATGCGCTGCGCGACCTGCGTCAGGCTCGCGCCGATGGAGTAGCCCTTCCGGCGGCCGTCAATGGTGTAGAGCACAAGGCTGCCGTCGGCCTTTTGACCGATGGCGGTGCGCGGCGCGGCGCCGGCCTCAAGCCCCTTGCAGACCTCGCCGTTCTCCACGAGCTGATAGAGCGCGCCGATCATGTAATCCACATCGTTCCAGCCCCCGTCCGCCGCGCGGACGGTGACGGTCAGCGTGTCGCCGACCGCAAGCGCGCGCAGCAGAGCAAGGTTCTCCTCGCCGGAGAGGAGGTTCGCCGTCAGGACGTATTTGCCCTCGCTCACGGCGGTGTCGGTGGCCTCGGGCAGGATCTCGTCCACGGTGAGCGTCAGCGTTTCGCCGATGCTCAGGCGGCCGTCGACCGCCGAGCAGACCACGTCATAGCCCGCGGCGTTGGTGCCGGTGGAGCGGCGGGCGTTGAAATCGTAGGTGTAGAGGTAGATGCCGCCGTAGGAGTAGCGCACCTGATTGACGGCGGCAATGGAAAAGGACGTGTTGGCGCTCTCGACCTGCATTGCCAGCGCCGGAGCGCCGAGGATGGCTGTGCCGTCCGCGCGGAAGCCGACGGCATAGTTGCTCGCGGAGGCGACGCGCAGCACGCCATCGGTCATCACCGTGCCGAGCGGCGCGCCGTTGAGCGTATCGTAGTAGTCGCCGTTGATGCCCGCGACCACACGCAGGCCCTGCTCCTCCAGCCGCTTGGCGGCGGCGGAAACGGTGCTCGTCGCGGTGGTGTAATCGCCGTAGGTGACGATGGGCGTCACGCTCGTGTTCGGCGTGTAGACGACGTAGTTTTCCTGCCGCAGGTCGGAGAAGGTGTTGCTCCAGAACGTGCCCTCGCCGAGCTCGGCGCCGCGGTTGAGCGTTGTCGAGCGCAGGTCAAGGTCGTCGCCCAGCGCTTCGGAGGCGAGCGCCGTCGGCGCGAGCGTCAGCAGCAGGGTGAGGGATAAGAGAAAGGCGGTGCATTTGCGGGACAGTGCTTTCATAATGATCTCCTTTTGAAATACGGCACATACCTGTTTTTGCTATGCTTTTGCACAGCAAAAGTTGACATAACGTTACTATACCATGACGGCCCTTAAAAGTAAAGACGAAGAAAGACGGAAAAAAGTTCCGTCAAAGCTCCATTGTTTCCAAAAGATCGACAAGGATGGCGTTGGAGACCAGAAAGCCGCGGGGCGTGAGGGCATAAAAGCCGCCGGAAAGATGGGCGAGGCCGTGGGCTTCACAATTCCGGAGAATGCGCCGCGCGGCTTCCGGCAGCGTATCCGCGGCGACGCCGCGGGTCGTGCGGAGCGCGAGCATGACGCGCTCGGTCTCCCGCTCACGCGCCGAGGGCGCGGAGCACTCGGAATAGACGGTGTGTCCCGCAAGGTAGGCGTCGAGATCGCGCGCGAGCGCAAAGCGCTCGCCGCCGAAGTCGCTGTGCGCGCCGGGGCCGAAGCCGAGGTACTCCGAGAGCGCCCAGTAGCGGCTGTTGTGGCAGGATTCCCGTCCGGAGCGGCAGAAATTGGAAATTTCATACTGCTCATAGCCATGCTGCGCCAAGAAATCGACGGCGTAGAGGTACATATCCGCCTGCGCGTCGTCGTCCGGCAGCGTGAAGCGCTCGCGCCGTGCAAAGAGCGGTGTGCCCTCCTCGACCTTCAGCCCGTAGCAGGAAAGATGCTCGGGCGCGAGCGCGAGCGCAGCGTCGAGGTTTGCCTGCCAGCGCGTCATCGTCTGCTCGGGCAGACCGTAGATGAGGTCGAGGCTCAAATTGTCAAAGCCCGCGGCGCGGGCGTTCTCCACCGCGCGGACGGTCTGCGCGTACGTGTGGACGCGTCCAATGCGCCGCAGCTCCGCGTCGTCCGCGGACTGCATCCCGAGCGAGAGGCGGTCGAAGCCTGCATCGTGCAGCTGCCGCAGGGCGGAAATATCCTGCGCACTGTCGGGGTTGGCCTCGAGCGTGATCTCCGCGCCGGGGGCGACGCGGTAGCTTTGAAAAACCGTGTCCAGAAGGCGGCACAGGCAGTCGGGGCCGAGATAGCTCGGCGTGCCGCCGCCGAAGTAAACGGTGTCTACGGTGCAGTCCGCCGTGCGCTCCCGCCACGCGGCAAGCTGCGCGGTCAGCGCGGAGACGTAAGCGTCCATCTGTCCCTCGGCGCGCGGCAGGGAGTAGAAGTCGCAGTAAATGCACTTCGCCTTGCAGAACGGAATGTGGATGTAAAGCCCAAGTGAGCGCATGGTATCACCTCGCGTCCATTGTAGCCGATTTTGCGGGGAAAGGCAACGATGGATAAAAATACTCCCGCTGGAAATGCTATGCCAAAAGGAGTGATCTTATGGATATGTCACCGCAGGAATATCAGGCGTATATCAAGGAAAGGGCGCCGAAGTCGCCCATCTGGAAGGATACGGCGCTCGCCTTTCTGATCGGCGGCGCGATCTGCGTGCTCGGTCAGCTCATTCTGGACGGCTACAGGTCCCTCGGGCTCGACAAGACCGACGCGGGCACCGCGACCTCCGTCACGCTCATCTTTTTAGCGGCGCTGACCACGGGGCTGAACCTGTATAATTCCCTTGTCCGCTTCGCGGGGGCGGGCACGCTCGTGCCGATCACGGGCTTTGCCAATTCCGTCGTCTCGCCCGCCATCGACTTCAAGGCCGAGGGCATCATCACCGGCATGGCGGCAAAGATGTTCGTCATCGCGGGGCCGGTGATCGTGTTCGGCACGCTCGCGAGCGTCGTGTACGGCGTGGTGCTGATGCTGCTGGGATAGGAAAAAGCGCGGCGGGGCCGCGCTTTTCTCTTGCGCCACGCCGCACGGTATTCTATAATGTTGCCATCGAATCAAACAACGGAGGATGGCACGATGTACGAAAACGGTAAGATCTACATGGGACTTGCGGACGGCGCGCGCGTGGAGCTTGCGCTCAATATGTGCAACCGCCACGGCCTGATCGCGGGCGCGAGCGGCACGGGCAAGACCATCACGATGAAAGTGATGGCCGAAAGCTTTTCCGACGCGGGCGTGCCGGTGTTCCTGTGCGACGTCAAGGGCGACGTCGCGGGCATCTGCGCCCCCGGCGTGAGCAGCGAGGGCATGGAAAAGCGCATCGACCGCTTCGGTCTGCGCGGCAGCTTTGCCTACAAGGGCTATCCCACGACCTTCTGGGACATTTATCAGACCGGCGGCCACGCCGTCCGCGCGACGGTGAGCGACATGGGGCCTGAGCTTTTGTCCCGCATCCTCAGCCTTACGCCCGCGCAGGAGGGCATCCTGCACATCGTGTTCCGCATCGCGGATGACAAGGGGCTGCTGCTCCTCGATCTCAAGGACCTGCGCGCCATGCTGAACTACGTCAGTGAGCACCGCGCGGAGTACATGATGACCTACGGCAACATCACGCCGCAGTCCGTCGCGGCGATCCTGCGCGCGCTGCTGCCGCTCGAGCAGCAGGGCGGCGACCTCTTCTTCGGCGAGCCGCCGCTCGACATCTATGACTGGATGCGCACCGACGCGGACGGCCGCGGCATGGTCAACGTGCTCGACTGCGTGAAGCTGGTGCAGAACCCGACGCTCTACGCGAGCTTCCTTTTGTGGATGCTCTCGGAGCTGTTTGAGAGCCTGCCCGAGGCGGGCGATCTGGAAAAGCCCAAGTTGGTGTTCTTCTTCGACGAGGCGCACACGCTCTTCCGCGACGCGCCGGCGGTCCTCGTGCAGAAAATCGAGCAGACCGTCAAGCTCATCCGCTCGAAGGGCGTGGGCGTGTTCTTCGTGACGCAGAGCCCGAGCGACATTCCCGACGCGGTGCTCGCGCAGCTCTCCAACCGCGTGCAGCACGCGCTGCGCGCCTATACGCCCGCCGAGCTCAAGGCGGTGCGCGTCGCGGCGCAGGCGTTCCGCGCCAATCCCGCCTTCCGCGCGGAGGACGCCATCATGGAGCTTGGCGTCGGCGAGGCGCTGACCTCGTTTTTAGATGAACAGGGTGTGCCGACCATCGTGCAGCGGACGAAGATCGTCTGCCCGCAGAGCCTCATGGGTGCGCCCGAGCCGATGGCGCGCATGAAGGCCATGCTGCATGACGGCATGGAGAAGTACGACGACGCGGCGGATAATCTCTCCGCCTATGAGGTGCTGACCGAGCAGGCTGACGCCGCGGCGCTGGAAAAGCAGCGTGAGGAGGAGCGTCTTGCGCAGGAGAAGGCTGCGGCGGAGGCGGAGAAGCAGCGCGCCAAGGAGGAGGCCGCCGAGGAAAAGCGCCGCCAGAAGTTAGAGGACGAGGAGCGCAGGCGCGCAGAAGTTAGAGGATGAGGAGCGCCGCCGCGCACAAAAGCTGGAGGACGAGGCGCGCCGGAGGGCGGAGAGGGCCGCCGAGGCCGAGCAGAAAAAGCTCGAGCGGCAGCGCGAGCGCGAGGCCGCCGCGGCAAAGAAAAAGGCCGATGAGCTTATTTCCGAGCATGAGATAACGAAGGGCGCCGAGGCCGAGGCTGAAAATATTATGGCGGAAGCACGTAAAAAGGCAAACGGTATCGTCGAGCAGGCGAGAGGGACTGCAGCGGAGCTTACGGAGCAGGCTCAAAAGTGGTCAAACGATATGCGTAAAAGCGCAGGCGAATACGTTGAGAGGGTTGTATCTATGGCAGACGAGGGTCTTACCAACTCCGTAAATGAAATAAGACGCGTGCGTCAGTCTCTCAAGGCTGCCGCTCAGCACAAAAAGGCTCCCGAAGAGAGCAAGTAATTTTTGCTGCCTTATATAGTATTTTATTTCGCCTCGTTGCATATATTTGCTTCGAGGTGAATTTATATGTTCGTATACTCCGTAAAGAAAAGGCAGGTAAAAATGGCTCTGCTTGTGTTTTTTGTGGCATTGCTTGCAGTCGCGCTGATTATTGTTTCTCATCATACGGCAGAGGCGGGGAAAACGGCGGCGCTGAATATCAGAGCAGCTTCCTCCGAGGACAGAATCGCGTATCTTTCACAGTTCGGCTGGAGCGTAAAAGAAGATCCGGTTGAGGTTTGCGAAGTGATTATTCCCGCGGAATTTGATGATGTATACGAAAAATACAATGAGCTTCAAAAGGAACAAGGCTTTGATTTGTCCTTGTATGCGTCGAAACGGGTAAAGCGTTGGACATATGAGATTACAAATTATACGGGCTATGAAAATACCGGCTTTATCCACGCAAATATCTTGGTGTATGACGGCAAGGTGATAGGCGGAGATGTGTGCTCAACAGAGCTTAACGGCTTTATGCATGGCTTTGCAAAGCCTGATAACACCGGTGAATAAATAAGGAGAAACGGATGAAAAAAGAGCGGATAGATAAGCTTATAGCAGGCAGCGGTAAACTCAGCAGAAAAGACGTGGCAGGTCTGATTTCTCACGGCAATGTTACACTTAACGGCAGGACTGTCAAAAGCGGCTCCAAAAAGGCTGATGCCGATTCGGACGAGATTAAAGTATGCGGTGAAATTTTCACAATAAAAAAACATATATACATAATGCTTAATAAGCCGAAGGGCGTTGTTTCGGCAAGCGACGGAAAAGGCGAAAGAACCGTTTGTGACCTTGTCCCCGAGGAGCTTATGCGTAGGGGGCTGTTCCCGGCCGGCAGACTTGATAAAGATACTACGGGCTTTGTGCTGATAACCGATGACGGCGAGTTTGCACACCGTATTCTCTCACCGAAAAACCACATTGATAAAACGTACGTTGTGTCTCTTCGCGACAACATCGAAGAAGAGGCCGTTTCGTTGCTCGAAAACGGCATTACTCTTCGTGACGGGACTGCTTTTTTGCCGTCAAAAATAAAAATACTCTCCGATAAAGAATGCGAAATTACTATTTGCGAGGGTAAATATCATCAGATAAAGCGTATGTTTTGCGCCGTCGGAAACGAGGTTACAAATCTTCGCCGTATAAAAATGGGACGACTCTTCCTCGATGAAAGGCTGAGAGACGGCGAGTGCCGCGAAATAACAGCCGATGAATTAAAAATGATTTCCGAAAAAGAATAAGTTGATGCGGTATTCGCAAAGCTCCCTTTACGGGAGCTTTTTTGACGTAAAAGAACAGGACGCTCTCCGAAGGAAGCGCCCTGTTTTGCTTATTTTAATCTATTTAATGAATTTATGACTTTCCCTTACTGCCATACTGTCGCATCGCTCATTTTCCGGATGACCCGCATGCCCCTTGAGCCAAACAATATTAAGACTGTGCTTTGATATGAGCGTCAAAAGCTCGTCCCATAAATCGGAATTCAACGCCGGCTTGCCGTCGCTCTTTTTCCAGCCCTTCCTTTTCCAGCCCTCTGCCCAGCCTTTTGTTATGGCGTCCGCAACATATTTTGAATCCGTATAAAGAGTTACGTCGCACGGCCTTTTTAGTGCCTTAAAGCCCTCTATTACCGCGGTCAGCTCCATTCTGTTGTTTGTGGTGCTGCGTTCTCCGCCTGACAGCTCTTTTTCAGCCGAACCGAAACGCAAAATTGTACCCCACCCTCCGGGACCGGGATTTCCGGAGCACGCACCGTCGGTGTACATTTCAATTTTGTCAAGCTCTTTTTTCATGTGTTCACATCCGATTTGCTATAAAATCACACGGATATTTTAACATTAAATTCGCATTAAAACAACAGATTATTTTATAGCGACGGGGCAATAATACTTTTATGCATATATCCCTCTTTTTTTCCGAAGTGCGGAATACGTATGAAAGGTTACGGTGGTTTTGTGAAAGCGGTAATAGCATCTGAAGTCAGAAACGGATTTTTTAATGATGATTTTTTCGGTATGCCTAAAATTCTATTGCCTTTACTCGGTAAACCGCTGCTCGGCTATATGACCGATATGCTTTCTTTTTACGGAATGAACGAAATTGTGCTTTTGCTTGATGCACAATCGGAAAAAGTAAGCGAGTATTTAAAAAATAATCCGACTTGCGGAGCAAAGGTTAAGCCGGTTATCGGAAAAAGTATAAACGACGCTTTAAACTCACTTTTCTGTTCTGATGAAAAAGAGGATGACAACGTTTTACTGATAACCGACAACGTGCTTTTTGATTTTGATTTGAGCGAAGCCGAAAAATATCACCGAAGTATGGGGGCGGATGTAACCGTAATAATCACACATTGTGACGGAGTTACCGGAGAGAAGCTTGTTTTCACGTCACCGTCCGGCAGAATTACGGGCTTTTCGGGGAGCGTCGGCAGGTGCGGCTTTCTTACGGATAAGGCGGACACGGGTATTTATATAATTTCCGGCAAAATATTAAAAATGCTTCGCGACCGCACAATCACGGCTTTTTCAAATGAGATACTGCCTGAATTGCTCTCACAAAATAAAAGTCTTTTTGCATTTCGGTGCGCCGGTTACAGGCGTGGTATAAATACGGTATTATCATATTTAAAATGTACTCGCGATATGCTTGACGGAAAAACAGTATTTCCTCTGTCGGAAATATGCGACGGCGTATATTCAAACAGCGAACTGCCTTGCGGCAAATACAATATTACGCCGCCTGTGTTTATAGGTGAAAATGTCGAAATTTCGGACGGAGCGGATTTAGGACCGTATACCGTAGTGGGCGACGGCTGTTTTATAGGCGAAAAAGCATTTGTTCGCGGCAGTATTATGCTCAATAAATCCGCAGCCTTACGCGGAGCCGATATATCGGGAGCCGTTATGGGTGTAAATTCGGTTGCGGAGGAAAACAGCAAAATGTCTTTAGGCAGCGTGCTGTGTGAGAAAACGACTGTCGGCAGAAATATGGCGGTGGGCGAAAATGTAAAAGTCACACCGAAACCGCACGGCGGTATTTCCGCGCCCGAAAGTCAGCCGCAGGCTTATTATTACGCCGAAAATATTGCCGCTTTAGGCAGCCGCGGTACCGATTCGCTTTTCGGCGATTTTGATATAGGCCTGTTTTGCAAAGTCGGCAGAGCCTTGGGCAGCTGTGAATTCGGTACGCGAACAGGAATAGGGTACGATGACAGCGTTTCTTCCGCAGCGGCGGTAAAGGCCGTTACGGCGGGACTTATATCCTCGGGCTCGCACGTGTTTGATTTCGGCAGATGCTTTTTGTCAGAAGTCGCTTTTTTCTCTTCTTTTTGTTCTCTCGGCTGCGGAATTTACATTTATTCGGAAAAGAACGGTATTCATTCGGCATTTTACGGAAACGGCGGATTGCCGTTATCGCCCGATTTCGAGCAGGAACTTGAGCGCCGTGCAGAAAACGGCGAATTTCGCCGCTCCTCGGCACAGAATATGCGAGCCGTCTCCGATATGTCAAGCATGAGCAGTATGTATCGCCGAGAACTTTTGAGACAATCGGGAGATATGCTTTCGGGTATTTCGGCCAATGTAATGAGCGATAATAAGGACATACTTTTACTTATGGAGGATTGTCTTTTAACACTCGGCTGCGGTAAAGGCGATGACATCACGTTTAAGATAACAAGAGGCGGCACGGAGGTTTCGGCATTTTGCCGTGAATGCGGGTGGATCAATATGGATAAGCTGCTTTCGTTGTGCTGTCTGTATGAGTTTCAATGTGGTCATAATGTTGCTGTGCCGTATGATGCTCCGGCAACTATAAATGATATGGCAGACGGATATGAAAAGCGTGTTTTGCGGTACCCCGTGCAGGCAAAGACGCCTGTTCGCGATGAACTCAAATATCTGTCATCAAAACAGATTTTTTTGCGTGACGGGCTGTTTATGGCTGTAAAAATACTCGGTATAATGCGCGAGACCGGATATTCTTTTCCAAAACTGCTTTCACAGATACCTGAATTCTTTGTAAAACACAAAACCGTCAGCTTTTCCTCCGTTCCCGAGGATATTTGCAGAGCTTTCCCAAATGACACCGTTTATCCGTCTCATAACGGGGCGGTAATGTATCGCAGCGGCGGCAGAGTGCTGCTGAAGCCGTCTGAAAACGGCAAAACAATCGAGATAGTCACAGAGGCACTGAACTATGAGGTGTCATGTGAGCTGTGTGATGATATTGAAAATAAACTGAGAGATTTAGGCTCTGTTCTCAATTGACATCCGAGGCAAAAAATAGTATTATATTATAATCCATGATTATGCGGTGGAGTGGTGCCGTATCTTGATTAGGATTTTACCTGCTTTTTGTACGTTTTAAAAAGCAGGATACATATATTCATTTTTTATTAAGGAGATATTTAATGTTAAAGAAAAAAACAGAGAGACTTATTCCGCAGTCGGATCAGCCTAAAAAGCAGGTCAGCCGCGGAAAGGTAACTGTACCCAAAAACTCGAAACAAAACGCTCTCTCTACCGAAAAAAACAGTCTTGAGAACCGCAAAACAGCAAAAAAACCAACTTCCGGCAAGAAAAATTCTGCCGGTCAGAAAAAACAAAATCCGCAAAAAACAAAAAATCAAAATTCAAAAACACAGCAAAAATCCGCTCAGAAAAACGGTACTTCAAGGCCTGTGAAAAACGAACGCAAGACAACCAAAGCACCCGGCAACTCAAAGGGTCAGAGTAAGCGCCGCGGCAAAAAGAATAATGTGCCGCTTAAAATTGCGTTTCTCGGCGGACTCAATGAAGTCGGCAAAAATATGACGCTCTATGAGTGCGGCAACGATATGATGCTTGTTGACTGCGGACTTGAATTTCCGGATACAGAAATGCTCGGTGTAGACCTTGTAATACCGGACTTTACCTATGTAACCGAGAATGCAAGCAAAATACGCGGTATAGTCATAACCCACGGTCACGAGGACCATATAGGCGGGCTTGCGTATCTTTTAAAGCAGGTTAACATTCCCGTGTACGGAACGCGCCTTACAATAGGCCTTATCGAGGGCAAGCTTAAAGAGCACGGTATTTTAAAGCAGTGCAGTCTTAATGTTGCAAATCCGGGCGATCATATAAAGCTCGGCTACTTTGACGTTGAGCTGATACACGTAAACCACTCAATTCCCGACGCCGTAGCCCTTGCTATAAAATCACCCGCCGGAACCGTTATACAGACGGGCGATTTCAAAATTGATACAACTCCTATAGACGGCGGAGTTATTGATATAGCTCGTTTATCTCAGCTCGGAACGGAAGGCGTGCTCGCACTTCTTTCCGATTCCACAAACGCGGCAAAGCCCGGCTTTACCGAGAGCGAGAGGAAGGTCGGCGAGACGTTTGAAACGCAGTTCAGAAAAGCTAACGGCAGGCGTCTTATCGTAGCAACCTTTGCGTCGAACATTCACCGTGTGCAACAGATAATCGATGTTGCCGAAAGTCTCGGAAGAAAGGTCGCTCTCTCCGGCAGAAGCCTTGAAAACGTTGTTTCGATAGCAGCCGAGATGGGTTACATTCGTATTCCCGATGGCATACTTATAGGAATCGACAGTATTAACCGCTATCCTGCGGATAAGCTTGTTATTATAACCACGGGCAGCCAGGGCGAGCCGATGTCGGCACTTTACAGAATGGCGTTTTCCGAGCACAGACGTGTTGCTATCTGCCCCAATGATTATGTAATAATCTCTGCAACACCTATTCCCGGTAATGAAAAAATGGTCGGCAAGGTAGTTGATGAGCTCTTAAAGCAGGGTGCAGAGGTAGTGTACGAAAAAATGTATGATGTTCACGTTTCGGGTCACGCCTGCCAGGAAGAACTCAAAATAATGATGAGCATTACGAAACCCAAGTATTTTATCCCCGTGCACGGCGAGCAAAAGCATCTGCGTAAAAATGCCGGACTCGCGAAAAGTGTCGGAATACCTCCTCAGAACATCCTTATTGCCGACAACGGTAAGGAGGTTGAGTTGACGGAGGATAAAATAAGAATTTCAGGCGATGTACCGGCGGGTATGGTCTTTGTTGACGGCTCAGGCGTCGGAGATGTAGGCTCGGTTGTGCTGCGAGACAGAAAGCGACTCGCCGAGGACGGTCTTATAATTATTGTCGCCACAATAGATAAAGAAACGGGAGACGTTCTTTCGGGACCCGAAGTTATTTCACGCGGCTTTGTTTATGTACGCGAGTCAGAGCAGCTTATTGATAAGGCGAGACGGCTTTGCGACAGCGTTATAGCCGATTGTATGTTTGAGAGAGTTCGCGATTGGACTACCGTTAAAAATCGCCTTCGCGATGAAGTCTCTCACCTTATGTACCACGAGACCAAGCGCAGTCCCATGATACTTCCCGTTATAATGGAAATATAACTGTTTTTTATTTGCTTTTTACAGAGTGCCGCGGTTCGTCGGGCTTTAATAGTTAAATCTTTGATTTTACGCCGCAGGGCCAAAGGGAGTAACAATGAAATTCAAAATAAGTCATCTTGTAAAAACCTATCCGATTATATTTTTTGCGGTTATTGCGCTGTTTACGGCTTCAGCTGTGACGGCGGCAAAAGGAGTGCTTTTGCCTCTCGCCATAGGCGAGGCGGCTCTTTCCGTTGTGCTTGCGGTTTCCGCAATCCTTAAAATGCACAACGAATTTCGTATAATAAAAAATGCGGTGATTTCACTCAATGCGTCGCTGTCGGATAAGGATATGTTAAAATATTTTCCGCTTCCTGCCGTAATATGTAAGACAAACGGGAAAATTCTTTGGTTTAACGACCTTTTTAAAGCTGACGTTATAAGAAACCGTCAGCCGAGAGAAGACAATATATCCGTTTTTATAGGCGGTAAGGCTTTGTCGGAGCTTGCCGCAAAAAAAACATTTTCAGCGACTTATGACGGTCGAGATTACACCGTTATAAGTGAAACGCTTGACTCTTCCGGAGAGTCCTGTACGGTTTTTTACTTTGTGGATGATACCGACCTTAAGAGTATAGTCAGAGAATATCGTATGTCAAAGCCGGCCGTAGCTCTTGTTGCGGTTGACAGCATAGACGAGTTTTACAGAGTGTATAAAGAGAGCGAATATGCCGAAATAACAAGTGCTGTTGAAAGACTTACCGAAAACTGGTTTTCTGAATTCAGCGGCGTTTTCCGCAAACTCGGAACAGGGCGATTTATAGCAATAGTACCCGAATCCGAGCTTGAAAAGATGATTTCAAAAAAATTCAATGTGCTTGAAAACGTCAGAAGCTATACTTATAACGGCGCTACTGTCGGAATAACGCTTTCCGCGGGCGTCGGCAGGGGAGATAATTTAAGCGACGCCGAAGGTGCCGCACGTCAGGCTCTCGATATGGCTCTCGGCCGCGGAGGCGATCAGGTTGCCGTAAAGGATAACGATAAGTACACGTTCTTCGGAGGCGTTTCAAAGGGCGTTGAAAAGCGTACAAAGGTGCGCACAAGAGTCGTGGCTTCCGCTATGTCGGAGCTTATAAGAAATGCCTCTAATGTAGTTATAATGGGTCACAAATTCTCCGATCTTGACAGCGTCGGTGCCGCATACGGTATGTACAAGGCAGCTTTGGCACTCGGTAAAGACGCAAAAATAGTGGTAAACAGAAAAACAACGCTTGCCCAACCTCTTATTGACTATATAGGAAAAAGTGACGATGATTGCTTCGTTTCTCCTTTAACGGGTGAGCGTCTCACAGTCAAAAAGACCTTACTTATTGTAGTCGACACTCACAAGGCGGATTTCGTTGACTCGAAAAATGTATATGAAAAAGCTCAAAATGTAATAGTTATAGATCACCACAGGAAAACAGTCGATTACATAAATAATGCTGTTATTTTTTATCACGAGCCGCATGCTTCTTCAACGTGCGAAATGGTAACGGAGCTTTTGCAGTATATTAGCAAGCATCCTGTTGCAGACTCAGTTTGCGCTACGGCCTTAATGTCGGGTATTATGCTTGATAAAAAGGAATTTGTTTTAAGAGCCGGAGTACGTACTTTTGAGGCGGCAGCATATCTTCGCTCCCGTGGAGCGGACACCGTAACGGTAAAATCATTTTTTGCAAATTCCATGGAGTCAAGAAAGCTTCGCGGTATGGTTGTTATGAATGCAGAAATGTATCGTGCTTGTGCGATTTCGGTTACCGATATTGAATCTGACGATATACGTGTGGTTTGCGCACAAGCTGCGGATGAGCTTCTTTCTGTAAGCGGTGTCGATGCGTCATTTGTTATATTTAAGACTGATGATATCATAAATATATCGGCGCGTTCCATGGGCAAGGTAAACGTCCAGCTTATAATGGAGGCGCTCGGCGGCGGAGGACATCAGACCATGGCGGCTGTTCAACTCAAGGATATTACCGAGAGTCAAATTAAAGATATGCTTAAAACCGCCATTGATAATTATTACAGTAATTTATGATTTCGGTTCCCGAAAAACGGGTGCCGTATAAAAGAAAGGATTGATAAATATGGAGATCATTCTTAAAAAAGATGTAAAGGGACTCGGCAAAGCCGGCGAAAAAGTCAAGGCGTCCGATGGTTATGCCCGTAACTTTCTTTTTCCTAAGGGACTTGCAGTTGAGGCAAATGCTCAGACTCTCACGGAGTTTCGCAACAGCGAATCCTCCAAGCAACATAAGATAGAGGTCGAAATAGATAATGCAAATAAAGCAAAGGCAAAGCTCGATGGCAAGACTGTAAAACTTAAGGCTAAGGCCGGTGAAAACGGCAAGCTTTTTGGCTCGGTTACGGTTAAAGAGGCTGCAGATGCAGTCGGCAAACAGCTCGGCGTTACCGTTGACAAGCGCAAGATGTCTATGGCTGACATCAAAAATTTCGGCACATATACGGCAGAGGTGAAGCTTTACAACGGAATTACCGCAAAGCTTTACGTTGAAGTCGGAGAATAAAACATAACCGGATGTGAAATAAATGGACAACCTGACTTTTGACAATTTAACAGAGCCGTATTCGCTTGAATCGGAACAGGCTGTTTTGGGCTCCGTGCTTATAGACCCGCAATGTCTTTCTGATGTAATGACGGTACTAAAGGCTGAGCATTTTTATATTCCGCAGCACCGCGATATCTATTCGGTTATTGTAACGCTTGACGCTCTCGGCTCAAAGATAGACCCGTTGATAGTTCTTGAGGAGCTCAAAAAGAACGAAGTTTATAACGATGCCGACGGCAAAAATTACCTGGCACAGCTTGCTCAGGCGGTACCGTCAACGGCAAACGTTATGAATTATGCCAAAATAGTTAAGGAAAAATTCACTCTTCGTGAGCTTATGAATGTTTCGCACGATGTACTTCACCAGTGTTCGGAACAATCGGAAAATGCCGAAACTATACTCGATTCGGCGGAACAGCGCATATATAACATTCGTCAGGGCAAAACAACCGACGGACCGACTAAGCTCGGCGATATAGTGATAAATGACGTTATCCCCAACGTGACATTGCTT
>ENA-UERC01000959-UERC01000959.1-human-gut-metagenome-genome-assembly--contig:-NODE-959-length-18983-cov-6.122501_pt1 | contig 18983 bp, 10 predicted proteins | sample MGYA00242955_ERZ507955 | MGnify/ENA primary metagenome ERZ507955 (study PRJEB26167, sample SAMN06115394) | human gut metagenome | host: Homo sapiens | place: China:Hubei | collected 2016-04-27 | study... | reverse complement strand
AGTTGTATCCTAATCCCATCGCAACAGGAATACCACCGAGGAAAGCTCCCATGGCGTTACCCAGATTGAAGGCACCCACGATTACCACACCCACGATAAAATCACCCACGATAAAATCACCCACGATAACCTCACCCACGATTACCTCACCCACGATAAAACACGGCAAACGAAATTCCGACTATTGGGATAGGCTCATCGAACGCTATTACAGTGGAAACACTACTATCGATGAAGAGAAAGAACTATCTCGATTTGTATTCTCAGAGTCTCAAAATAAACGTTACGACGAAATACGAGCCGTACTTTCATACTCGCTAATAGGCAACAGCATAAAGGGGAAAATACGAAGCCGGCAACGGGTGTCGCTAAAAACAATTGCTCGTATCGCTGCTTGTATAGCCATTATTCTGAGTATAAATATCCTCTATTTTCACTCTCCAAGAGACATTTGTGTCACCTATATATACGGGAAAAAATACACCGATACAGAAACCGTTATCGAACAAATGAAACACACCGTATCCCAGTTCGACCCAACCGACATTACCGTGGAGAAAGAACTGAGTTCCATATTCAGGCCTCTCGAAAATTTACAATAAACTCATCTGCTATGAAAATGTTTTATAAAATATTCATCTCCTGTATTTTCCTTTGGATTGGCAATATTTGTCACGCCCAAAAAGGGCTAGCTATCGCTCCTGTATTTTCAGGGGGATGCGACAAAGACGAACAAGCCATAGTCGTTCTCTTGAAAGGGAAAACGTTACACCCTTACGGTCTATCGCTATTCCATAGCATTTCCATCACGGACCGTCCTGACGATGTAACGTTATTCGAAGCTGCGGTTTCTACCGACAGCCGGAAAGCCGAAAACAGCGAAACCGTAAAATCGGGGAATAATACCATTGCCGGATATTACCAGTTACCACCTGCCGCCCCCGATGGAGAAAACCGATTTATTCTGTTCCGTAAAACGTCACCGCACGATGCGACACTTATCTACTTAGAGGGACAAACTCAGCTCGACAAACTCATAAATCTATTTATCAACAAGAAACAATAAAAAAACATGAATATGAAAAATCCTATCTTACTCCTACTCGCCATCTTTTCAATCATGCCGTCATTTTCGACAGAACGTGACACAACTGTAATATTCAACCAAAAGGAAATCCTCATCAAAGATTCCTCCGAAATCGTTTCGGTAACCGTCTACGAAAACGGGAACAAATACAACAAATATTATGAATCACGCCATATTGACGGGAAAAAACAAACCTCTTGGGAACTTTCCGAATCCGTATCGTTTCCGTTTTCAGATCTAATTTCCGGGAAAAAGAAAGATAAACGCAAGCGTTTCGATCCGCATTGGTCGGGCATAGGTTTCGGATTCTGTAATGCCATGGGTAGAGACATGAAATTTTTAGACTCCCCTACGGGTATTTCTCTTGATTTCTCCGGTTCTTTCGAAATATTTTGGAATTTCGTTACCATTTTTACCCCCATACATAGGGATAATTGGGGATTTATTACCGGTATCGGTCTCGATTGGAGAAACTACGTCATGAACGATAACCGCTACTTCACCAAGCAAAATAGGCAAATAAAAATAGTTCCTTGCCCAGATGGCGCCCACCTCGATTTCTCTCGACTGAAAACTGTGGATTTGACAATTCCCCTATTGATCGAATGGCAAACAAGAACCTTTTTGCATGGTCCGCTTTTCTTTTCGCTTGGCCCGGTTATCGGTATAAAGACATACAGCAGCATGAAAACCAAATATACTGTAGGAAACGAAAAAGTACAGCATTTCAATAAAAACATAAAAGTCAATCCCATCAATCTCGACATCATGGCTCAGGGTGGATACGGAACCTTTGGATTCTATGTAAAACTCTCCCCTTTCAACATCATGCAACAAAGCCATGCTCCTGAAATGCGCAGTTTCTCGGCAGGAGTCATGTTACACTTCTGAAAAGCACTGTCCTTTCCATATACATTAAAACCGGATAGAGCATGAATCCTCTATTCGGTTTTTATTTTAAAATGAATAAATATTTATATATACAATAATTACTGTTTATTTATTCAAAAATAGAAGAAAATAAAGGTAATATATATGCATTATGATTACCTTTGCAAGCTCGAATAAAAAGAAAAATAATATGGACGAAAAAAGCAAAATACCCACTCCCGTTATTTCACTGATTCCATTGTTCGTTCTTGTCGCACTGTTGGCTATGGTTATCCCTATCTTCGGTGGAGATGCACTTTTAGGAGGAAGCCAAGTATCGCTTCTGATCGCTTCGTCCGTATGTGTAGGCATAGCCATGATAAAATACAATTATAAATGGAGTTCCCTCGAAGAAGGCATGGCTAAAAACATAAAGAAAGTGACACCGGCCATCATCATCTTGCTACTCATCGGAGCCATTTCCGGCACATGGATGCTCAGTGGCATAGTTCCCACGCTCATATACTACGGGTTACACACGCTCACACCCCAGATATTCTTGGCATCTTGCTGTCTCATCTGCGCCATCGTTTCCGTCATTACCGGGAGCTCTTGGACAACCATCGCCACCATCGGCGTCGCCTTGCTCGGGATAGGAAAGGCACAAGGATTCGAAGCTGGGTGGATTGCCGGCGCTATCATTTCGGGGGCTTATTTCGGTGATAAAATCTCTCCGCTCTCCGATACGACGGTGCTCGCTTCGTCCACCACCGGGACAAAACTTTTCACACACATACGCTATATGCTCGTCACGACAGTACCCTCGATAATCATTACGCTGATAATTTTTACGATTGCCGGATTCTTAAAGGGAAATGTCACCCACGAACAAACAGCCCTGTTTGCCGATACATTAGCGCAAAAATTCAATTTATCGCCCTGGCTTCTCCTCGTTCCTGTCATTACAGGAATCCTTATACTCATAAAACTTCCCACCATTATCACACTGTTTATATCCTCGGTCATTGCAGGAATATGCATACTCATCTTCCAACCTCATATCCTCCTGCAAATCGCACAAGGTGAAACCCTAGACTTCACTACCGGATTCAAAGCCTTGATGACTTCCGTATTCGGCAGCACCTCTTTATCGACCGGACAACCCGAAATCGATGCGCTCGTCGCCACCCGGGGAATGCGAGGCATGATGGATACCATTTGGCTCATTATATGCGCCATGTGTTTCGGTGGTGTCATGTCGGCAAGCGGTATGATCCGTAGCATTACCGACGTTTTCGTCCGTTTCGTCCGTAAACCGAAAAGTGCCGTATGCTCCACTGTCGCCTCCGGACTTTTTTTCAACACTTGTACGGCCGACCAATACCTGTCCATCATACTGACCGGAAACCTCTTCAAAGAACTATATAAGAATAGGGGATTGGAAAGCCGGCTCCTCAGCCGCACCGTGGAAGATTCGGTCACTGTAACATCGGTATTGATTCCGTGGAACTCTTGCGGAATGACACAAGCGACCGTTCTCGGAGTAAGCACCCTCACTTATCTGCCTTATTGCTTTTTCAATCTGCTAAGCCCGCTAATGTCTATCATTATCGCCTTTACCGGATTCAAAATTAAACAAACCTTTTCGTCCGAACTATCCGGGAATAATTCGAAACCGATAAAACAAGCGGCATAAAAGCTGTTTCGATTTTTATGGGTATTGAAAAAACGAAACAGGTTACTCAGACCCTGCTACTTTTCCGATTCAGGAAGTTGTGTCGTACTTAAAATAGTATCGGCCTTCTCCACGTCTTCGGCAAAGACATTCAACCTGATGGCCCCCACCTCCGAATTTGTCAAAGGCAAGACACTCGAAAATATCTCGTTGGACAAAAAACATGGAACTCCGTTTGTCTCCAATACATCTTTTACGATATTCGCTTCGACCGGAGAATCGAATGTACGATATAATACGATCTCTTTTTCCATAGGGCTCCAATTTTTAGTGACTTTTGTCAAAGATAGCGAAAGGTGAGCGCAGAGACAAACGGAAATTTCATTTCCGATCTGGCTATGCCGAACCGCATCCCATCTTGGACTTGTTTCAAAGATAACAATTTTTCTGTAAAATAGGTCGAAGGCAGTTTTAATTTTTTCCCTCCAACGAAGAAAAGAGCAAGTTTACGGCCTCTGTATAATCTTTTACATTCCGGGACTTCGATAAACGCTTTCTCAATCGCTTCTCCATATCTGGTAAAAGATACTCCCAAAACGACATCATACGAGTCAACAACTGATGTTCTCCTTGCAATAGAGTTTCATAATCGGTAAAAACACGCTCGTGCAACGAAGCCACCCTGCGATAAGAGTTCTCTCTCGAAAAATTTTCATTTCCATATTCCTCTGCCAGCCACGGTTTCGCCAATAATCCTCTGCCGACCATAAGCCCCGACAGCCGGGGAAACTCCCGCTCCACGGCAACCATCTCCTCTACCGTGGTCAAGTCCCCGTTATAAACCAACGGAATAGGACAAGCATCGTAAAACCGACCGAAAGATTCCATATCCACACAACCCTTGTACTGCTGTTTCCCCAGTCGGGCATGAAGCGTGATTTGCCGCAAAGGCAAACTTTCAAGCAGAGGTAATAGCCTCAATGCCTCCGAAGGCTCCTCCCACCCCAATCTCATCTTCACCGAAAATTCCAAAGAGTCATACGATTCCAAAGGCCGCAACAATCGCTCTACCTCGTCAGGGAACGGCAATATACCCGACCCCTTATGACGATAAGCCAATATCGGGAAAGGACACCCTAAATTTATATCGACCCGAGTATAGCCAAGAGAAGCCATACAATCCACAATACGTCTCAGTTCATCGGCCTCCGAGGCTATCGCCTGCGGAACGACCGGCACACCCCGGTTGTTTTCAAAGTCTATATCTCGTAAATCCTTCCGTCGGAAATCTCCCTTCTCGATTCTCACAAAAGGGGTATAATAAGCGGCGATGCCACCGAATAAAGCGGCATGTGCCTTACGATAAACCACATCGGTATAACCTTGCAATGGAGCGAAATACACAGGTAATGACATATGGCGAAAATAATACAAATTGGATACAAAAACAAATTCAACGAGCTGCCGAGTAAAAATACCACTTTTACCCCTCTTTCTCTGTGTCTCTCATAAAATCGGAGTAAGGGGCGAAAGCGGAATACATCTCAACCTCCCCCATGTCCTGTGGCATTACAGGGCATTCACCCCCTCCTCACCCTGCCGTGTCCCGCAGCATTGCGGGGAGTTTCGGAGCGACAAGAAGAGTTCCAACAAAGAAAAGAGGAAGCCCACAAAGGCTGATCGAAGCGTCACTTTTAATCCTCTCCCCCTGTGTTCCTGCAAGGAATATAGGGGGAGTGCCCGCAGGGCGAGGGGGTTAGAATACAAGCAAATGCACAAACCCCGATCCGCCTTTATCGGGCGGTGAAGATGCAAGGGAGACGGAGGAAAAAGGGCAAGGACTGTCCGAGCGGAGCGAGTTCCGCAGACCCCGACGGCAACCGTGGCGACGAGCCTAATAGCCCGATAACTGCCGGAGCTTCTTGGTTCGTTCTTCTCACTGCTGAGAAGAATGAACAAGCACAAACGAGTTTTTTCAACCCCTCCGTCACTACGTGACACCTCCCCTATATTTTGCTTCGCAAAACACAGAGGAGGAGGAGGTTGATAGTAAACTATCCTCTCCAAAAGCCGGACAAGTTCAACCTAACCGGAAGCGTTTCACCTCATAGTTAACCTCTCTCCTCAGGAACTTCGTTCTTTCTAACTCTCCCCTATTGCTAATACAACAGGGGAGAAGGTTAAATACTTTTTATCTTACCGGCAAAATCACATAATAAAAGGGTGGCGCAAAACTCCGTCTCTGCCGTGCCCCGCAGCATGGCGGGGTGGCGCAAAGCAAAATATAGGAGAGACGGTACGAAGTAACGGAGAAGCCGAAACAACAATAGTACAAAGATGTCTCACTCCTCCCCCTGCCGTGTCCCGCAGCATTGCGGGGAGTTTCGGAGCAACAAGAAGAGTTCCAACAAAGAAAAGAGGAAGCCCACAAAGGCTGATCGAAGTGTCACTTTCAATCCTCTCCCCCTGTGTTCCTGCAAGGAATATAGGGGGAGTGCCCATAGGGCGAGGGGGTTAAAGACCCGATATAAACCCACTGATGAGGGGCAGTTTTCAACCCCTCCGTCAAAAAAAGGGGAGTGCCATAGTTGCACTCCCCTTCCCTATTTACAAGTTTATCGAATAAAAAATTCTACTATCGACCGAGAAATCGGCTCTTACTTCCGAATCAGTTTATGGCAAGAGCTGTCGCCGTCTTTCTCCAACTTCAAGATATAGACACCCGAAGCAAGTCCCGACAAACGAATTTCGGTCTCACCCGTTCCGGCGACTTTCGAGAACACACAAGCTCCCGTCATGTTGAACACGCGAACCGATGTACCTGCGGCAACACCGCTCACCACGCAACTTTCTGCAAACGGGTTAGGATAAATTCTCACCCGGTCGGCCTGTTCTTCTTCCACGCCCGAAACATAATTGGTCTTTACGGAGATCGTCACATCTTGACGCATGGTATGGAAATACACGCCTTCCTCGAACAAAGCGGTTATATCCTCTTCGTTCAACATGACGGAAACCAATTCGTAACCGTCTTCGAGCACCGGTTCGGAAATCATCAGCATGGTTCCGTTCTTGATGTTCCCATCGGCCGGGACATCGGCCAAATCTCCACCGACATACACTTGTACATCTATGCTGCCACCCTCGATTTCATCGATAGTCAGTTTGAACATTTTATCGATTTCTTTGGCTTTTACAACAAGCATCACATCTTCTTTCATCGTCAGCGAATAGATACCATCTTTAAACTGATCCTTAATATCCGATCCGTTCAGCGACACATAAACCAATTCGTATCCTTCATCAAGTACCGGTTCATAAATTTTCAAGGTCGCATTTTCCGGTACTCTGCCACCGGCCGACACATCGGTCACTACCCCCTCATCTTCGAATTCCGCTTTTATCGTACCTCCCACGAAATCCTTAACCGTCAATCCATACGTTTTTTTTCGGATCGTCACGGTAACGTTCACATCGCCTTTCACCACATGGTTATACGTTCCTGAGAAAAACTGCTCCGTTATATCTGTCCCGTTCATCAATACGGAACCTACTTCATACCCTTCTTCGACTGTCGGCCACCACAAGATAAGCGTTTGCCCATCCAAAATCTTACCGTCCGACGGTACATCGCTCAAATCTCCTTTATCAGAAATAGCCACCCGCATACTACCATGCTCGAACGGTTCCACCGTCAGACGATAGGCTTTCTGGAAGGCCGCCGTAATTGAAGTGTTTTTCTTCAATACGAACTTATACTCATTGTTCGCGAGTTGGCCGGTTACATTTTCATCGTTCACGACGAGAGAAAGCAAATCGCATCCGCTGTCCAGAATAACTTTCACCGTTATCTCCACATTCCCGTTCACACGAGTTCCCGTCGTCAACGGCTCTTCCGAACCCGCCGCATAAAGTTCTATGCGCCCGTTCAAGGAATAAGAGAAATCTACTTGGTAAAGAAGACCGAATTCCGCAGAAATCACAATATCCCCTTCGCCTTCGGGTATAACATACGTATATCCCGATCCCGATTTTTCGATTTCTTCCCCGTTCACCCGTACGGCAACCAACGGCAATTTGGTCGGATTATCAGAATAAGCATCGATGATAAGCGTAGTACCCACGTCTACTTGCTGCCCCGACTGCACATAACTCGGGAAAAAAGAACCCGCAGGCCTATAAGCCACCTCCAAATGAGTACCGGGCTCTGCCGGAGCCTCGATAATCACTTTACGACTCGCCGCATTCAACTGCGCATCCTGTGCGCTCAAACTACAAAACAAAAAACAAAACAGTGTAGATAAAAAAATCGAATAACTCTTTTTCATGATATATTAATATTAAAAATAATCGCAAAAAAAATAAATTTTCTACCGATTAAAAATTTGTTAAAAGGACCGAACCCTAAATGATAGGGCTCGGTCCGCTATTGAGATCACCCTCTTAAAAAGAAAGTGAGAGATTACATCAACGATTCAACACTTTGACCGTACGAACCACCTTGCCCTCTTTCATCACCTTCACCACATAAACGCCTTTGGCTCCGAGAGAGATGCTCATGTTTTGACCGGCTACGACAGCGGCATCTTTCTGTGCGACAAGCATTCCCGAGGCATTGTACACGCCCACTTGGTAGTCTCCGTCCTCGGCAAATTCTACAAAGAGAATACCCTCTACGGTATACGTGCGCAACTCACCGGCCATGCTCTCTTCTACACCGTCTACATCGCCTACTTTGAATACAGGATAGCTCTTGGTATCGGCCCCGAGCGTATTTTCAAGAGTCAGAGTAACCGTATAATCGCCCGGTTTGCTATAAGTCAGTTTCGTGGAACCTTCGAGGTCGGTACCGGTCGATTCGCTGAGGACACCGCGTTTGGCTGTCCAAGTCGGACGAGTCTCTACCTTGAAAGTGGATCCCGGCACAAACGGACAACCTGAGATATACAGAGGATTCTGAGCGACTTGACGACCGGCGCCTTCACTACCAAGAGCTTCCGTCTTGAACGAACAGGCTTTAGCCCCTGCAACCGAACCTTTGGCTGCAAAGTAGTGGTCTTCATCGGCATCGGTTTCGAAATCCCAGTAAGCCATCACTTCTTGGGGAAGGCTGTTGGCATCCAGACCGTTCTTCACGTTTTGCACTTGCTCGGGAGTCATGGCTCCGTTCCAAACCAACAGATCGTCGATAATACCATTATTGAAAACAGGTTCCGATCCACGGCCTCCGGCAAAACAGAACCAATCTGAAGTCGTGATAGAATAATTCACATTAGCCCATGTTTCGGTCGTACCCGAAGCTCCATCTAAAACCCACGTTGACTCTTGGAGCACACCGTTCAGATAAAATTTGGAGCGGAATTGCGACTGGTCGTTATACTCGAATGTCAATACCACGTGATTCCATGCATTGGGTGTTACGACTGCGTTGGGGAACGTATATTTCAACTCGGGAGCGCCATTGTACGTAGCGGTCCGGAAGGTATAACTGTTAAGTTTACCCGTAGATGACAAGTCAGACCACATCCAGCCCCAGTTGTTCACCGGCCATGCGCTCGATGCGCGATTTTCCACACTGAAGAAACAAGACCCTTCGGGTATCGAAGTGAAACGAACCCAAGCCGACACGGAGAACGTTTGACCGTTACCGATAGACAAATCGGACATTCTTCCGCCTACCCAACCTTCATTGATCTCGATACCGCGCGAAGAAGCTCCATTGGCTTTCCTTCCGGTATAGCCCAACGTCAGCGCCTCGTCCACGTCGATCTTCACATCATCTTCTGCCACAGCTTCCCCGCCGATAGTCAGCGATTGAATCTCGGGCAACGCACCCACGGCTTCGCTGGTAATCTGCACATAGTAACCATAAGTGGTCGTTTCGCCGCCGCAAATAACTTGCAGATCATAACCGCCTATTTCTTTAATACCTTCCGATACGGTAAATACAGTCGTATTGCTTACCTCTTTTACGACCTCACCGGTGCTGTTGAGCAATTTCCAGTCGGCAGCGGCGTGACGGGGATCGACATACGAAATTTCAAAGCTCTCGCCCGGCTTGATGGTAGTTTTATTTATCTGTATATCGTCGGTAACCGTATATTCGCCCATACTCATATAATCGCTCCATGCGATCTCGGAATCGGACTTCATATCGACCGAAACGGCTGCGACACCGAAACGAATCTCCTGTTCGCCCTGCAAATCGGTAGGAACAGAGAAATACATACCGGCCCAAGAAGTAGTGATACCCATGAATTGAGGCTCACCACCTTTTTGTTGAGCATACAGTTTGAACATCGAAGCATTCACGTCGAGGTTATAAACCGGCTCACCCGGCAATTTGTCGTTATCCATGTTAAAGATCACCTTACCATCTACACCTTTGTAGTGAGATGCAAGAACTTTGGCAATCTTAATCTCGGGAGCCGCCGGTGTAGGCATAGCACCGCGGGTGATAGAAAATTCACCGAGGTATAAGTCGAGGTTCTTGGCATTTTCGAAATGGAGGGCAATCATAGCGATTTCCTTACCGGCCAACATAGCCAAAACACCACTCACTTTAAACGTCTTTTCCACCCACACTTCATCGTCGGCCTCATCGGCGACAGTCAATACCTTGAAACCGCTCTCGCGCAAAATCGTTTGCTCGTCGCCTTTGGCAGAAAGTGCCAAATTAACATCGGCCTGACCGCCTACCAATTTGTAACGAACCGTAATCACATCGACTGCGGACAAAGCGAACTCGGTCTTGAACAAATGCAAATACTCATTGTCCACAGAACCGAAGAGGCGCAGACACGAACCGCCTACATAGGCATCGTCGTAAGTAAACTTGGCCTCCAAGCCATTTTCCACTACCTTGTCGGCCGTTTTACCCATAAAATCGGATGCAAACCACCAACGCCAAGTAGGCAAATAGTCCTGTACACCGATATTGTACCATTCGTTATCGTTCTGACGTTCGCCCATCCAGTTCAAGAAACGACCGTTACCCAAATTGAAATAAGAAATAAACGGTTCCTCGGAAAGATCCCATTTGAGCGAACTGCGTGCCGTCATGAAAGCCGACATACCGAACCACTTGTCATCGGGGTGATGGTTACCACGATTGTAAACCTCGATTTTATCGATGGGATTGCGGTTACCGTTGGTAAAGAACTGCTCGATCAGATGTTGATAATATGTTTGCTTGGCTACATCTGTACTACCGTTATTGGCACGGTCGGCCCACAACATATTATAATCGTGAGCGCCCCACAGACCGATAGAGAGATTATAGTCTTTGAGAGTTCTCCACGTAGAAGGATCACCGCCCTGCATGTTGAAGCCGGCATAAAGATCGAGCGAACTGCGACCGGGGGCATAGGTATCTACAGTAGATTGGGTCAACCCTCCCAATACTCCATGCCAATTGTAATTGAGAAAAAGCGAGGTGCGGATATGCTCGCCATCGCCGAAGGTATCGTTGTTATGATTACCGAGACCACTATCGAAAGTAATCTGTCCATTATCATTGGTTCCATCGTACCAGAAGTTCTCGACCACCGGGTTACCTTTTTCCGTAAGGTATTTGTGAACTGTCTCGTGCAATGCACGCAATCCCGACAAAATAAAAGAAGAACCTGTACTGAACTCCGAGTTATAGCCTAAACCGTCCACACCATGATAATGGAGGAATTTAGCCACTTTCTCTGCCTCTATGCCCACCAACGTGGAAAAACCAGAGGACCACTCTGAACTTATACCTCCCCAAGGAACGGAAGCCACACCCGAAACACCTACACCATTTTTATGGGCGACATCGGCGAATCCACCGGGGACCCACCCGTGTGGAGCCGTCCAGTCTCCGTAATGAGTAACGTATGACCAAGTACTGAAAGCCTCGGAATCGAACTTACCGTTAGGACGCGCATTGGTGTTACCATTGCTGGCATTTCCTACCGGAACCCAGAAAACGAGTTTTCTGTCGTTGGCCTCGGTGAGCGTCTCGTCGATCTGCGTGGCCGCATTGCGAAAACGTTCTTTGGGTTTCACACGGGAAACATAAAAGTTCTCGTCCTCGAACAAATCTTCGCCGGGAACCCAACTACTAACATACTGACCGAGTTTCGAACTCTCCGGCCACGTCATGTAATCTTCTTTCAATTCTTGTGCTTGCGAAGAAAATGAAAGAACTAAAATTCCAGATAATAAAAATAGATTTTTTTTCATGGAAAATTTTTTTTGGTTAATAAAAATTTGAATTATTCTCAAAAAGTTTTTTCTATCTTCAAGTTCCGCGGACAGGAGGCGTTTTAGCGGCCTCCTATCCCGAAACGACTCTTTTTTTACAACACCACGGGAACACTATCGGCTTCGATAGAGAGAGTGCGACTTCCCACATTACCCGTAATCGAGAACGAAACGGTTGTCTCGTCGCCTCTGCCCGAGATATCCATGCTGCCCGTCACCTCGGCCCGAGCTCCGTCTATATCGACTACCGTACCGACAGGAATATCGTAATGTCCTGCATAACCGCCACCCTTATAGGCATCGGTCAACGTAAGCATGATTTGCCCATAACCCGATGTGGGCGAAATGAACACTACCAAATCGCCGCCCTCGTCATAAACCACCGAGTTTTCTTTCACGGTGTTGGAGGCGTTCAATTCCAAACCGGCAGGTAGAGCGATCACTTTCACCTCGGCCTTCTCGGACGATACGCCAGCCACCTCGGCAGTAACGTCTGCCTTACCGGCCTTAATACCCGTAATCGTCCCCTGTGTGTTATCGTCGCCGGCTTGCTCGGCAGTGAGCACATCGGTAGCAGATGAAGTCCAAGTCACGTCATAAGGATTCTCTCCTCCCGACAAAGTTCTGGCATCGATACCCCATTGCACAGTCTGTCCCTCGAAAAGAGTACGCGCATTACCCGATTTCCACAAAACAGACAAGATACCCTCGGTGACACTCACCGGAACCCTTTTTTCCTTGCCGTTGGCCGTAAGAACCAGCTCGGTCTCGCCCAATGCGAGTCCCCTCAGCTCTATGACATTACCGTTATATTCACCCACTTGAACTTTGGAAGGATCGACTGCCTTGACTACCGGCTTGTGATAAGCATAAGACGGAGCGGGAATCACTCCCGTCGTAAGTCTCAACACACTTCCCACAGGCATGGAAATCGGATCGTGGTCGACCGTAATTTCCTCCACCGGATAACGAGTCTTAAAGTCCTGCACACGGAACGTCGCTACGAACACCGTGTCGGGAGTAATACAATGGAATTCGGCTTCGCCTTCCTCCGAACCCGAGCGCAACGCAAGCACGGCATCGAATCCCTCGCCTTTCACATATTCCTCGGTCTTGCCCGTAATCAATACCCCATTACTCGAAACGACTTCCCAACGATAGGCATCGTAGCCCGCCTCGATATCCTCTTTGGCGCCCGACTGCACGTTCATGGCGATACGCACGGTATCTTCCGAATTGATGTCCATTTCGGCCTCGTACGTATAGGCAAAGTACATCGACAATACCTCCTTACTGGGACGGGTATTTATATAGGGCATATTTTCGAAACCTTTGCCATAGAAAGTAGCCAACAACTGGGGAGCCAACATGATATCGCAAGATGCCGACTTGGCCGTGGAAGCATCACCAATGGAAAGGGTGACTTTTCCCTTCCCCGAGGCACGGGGAGCTGCATAGTGCACGGCTACGAGACCTCTCACGGTGTCGACCGTCATCACCGGATCGAAAGCGGTTAGCCCTTCGAGAGTAGGAACCGGCTCATAATCATAAAGAAGTTCTTTGGGAGAAACAGAGAACAGCACCGAATCGTGGGCCGTATTGTAACTACGTTTCGAAGTCATTTCGGTGAAGGTGCTGTCGTTGGGAATACACATCACACCGTCGGGCAAATTGCGCGACACGGTAACGGTAGTAAGGGCATATTTGCCGTTCTCCAACATGGCTTTGAGCCGGGTCTCTTTTTCCTGACCGCCATCCAAAGCCACCACAGCGGTATCACCCAGCAAGGCAGCGACCGTCTGGTCTTCTATCGACCAAGAGACAGGAGTCTCGATCACTTTCCCGCTCACATTGGTAACCGTCGCCGAAATCCTCACCGTATCGCCCAATTTCAAATTAATGTCCATGGGATCGATGGTAATATACACCTCGGTCGCACCATCGAGCGTAGCTTCCTCCTCACATGCGGTGAACGAAGTCACACCGAGGAAGCTCGCCAAAAAGAATATAAAGCTATATCGTTTCATGTTTCAAATGTTTTATAGATTAAAAGTTTACCGGAATTACCAATGTAAATTCGTTATCGGGGCTTTGCTCGCCTCGGGTTTCGGTCTGTTTATCCCAGAAAACACGCGAAGCGCCGGTGTTGGGTTGCCCGAGAGCCTGTACGAGCGAAGCGATCTCCAACGTATTGTTGGCTGTCTCCTCGATGGGAATACGACGTAATTGCAACTCGGTGTCGACGCCTTGGTCTTTCATGTTGTTCACATCGACCGGGAAGATACGGGGATATCCCGTGCGGCGGAACGTCGTCCATGCCTCGGCGCTCATGGGGAAGTTGGCGATATATTTCTGAGTGATGATTTTTTCCAGCATCACCTCCTTCGAGTCGCTCGCATCCCATTTCACACCCACTTTCACACGACCGGCTATGTTGTTCTCGTTGTTATACGGATCGACATAATCGATATCCTTCGCCGCAGTCTGGGCAAGATATTCGTCGATGACGGTTCCGTCGGTGATTCCATTCTCTTGGAAGCAAAGACGGATACCGGCCTCATACCAACTCTGAGCATCACGGCCGAGCGCATTCCAGCCCCTCAAAGCGGCCTCGGCAAGCAAGAAAATGCTCTCCGTGCGTTTGAAGAAAGACTGATGCATATACTTGAACTCACCCGACAAAGTGGCAAACGGCCCGTAGCCGCCTTTATCCTTGCCGGTAGTATTGCTGTTACGCATGCTGATACCCGCACGCACGCCGTAAACATCGATGGGAGCCTGTATACCCGTAGACTTCTCTTTAATAGGATATGCATTGGTATCGAACCAGCGGGTAAGCAGCGGGTGATTGTAACGTTTGAGAATATTTTCAAACGAAGCGCCCAAACGAATATCGTGCCACTCGTTACCGATACGCCACAAAGCACAAGCGTTTTGCTCCTGATAATAGGCTATATCCTTCGCATCAGTGTCGGTGAGGACACCGATTTCGTCGGTGACAGCTTGTTCAAATTTGGACTGAGCCGTACCCGGATTGATTTTCACCATGTTCATGGCCATACGCATTTTAATACAGTTGGCAAACTTCACCCACATGCGCCAATCTCCATTAGAGAGCGTCTTGATAGTCAAATCCTCGATCTTGGCGAACTCCTCGCGGGACGGCTGACGCTCTTTCAATATGCGTATAGCCTCGTCGAGATCGTCGAAAATCAAATTGTAAATGTCCTCGCCCTTTTCATAGGTCAACGGCGGAATACGTTTCAAATTACGCCAGTCGCTAAAAGGAGCCGCGCCATAGAAGTCGACGATTTCGTGGCCTTGATAGGCTTGGATAATCAACGCCACGGCACGCCATTCGGGTTTACCCAATTCGGTAGCGTGGTGAATGGCATTGTAAGACTGTGTGAAAATCTGGTTATCCATAGGGCCTCCCAAATAATCGTTGGGAAAAGTATAAAGCGTGGGTAACGGACCGCCGAAAGCAAACGTGCTCTTGGTGGTCGTCCAATATCCCGAATAGTTGTCGATACTGTTCGCACGGTAATACTGATATTTGTGAGGCGCCCACGTGCCGGTAGGCTCGTGCGAATAGTTGATCATGAACGGGATAGCCCCTTTCAATTCTTTTTCGAGAACGGTAATATCGGTAGCTCCTGCCCCCTCTTCGTTACTGTTGTCCATCTCTTCCTGCTTACCGACCATCCACGGATATTCCTCCTGAAATTGGTCGCCGCAAGCGGTAAAGAGTCCTATTGATAATACGGATTCGATAACGAGGAATCCGATCGAATATATTGTTTTTCTCATATTGATGACTATTTATATTAAATCGTTCTTCATTAGAAATTGAATTTCAATGTTAACGCAAAACTACGCGTCGTAGGCAAAGAATAACAGTCGATACCGGAGTAACCGTTGGCGGCCGATACCGAGATGTCGGGATCCACGGGAGAATCTTTATAGATAAAGAACGCATTCTTCACCGAGAACTGAGCGGTCATACCTTGATTCTTACCAAACAAATTGGGCATGTCGTAGCTCAACGAGATGTCACGCATGCGCAAGCTGGTGGCATTATATACATGGTCTTCCATGGGAAGAGCACCGATGGTCGTATAGTAGTTCTCGACCGAAACTTTGTTCCCCGATCCGTCGGGTAGAGGTTTGAGAATATATTCCTTTCCGTTTTGCATAACCCGTTCTCCGTTCAAGCGGTCTTGTGCAGAACGTTCGGAAAGGCCGTATAGGTCGAGATCAGCCTCGGTCAATGACATCACCTTACCGCCGATACGGCCGTCTATCAAGAAATAGAGCGTGAAGTTTTTCCAAGTAAATGTATTGTTCCAACCGAGAGTGACAGGCGAAGTCATATTGCCCACTTTGGTCTCGTATTTACCGGAAGCCATCACGGGAACGGCATTCTCGTAATTACCGGCATCATTGATTTTGATATGGCCGTTTTCATCGCGGGCGAAAGAGTTGACATAAATATCGCCATAGCGTCCGCCTTCTACGTATTTAATCTTGAAAGCGTTGGGACCCATTTGCACTTCGTAGGGAGCGCCGCTCTCGGTTTTGTAAGTTTCGAGGATACGGTTGTCATTCCATGCGATATTGAATCCAGTCTGCCATCTCCAATCCTTATTGATGTTCCAGCGATAAGATGCTTGGAATTCCAAACCATAGTTGCGTATCTTACCTGTGTTGACCGGCTTCGATTCGCCATTGGCAGTGGTGACATACAAGAACTGGTTACGTAACGTCGAATTGTAATAAGTAAGGTCGAAGTTGAATTTGTTTTCGAACATCCAAACGTCCAAACCGGTCTCGAACGAAGTGGTCGTCTCCGGTTGAGGATCGTCGAACAAAGGAGGACGAGTACTGATCGTACCGTTGGAGAAATCGTAGCTCTGACGGGCGAACAAGGTGTTGGGAATGGGGTTACCTACCACCGACCAACTACCGCGCCATTTCAACTGATTGAGCCAATCCCGGCGAGGCAAGAACTTGTCGATGAGCACATTCACACCGGCCGAATAGTAATCGAACGATTTATATCCGCTCCCTTGCGTGAACTGTTGGAACGACTGTGCCCACTCCAAACGATAACTACCGTCGAGGTAAACTTTATCGAATAATCCGACCGAAGCCGTAGCGAAGAGTGCCGTGCTCCAATCCTTGTTATTCCAACTGTCCGAAGCCGATGTAGCACTTCCGTTAGGGTTGTTGGGACGGCTGTGTTTATTATTCTGAGGAACGAAAGCATTGGGCACACCGCAAGTATCTATCGCCGTAGTGATGCTCGTGTTACGATCGTAATGACGTGAAAAGCTGGTTCCCACAGCCACATTCACATCGATTTTATCATTGAAACGGTCGTTCCAAGTGAGCATGTGGTCATTATAAATGTCGCTCGAGCGAGAATCTCCATTGTAATATTTACCACCTACATAATCGAAGCCTACCCGGTTCATACCGGCATACTCCTCGTTCAGATTATTCTGAGTCACATAATCGACATTGAAACGCGTCTGATATTTAATATTTTGCCAAATCTTGGCATCCAAAGTAATATTTGCCAACAAACGGTCGCGCTTCAAATAATCGTTATACATGTTGGCCACCCAATAGGGGTTATTCAAATACTGGTCATACCAGTACCATGTCTGAACCGGTTGTCCGATCAATTTGGGATTACCTTTCTCCGGATCGCTCACGATATTGTCGGCCACCGTACCGAGGTGTTTATAGTTATGCTTGAAATAACGCATATCGATATCGGCCGGAGTACGGTACAAAGCATAGAGAGCGCTCAATGCCTTACCCACGACAGGAGCGTTATCGGTCTTCTGATGTATCCAGTTAAGGCTCGTGTTGATATTGATACGCTTGTCGAACAACGAGAAAGATTCCTTGAACATCACGTTATTACGGGTAAACTTATTGTTCGGTATCAATCCCGTTTGATAGGTATTATTATAAGAAAAATAAGTTCGGAAGTTTTCCGTACCGCCACTCAACGTAACGCCGTTGGTCGTAGTCACGCCTTTGTTGAAAAAGTCTTTTACGGCATTGCGTGCAGAATTCATCAGATACGGGGCAGAAGCCACCTCGTCGGCCGAACGTGTACCGATCTTAGGACCCCACGCCGACCATTGGTCTCCGCCACTGATACCGTAGATCTGTTGGGTACGAGGATACATGGCTATCGTCTCGATCGACGTGGTGCTCGACACATTCACCTTGACAGAACCCGAAGCACCCGATTTGGTCGTGATAACGATCACACCGTTATTGGCTGCGCTACCGTAAAGAGCTGCGGCATTCGGGCCTTTCAAAATCGTCATGTTATCGATATCTTCGGGGTTGATCGTCGACAAGAGGTCATCGCCGCTACGTCCGCCACCGAGAATCATACCGTCGGTCGCCTGCGTACCCATACCGTCTTGCATAGGTACACCGTCGACAACGATCAACGGCTGATTGGTTCCGAGAATAGAAGTGGAACCGCGAAGCACAATTTTAGAAGCTCCACCGCCCGCTCCCGAATTATTGGGAACGATAGTAAGACCAGCACTCTTTCCTTGCAGCGAGTTAATGAAGTTATTATCCTTGATACGGGTCACCTCCTCGTTCTTGATAGTCTGGGTAGCATAGGTAAGCGTTTTGGATTCCCGCGATATACCCATCGCCGTTACCACGACTTCTTGCAAAACCCGAGTCTCCTCATTCATAACGACATCGTATGAGGAAGCGTTCGCCAACGACAAAGTGGCCTTTTGATACCCAACATAACTGAATTCGAGCACGGCATTGTTATTCGGTACCTCTACCGAGTAAACACCGTCTATATTAGTAGAAGCTCCTATCGAAGTTCCCTTCACCAATACACTTACACCGATTAGCGGTTCTCCCGAAACATCTGAAACCACGCCTTTAATAGTACGCTTGCTTGGCTGGGTTACATTTGCAGTAACCTTTCCTGCCCCTTGATCTATTGCATTAGCAAAAAACGGAACAAAAAAAGACAAAGAAAACGCCAAAAGCCCAATTTTACACTTCTGATTTTTTTTCATGCTTTTAGATTCACTCATTTAACATTTAACATAAAAT
>ENA-UERC01000957-UERC01000957.1-human-gut-metagenome-genome-assembly--contig:-NODE-957-length-19006-cov-4.953246_pt1 | contig 19006 bp, 14 predicted proteins | sample MGYA00242955_ERZ507955 | MGnify/ENA primary metagenome ERZ507955 (study PRJEB26167, sample SAMN06115394) | human gut metagenome | host: Homo sapiens | place: China:Hubei | collected 2016-04-27 | study... | reverse complement strand
CCAACACCGCAGCCCCCGGCACCATCGAGTGCAAGTTCTGGGGTCTGGGCGGCGACGGTACCGTGGGCGCCAACAAGAACTCCATCAAGATCATCGGCGACCATACCGACAAGTATGTGCAGGCCTACTTCCAGTACGACTCCAAGAAGACCGGCGGCGTCACCATCAGCCATCTGCGCTTTGGCGACAAGCCCATCCGTTCTCCGTACTATATTAACAAGGCCGACTTCGTGGCCTGCCACAACCCCAGCTATGTGACCAAGGGCTTCAAGATGGTGCAGGATGTCAAGCCCGGCGGCGTGTATATGATCAACTGCCAGTGGGACTTCGATGAGCTGAACCACCACATGGACGCCGCTTCCAAGCGCTATATCGCGCAGAACAACATCCAGCTCTATACCATCGACGCCATCGACCTGGCTATCGAGATCGGTATGGGCAAGCGCAACAACACCATCCTCCAGTCCGCATTCTTCTCCCTGGCCAAGGTCATGCCCGAGGAGGAGGCCATCACCTACATGAAGGAGAAGGCCAAGGCATCCTACCTGAAGAAGGGCCAGGACGTGGTGGATATGAACTACAAGGCCATCGACCTGGGCGCCACCGCCTACAAGAAGATCGATGTGCCCGCCGACTGGGCCAACGCCGTGGATACCAAGGAGCCCAAGCAGCTCAAGGGCAAGCCCGAGCTGGTGAAGATGGTCAAGGACATTCTGAACCCCGTGGGCAAGATGGACGGCGACAGCCTGCCCGTTTCCGCCTTCGTCGATCACGTGGACGGCCAGTTCGAGCTGGGCGCTGCCGCCTATGAGAAGCGCGGCGTGGCCGTGTCCGTCCCCGCCTGGGACAGCACCAAGTGCATCCAGTGCAACCAGTGCGCCTATGTCTGCCCCCACGCCACCATCCGTCCCTTCGCACTGACCGCCGATGAGGCCGCCAAGGCTCCCGAGGCCGCCAAGATCGTGGACGTGAAGGCCGGTAAGGGCAAGGGCACCTATCAGTTCACCATGGCCATCAGTCCTCTGGACTGCATGGGCTGCGGCGTCTGCGTGGGCGCGTGCCCCGTCAACGCGCTGACCATGGTGGCTCAGGAGGGCGAGCTTGCGCAGCAGGATGTGTTCGACTACTGCGTGGCCGAGGTGTCCGAGAAGAAGGACATGCAGGACAACACCGTCAAGGGCAGCCAGTTCAAGCAGCCCATGCTGGAGTTCTCCGGCTCCTGCGCCGGCTGCGCCGAGACCAGCTATGCCCGTCTCGTCACCCAGCTGTTCGGCGACCATATGTACGTTTCCAACGCCACCGGCTGCTCCTCCATCTGGGGCGGTCCCGCGGCTACCTCCCCCTACTGCACCAACAAGGAGGGCCATGGCCCCGCATGGTGCAACTCCCTGTTCGAGGATAACGCGGAGCACGGTCTGGGTATGTTCGTGGGCCAGAACAAGATCCGTCAGGATCTGGCCGACAAGACCCGCGAGCTCATCGCTGTGGAGTGGGCCCGTCCGGAGCTGAAGGCCGCCGCTCAGGCGTGGCTGGACACCATGGACGACGGTACCGCCAACGCTGAGCCCGCCAAGGCCTATGTCAAGGCTCTGGAGGAGAGCATCTGCACCGTGGAGGAGCTGGCCGCCGTGCCTCAGTTCGCTGCGCACGCCGCTGAGCTGAAGGACAAGGGCGCTCTGCTGTGCGACTGCGCTGCCTGCACGCTGGCGGCTGACATCCTCAGCAAGAAGGAATATCTGGCCAAGAAGTCCATGTGGATCTTCGGCGGCGACGGCTGGGCCTACGACATCGGCTACGGCGGTCTGGACCACGTCATCGCCTCCAAGCAGGACGTGAACATCTTCGTGTTCGACACCGAGGTGTACTCCAACACCGGCGGACAGGCGTCCAAGGCCTCCAACATCGGTCAGGTGGCGCAGTTCGCCGCAGCCGGTAAGGAGATCAAGAAGAAGAGCCTGTCTGAGATCGCCATGCAGTACGGCTATGTGTACGTGGCCCAGGTGGCCATGGGCGCCAACCCCGCGCAGACCATCAAGGCCATTACCGAGGCCGAGGCCTATCACGGCCCGTCCCTGATCATCGGTTACAGCCCCTGTGAGATGCACAGCATCAAGGGCGGCATGATGAACTGCCAGAAGGAAATGAAGAAGGCTGTGGAGTGCGGCTATTGGAACCTGTTCCGCTACAACCCCGAGGGCGAGAAGAAGTTCACGCTGGATTCCAAGGCTCCCGCCGGCGGCTATCAGGAGTTCCTGATGAACGAGGCCCGCTACTCCCGTCTGACCCGCGAGTTCCCCGAGCGCGCGGACGTGCTGTTCCAGCGCAACGAGGACGAGGCCAAGGCCCGCTTCGAGCACCTGCAGAAGCTGGTGGAGATGTACGACAAATAAACCGTACCCCTTCACGGACATGCGATAAAAAAGGACCGCCGCGCGTAAGCGCGGCGGTCCTTTTTTGCTGCGGAGACGAGGGGGAACTTTTACGGGGAAGTCCTTTTTTGCTGCGGAGACGAGGGGGAGCTTTTACGGGGAAACGGGAGCGTTTGTGTTGGGAGCGCGGCGAGCGGCTGTTGAGGGCGGGCGGCGGTGGCCGTGCGGGGATGCGGCGGCTTTCTGCGGCGAGGACGCGGCGGCATAGGGCGGGAAAATGGAGATTTTTCCGCGCGGTGCTTGACGGTGCGCCGCCGTGCCGCGTATAATGGAGCATATTTTGTGTGGGGGCGCGTGGAGTATGAGGAGACGTTGGGCGGCATTTTTGCTGGCGCTGGCCGTGGTAGGCGTGCCGTCATGGCTGGCGGTGCAGTTGGCGGGGGCGGCGGCGCCCGCGGCCGGGGAGGATGCCGTACCGGTGCTGGCGTCAGCCGCGGTGCGGGCCGGTACGGCGATGGAGGCGGCGCTGTCCGCCGCAGAGCCGCTGGATGCGGCGGTGCAGCAGCTGCGGGACAGTGTGGACGAGACGGTGGAAAAGGCGCTGCACAGCGGCCCGCCGGCGGACATCGACCTGAGCTGGTGGCAGGCCCGCTATCCCGACATCATCGGCTACGTGTACTGTCCGGGAACGCCCATCAGCTATCCGATCGCCTACGATGGCAACAACGAATACTACCTGCATCACGATCTGGACGGCAATTACAGCGAGTACGGCACCATCTTTCTGGATGCCCGGGCGCCGCGGGATTTCAGCGCACAGTGCAATATGCTGTACGGCCACCACATGAAGGACCGCACCATGTTCGCGTCCATCGACGGCTACAAGGAGCAGTGGTATTACGACGCGCACCCGTGTCTCTACGTCTACACCAACGCGGGGACGTATCGGGTGGATCTGTTCGCGGGCCTCATTGTGCCCGGAGAGCATGAGGTATTCAACACATCGTTCCAGACTGTGGATCTGGAGCGGTTCATCAGCCAGTCCACGTTCTACGCGGGACGGGGCATCCCCACGGGACGCATCGTGGGGCTGTGTACCTGCTCCTACGAGGCGGACAACTACCGGTATGTGGTGTTGGGCGAGATGACGCTGATAGCGGAAGGATAAGGAGCAAATGACAGAGCAGGAAAAGGAAGTCTTGTATGCGGCCGTGATGGAGCGTGCCAACCAGAAGGACACCTTCGGCGTGGAGAACGGCATGCGCATCGTGGCCATGGGCGAGGGCTGGGCCCGTGGGGAGCTGCACACCGAGGTGCGGCACGGCAACCCCATGGGCATCGTACACGGCGGCGTGTACTGCACCATGATGGACCAGGTGGCGGGGACGGCGGCGTGCAGCCGCGGCGCGCTGTGCCGCACCGTCACCTGCGACGTGCGGTTTCTGGCGGCGGGCGCGGTAGGCGGTACGCTGACCTCCCACGCGGAGGCGGTGCGGATGGGTCACAGCATCGTGGTGATGCGGGCGTGGGTGGAGGACGACGGCGGCACCGTGTGCGCCGATGGCATCTACACCTTCCGTATGAAGGCCGAAAAATGAGAAAAAGAGGGACGCTTCCCCTGGGGAGGCGTCCCTCTTTTTATGTGATTCAGAACAGCAGGCCGTATTTGTCGGACAGGGGCCGGAGAACGGACTCCGGCAGGTCGCCCTCGTACAGGGCGCGGCCCTGATAGACCCGCAGGGCCTGCTCCAGCACGACGGCATCGCCGCAGACCAGACACAGGGGCTTTGTCAGCAGGTACTGGCAGTCCGCCAGCGCGTTTACGTCCGCCATGGAGGCAACGCGGAGGGCCACCATGGGGTCGTCCCGCTCCAGCGCGTCGGACAGGGCATCCTCCAGACCGGGGGTCACGTCCAGTACCGGCCCGTGGGCAGCGTCGGCGGGCAGCAGGGCGGGGAGCTTCTCTGTGGCGGCGGGCAGCAGATCTGTGTGCAGCGGGGGGGGAGGCGTGATGGCCGCGCCGTCCAGCGCACCGCGCAGGGCTGCGATATGCTCCGGCGTGGTGCCGCAGCAGCCGCCGAAGATCATGACGCCGGAGGCCAGCATGTCCGGCACCAGCGCGGTGAACTGCTCCGGCGTGCAGTCGTACACCGCCTTGCCGTCCGCGATGGTGGGCATGCCGGCGTTAGGCTTGGCGATCAGGGGGATGCGGGCGTACTCCCGCAGACGGCGGAGCTGGGGCAGCATCTGGTCCGGCCCCGCCGAGCAGTTGAGACCGAAGGCATCGATGCCCATGCCCTGCAATACCAGCAGGGCGGCGGTGATGTCGGTGCCGGAGATGCTGCGGCCATTCTGGTCGCAGGTAAAGGTGACGAAGATGGGCTTGGCGGAGACGCTGCGCACGGCCAGCACGGCGGCACGGGCGTCGGACAGGGTCATCATGGTCTCAATGACGTACAGGTCCACACCGGCGGCTTCCAGTCCGGCTGCCTGTTGGGCGTAGGCGTCCACCAGCTGGTCGAAGGAGGCGCTGCCCAGAGGGGCCAGAAACAGGCCGGTGGGAGACAGGTCGCCGGCCAGCAGGGCCTTGCCGTCCGCGGCCTGACGGGACAGGTCCGCCAGACGGCGGTTATAGGCGGCGGTGTCCTCCGTTACGCCGTGCTCCGCCAGCTTCTCGGCATTGCCGCCGAAGGTGGGGGTGTAGAGCACCTGGCTGCCGGCGGCCACGTAATCGCGCTGGATGGACAGGATGCTGTCCGGATGGGCCAGCACCCACTGCTCCGCGCTGACGTCGCCGGTGTAGCCGCGCTTTTGCAGCTCCGTACCGGTGGCACCGTCCAGAATAAGGGGAAAATGCAGTTCCATATGTGAATACCTCCGTGATGGGATGAAAGGGCCGCGCCGTACTTGACAGGGGGGAACCAGATTTCTATAATGATACCACTACTTTAAGCAGTGCGGGGCTGCTTTGTCAAGAGTCTTTGTGAGGTGAGCGCGATGATGACAGCGAAAGAGATCTTTCTGGAGCTTCTGAAGCCGGACGGACAGCCGGACCGGCTGCTGCGGCAGTACGAGGCGCTGCACATGTGCCTGGGCGATCCCATCAACACCTACCTGCGGGGCAACCGGAAGCGGGGCACCGTCAGCGTGGACCGGTGGGGCACCACCATCAGCTTTCCGGAAGACGCGCCGGGGCCCATGCCCGTCACCCACGACGGCCTGGCGGTGTGCCCCGATGTGACGCGGTGGCGGGAGACGGTGCATGCGCCGGATCTGGCGGCCAACTGCACGGAGGGCTGGGAGGCCGTCCGGCAGCAGGCGCGGGAGGCATGCGGGCAGGAGAAGCTGCTGGCAGGGTTCATGGGCACCGGTATTTTTGAACAGTGCCATTTCCTGATGGGCTTTGAGGATACGCTGACGGCGCTGTACGAGCACCCGCAGGAGATGCACGAGCTCATTGAGTACATCACGGAGTACCGGCTGGGATATGTGAAGCTGCTCATCGACAACCTGCAGCCGGACGTCATCTTCTCCCACGACGACTGGGGCACCAAGAACGCCCTGTTCATGCAGCCGGAGATGTGGCGGGAGTTTTTCAAGGAGCCGTACCGCCGGTTCTATGGGTACATCCGGTCCCGGGGCTGCATCGCCGTCCACCACGCCGATTCCTATCTGGCGCCTATCGTGGAGGACATGGCGGAGCTCGGCATCCAGGTGTGGCAGGGCGTGCTGCCGGAGAACGATATCCCCGCCTTACAGCGGCAGCTGAGGGGGAGACTGGTGCTGATGGGCGGCATGGGCGCCGCCATCGACCGCGCCGACGCGTCGCCGGAGGAGATACGGGACTACGCAAAGAACGTGCTGGCGTCCTGCGGGCCGCTGGGGCACTTCATCCCATCCATCACCTACGGACTGGCGGGGACGGTGTATCCCCACGTGGACCGGTATATCGACGAGGCCATCGACGGGTATAACCGGCAGGTACACCTGCCGAAGTTCGATCTGCCGCCGGTGCCGCGGCGGGTGCTGGCGCAGAAGGAGAGCGGCGATGCCGTCCGGACTGCGGAGAGCGGCGACAACGCGCTGGACCGCGTGGCGGCGGCCTTGCAGCGGGGACAGCAGAAAAAGGTGCTGGCCCTGTGCCGGGAGGCGCTGGATCAGGGCATTGCGGCGGCGGACATCCTGTCCGGCGGGCTGATGCGGGGCATGGACCGGCTGGGCGTGGACTTTTCCGCCGGTATCGCCTTCGTGCCGGAGATGCTGATGGCGGCGCGGTGTATGCAGGCAGCTCTGGAGCTGCTGCGGCCCCGCATGGCCGGCAGCGGCACAGAGAGGCTGGGCCGCGCCTGCATCGGTACGGTGCGGGGCGATATGCACGACATCGGCAAGAATCTGGTGAAGATCATGATGGAGGGCAGCGGCATTGAGGTGGTGGACCTGGGCGTGGACGTGGCGCCGGAGAAATTCGTGGAGGCCGCGCTGCACCAGAACTGCGGCATCATCGCCTGTTCCTCCCTGCTGACCACCACCATGCAGGAGATGCGGGACGTGGTGCGTTTGGCGGAGGAGATGGGCATCCGCGGAAGGGTGAAGATCCTGGTGGGCGGTGCGCCTATCAGCCAGAGCTTCTGCGACGAGATCGGCGCAGATGCCTACACCGAGGACGCGGCTTCGGCGGCCCGCGAGGCGGCCTCCCTGCTCCGCAGAGGGCAGTAAGGGTATGAAGAAGTATCTGCCCTCGCTGGCGCTGCTGGCGGTGTTCGAGACGGTGGCCGTGGTGCTGTGGCTCACCAAGGACAACCTGTTCTACCTCTTTAATTTTAGCTATATCGGCGGCTCTATCGCCCTGGGGACGGCGCTGTTCGTGGGAAAATACAAGCACGCCCGACGGGTGACGCAGCTGCTGGTGGGATCGTACATGCTGGTGTATCTGGGCCTGATCTGCGGGGAGAATATGCAGATCGAGGGGTTCTGGTACTACCTGTTTACCGGCGTGTTCGAGGCGGCCACCATCCACTACGCCGTGGCCAAGATCTTCGGGCCGCTGCTGTTCGGGCGAGGCTGGTGCGGGTACGCCTGCTGGACGGCCATGGTGCTGGACTTCCTGCCCTACAAGGTGCCGCAGACGCCGCGGAAGCCCATCGGCTGGCTGCGGTACGTGACGTTCACGCTGTCGCTGGTCTTTGTGGCGGCGTTGTTTCTGGCCAATGTGGGGCACCTGGAGCGCATCATGTTCTGGGCCTTTGTCATCGGCAACGCACTGTACTACGGGGCAGGTATCCTGCTGGCCTTTGCGTTTCGGGACAACCGCGCCTTCTGCAAGTACCTGTGCCCTGTGACGGTGTTCTTAAAGCCCATGAGCTATTTTTCCCTGGTCCGTATCACCTGCGACAAGAGCAAATGCGTGTCCTGCGGGCGGTGCAGAAGGGTGTGCCCCATGGAGGTGGACATGACGGACAACTCCCGCCGGCGGGCCAACGGCACGGAGTGCATCCTGTGCATGGAATGCGTGAAGAACTGCCCCAAGGGGGCGCTGTGAGAAAAAAAGAGTACGGACGCTTTCGCGTCCGTACTCTTTTTTGTTACATGCTGCGAATATCCTTCAGCAGGTCCTCCAGGGACATGGTGCGCACGTCCTCCTCGTCCTTGGGAGTGGGCTCGTCCGCCAGTACCTGATCCACCGTGTCCGCCAGCAGGTCCTTGTCGGGAGCGGCGGGCTGAGGCGCGGGCCTGACAGTGGGCTCATCGTCCAGCGGGATGTCGAAGTCCTTCCAGTCACGGGCCTTGGGAGCGGGCTGCTGTACCGGCTCCGCCTGACGGGGCACGATGCGGGGCGCGGGGCGGGAACGCTCCGGCGCAGGGTGACGGCGCTCGCGGCGCTCCTCGCGATCCTCGCGGTGGTCTCTGCCGCCGCGGTCGGGGCGGTCATCGCGGTCATCGGGGCCGTTGCCGTCATCATCGGGACCGCCGCCGGTGCCGCGGCCGATGAACAGGCCAAGCAGGAACAGCAGGGCGGCCACCAGCACCACGCCGCCGATCAGGGCGACCACGGTGCGGACCTCGCCCAGCAGGGGCAGCTTGATGCTCACGGGGATCTGGAGCATGGGAGTCTCCGGCTCGGGCTCGGGCTCCGGTTCCGGCTCCGGTTCCGGCTCCGCCGCGGAGATCACGGGCAGGGTACCGGTGTACTCCGGCATACGGACCACATGGACGGTGTACTCCAGTTTGGTGGTCTTGTCCTCGGCGGTGCATACCACGGAGATGGGGTTGTCGCCCTCCTTGTCCAGCGTGATGTCGCCGGTGCCGGTGATGCCGCTGGACTTGCTGTCGTTGGCGGAGGCGTTGACCTTCACCGTTTTTGTCTCAAAGGGCATATAGGCCACATAGTCGTGGACGGTGCTGCTGAAGGCGGGACTGAGGGTCGCGCCCTCAATGCCCAGCGCCGACAAAGCGGCATCGGTGGAGGCCTTGTAGTTGGGGTCCTGCTCGCGGGTGACCTCAATGACGTAGGACTTGGTGGTGCCGTTGGCCGCCGTGACCTTCAGGGTGACGGTATTGACGCCTACGGCCAGGTCATTGCCGCTGATGTTGACGGTCTGGCCCTTGTCGTTGCGGTTATAATCCAGACTCAGCTTGGACACGCTATAAGGGACCTTGGCGGTGTAGTACGTGGTGCCGGAGGAGAAGGCGGGGGACAGGGTGGCGTTGCCGCACATGATGGCGGACAGGGTACAGTCGCCGCTGGGCGCGGCGGCCACGCTGCCGGTCCAGCTGGCGGTGCCCACGTCGATGTCGGTCTCGCCGTCGGAGGCTACGATGTTGCTGAAGCTGGCGCTGAGGGCCGCGCCGCCCTGAACGCTGGAGGATACCTTCAGCGTCACGGTGATGATGCCGCCGCTGGCGCTGTTGGTGCCATAGACGCTGAAATGGTTCTGGTTCACCAGGATGCTCCAGCCGCTGACGGAGCAGGAGTAGTTGGTGAAGGTCAGGCCGTCGCCGCAGTTCAGATCCGCCGTCAGGCCGAGGATCTTACTGTCCACGGACAGGGTCAGCGTCACGGAGTTGCCCGGCTGCACACTGCTGCTGCCGGAGAGGGACGCGCCGGCGGCCTCCGCCCGCTGGGGCAGGATGGCCAGCACCAGCAGGCACGCTGTGACCAGGGAAAGGGCGGTGCGAAGCAGTTTGTTTTTCATAGAGTACCTCCTGCTCAGATGGTGCGCTGGCCCACGGTGACCTGGGCCGCCTGGACCACATCGGTGATGGTGACACGGCCGTCGCCGTTGATGTCGGCGGCCTTCAGAGCGGCCTCGTTCAGGTCGCCTGCGCCGGCGGCGTAGTTCTGGAGCTTGACCACATCGGTGATGGTGATGCGGCCGTCGCCGGTGACATCGCCGGTGACGACGATGGTCAGGCTGGAGCTGCCGCCGACGGCGGTCATGCCCGTGCCCACGTAGCCGGAGGTGATCTCCTTCTTGCCGTCATACACGGTGTAGCCGGAGTCGTTCAGCGTCTTGACGGAGGTCTGGGGCGCGATACCGGTGAGGAACGCGCCGGAGGGCTCCGTGGGATCGCCGCTGCCGTGGTCGGGTTTGGCGGTCTTGGTGAACTGGGCGGTGTAGGTGATGTCCTTGGTGCCCATGTAGGTGGCCTTGGGGGCAAAAACATCGCCGTTCTGGTCCACCCAGTTCTTGAAGCTGTACGTGTACTTGCTGTCCGCCGCCTTCACGGGGTTGGCAGGGGCGGTGATGAGATCGCCCTGGGCCAGCTTGAAGGTGCGGACCGTCTCGCCGTCCACCTGGAAGGTGACGGTGTAGAGGTCGCCGAAGCGGGCGTAAAGCGTGTGGTTAGAGGCGGCCACCGGCGAGTTGGGGGAGATCTCCGTGCCGTCCTCGCGGTACCAGCCCTGGAAGCCGGCCTCGTCCACCGTGGGCAGCTCGCCGTAGGTGTCGGTAAGGCGGTACATGCGGCTTTCGACCACCACGTCGCCTATCTGGAAGGACACGGCGTACTCCTCGTCGGAGAGGTCGCCGGGGCTGAAGGAACTGTTGGCGTTGACCTTGAACTGGGACTCCGCCAGAGTCACGGTGCCTGCGCTGTTTGTCGCGGTGATGGTCAGGGTGTACTCACCGACGCTGAGGCGGCTGAAGGCGCAGGCGCTGTCCAGCTTCCACAGGTCGTAGGAGTAGACGGTGCCCTTGATGCTGCTGGCGGCGGTAAAGCCGGTGCTGCCGCTGGAGGACACCGCCTTCACGGTGACGCTGGTGATGGGCAGGCTGCTGGTGATGACGCCGCGGACGGGGTAAGAGGATTTATTGGCCAGCAGTTGGGTTTCATTGCCCTCGCTGCCGGGGTAGAACAGACCCTCGGCGCCCCAGACACTGCCATCGGCGGTGAGCTGGAGCTTGGTGGCGCCGGCGGTGTCCTTCACAGTGGACACACTGTTGTCCGCGAGCGCCAGATAGCGGCCGGTGGCGCGGTTCTGGAGATAGTAGGGGCTGTCGCCGGTGAGGGCCCACAGCTGCTCGTTGCCGGCAGTGGCGGAGGCCAGCGTGACCTTGCCGCCGTTATCGCTGAGGCGCTTATCGCCCACCGTCAGGGTGTAGTAGCCGCTGGCGAAGTACGTCAGCTGCACGGAGGCGGCGGAGGAGATATTGGTAAGACCCGACAGGTCGGCGGCCATGCCGCGGTCCGTAGTGCCGCGGGGCGACAGGCGGTAGGCACCGTTGGCCAGCGGGGCGTCGGAGTTGGCGTAGAGCATTACCAGCGCGTCCGCCGGTTCATTGACGTGCAGGCGGCTGTACACGCTGAGCTGCACGTCGCCGGAGTTGGCGCTGAAATAAGCCATGGATTGGCCGGATACGCCGTATTTGCTGGCGGTGTCGCCGGTCATGCGCTTGGGCTCGGGGGTCTTGTCCAGACGGCTGCACTCGGCGTAGATGGCCTGGATTAGCTGGGCCTCGCTCTGGTTCTTGAAGCCGCCCAGAGAGTCGAAGGCACGGAGGATGACGCCGGTGGCGCCGCTGCGCCCGTCGCTGCTGCTGGCGCCGCGGATCACACCTGCGCCGTGGTGGACGCTGCGGCTCCAGAACACATTGCGCAGAGCCACGGAGTAGTCATCCAGATCGAAGGAGGGGACGGCGGACTTGATGTTCTTCAGCAGGTCTGCATAGGCGTGGGTCTCCCAATAGTCCTTCTGGGACTGCATGAACTCGTCGGGGTAGTCGTCAGCCACGCTGCGCCAGGTGGCGTTGAAATTGCTGCCGTAGCCGGGGGAGTACTTGCCGTTGCGGTCGTAGGCGTAGGCGTTATACAGCGTGTCGCCCATGTCGCGGTAGATGGAGCCGGACTTGAACTCCTGCAGCCACTGGACGAAGCTCAGGGGCGTGCCGGCGTTGCTGGCGAACATATAGATGCCGTAGGACGTGCCGCCGCTGTCGCCGCGGACGGTGGAGACGTAGCCGGGGTCGGCGCTGTTGCCCGTCTCGTAGTACTGGCTCAGGTCGCCCAGTCCCGCGTCCTGCCAGTTCTTGCTGGCGGCCAGCAGCGCCGTGGCCAGCAGGCTCAGCACCACGGCGGCGGCCAGCACCATGGCGGTGCTCCGCTTCATCCTTTTCATCGCATACACCCTGCCTTTTCAGTAGTCGTCAAAGCGGCGGAGAACGCCGCTGATTTACATAATAATCACTGACAGTATACCATTCGTTCCCGCTGTTGTCTACCGGAAATGCGGGGAAAAACGGAAAAAGGGGGAAATTTTGCCGCCGCAGGAAGAACAGGGTGGAAATATGGCGGAGAATATCGTATAATGTCCGCTGTAACACCAACGAGCACAAGGAGAATTTGCCTATGTCAACAAAAGAGAAAACCGGCAGTTCCGGCCGCACCGCGGGGATCCTCTTTATCCTGCTGGCGCTGGCGGCGGTGGCCGTTCTGGGCGTGTATATCTACCGGCAGCTGCAGCCGCCGAAGGCGCCGGAGACGGCCATCGGCTACGTGGCGTCGGAGACGGCGTCCGCGCCGGTGTACGACGCCGACAGCGGCGCGGAGCTGGGCGTACTGGTGCGGGGCAGTCAGGTGGCCTACGTGGCCGCAGACGTGGAGACGCCCCGTGAGGACGGCCGCGTCCGCGTGGTCAACGGCGAGGGGTACGTCCTGCTGGACGCGTCCCATCTGGCCGATGATCTCAGCCGGACGGTACAGGTGGAGACGGTGTACGCCCTGCGGGGCATGAGCCTGCTGGATGAGACCGGGGCTGTCCCGGGCTGCGCCGTGGAAAAGGGCATGGCCCTCGCCGTCACCGGCTTCGACGGGCTGGACGAAAACGGCGAGGTGCTGCGCTGGCAGGTGTCCTGCCAGCGGGGCGAGGGCTATATCGCCGCTGCCAACGTCCGCATGACAGAGGACGAGGCCCTGGCCCAGTACGATGCGGAGCTGTACCAGCTCCACGCCTCCCGCGGCGACAGCTGGGGCGGCGGCGATGCGGCGGGGCTGGACTACTACCCTGTGGAGAAGGGGGCCATCGAGGGCAACGTCATGCCCGATGAGGTGCGGGCCCTGTACCTCAACGGCTCCGCCGTCCAGTACGCCGACAGCTACCTGCGCGTGGCGGAGGGCAGCGGCGTCAACGCCTTCGTGGTGGACATCGTAGACGGTACCGCCGTGTCCTACGCCTCACCGGTGATGCAGCAGTACAGCCCGTCCGCCTACGCGGCGGCCATGGACACCAGAGAAAACTTCCAGACCAACATTCAGAAGCTGAAGGCTGCGGGATACTACCTCATCGGACGCATTACCGTGTTCAACGACGCCCATCTGGCGGCGGACCATCCGGAGCAGGTCATCTGCGACCTGGAGGGTACGCCTCTGAAGATCAGCTCCATGTACTGGCCCAGCGCCTACGACCGGACGGTGTGGCAGTACAAGGTGGATCTGGCGCTGGAGGCGGCGGCTCTGGGCTTCAACGAGATCCAGTTCGACTATATCCGCTTCCCCGATGGGGCGTATAGCTACGAGAAGGCGGGGACCATCGACTACCGCAACGCCTACGGCGAGAGCAAGGCCCAAGCGGTGCAGAGGTTCCTGCTGTACGCGGCGGAGCGGCTCCACAGCGCGGGGTACTATCTGTCCGGCGACGTGTTCGGCGAGTGCGCCAATCCCTACGTCACCGCCTGCGGCCAGTACTGGCCGGCCATCAGCGCGGCGGTGGACGCCATCTCCGGCATGCCCTATCCCGACCATTACAGCGCCCAGGGGGACTACAAGCCCTGGGAGCACCCCTACGACACGGTACACATGTTCGGCGCGGCGGCGGCGGCGCGGCAGGCGGAGACAGCCTCTCCGGCGGCGGTGCGCACGTGGATACAGGCCTACAACGCCATCCGCGAGCCGTACAACACCTACGGCGCGGAGGAGGTGGCAGCGGAGGTCAGAGCTCTGCGGGACACCGGCTGCAGCGGCGGCTTTATGACGTGGAACGGCGGCTCGGACATCAACAAGTACCAGAGCATCATCAGCGCACTGAGCTGAAAAAAGAGGGAGAACGCTCCGCGTTCTCCCTCTTTTTCATGATGTGTTACGCCTGCGGCGGCAGGCGGATGCTCCCGTGCTCCTGTTCATAGGCGGCCACGTATTGCTCCAGCGCGAACTCTATCTCCTTGTTGGCGGAGCGCTTGTGCGCGGCCGCGAGCTGCTTCACCTTGTCCAGCAGTTCCTCGGAGACCCGCAGCGAAAACGGCGTATAGTAGTTTGCCATGACATCACCCACTTCAAATTGATGGCTTGATGATATCATTCCGATGCTGTATAATAAGAATTCAAAATGATATCAAAAAGATATCAAATAAGAAAGGGAGGACGAAAATGGCGGACTACAAGGCGATGTATCTGGCGGCCATGGATGCCATGGAGCGGGCCATCGAGACACTGACAGCGGCCCAGCAGAGATGCGAGGACCTGTATGTGGCCACCAGCGGGGAAGAAGCACCGCTCTGGCCGCAGGCGGCGCGGCCTGCGAAGGAGGCGGACGATGCGTAAATAAAAAAAGAGGGAGAACGCGGAGCGTTCTCCCTCTTTTTTTATTATGTGTTACGCCTGACGCAGACGGGTCATCCCAGCTGTGCGGCGGCTTTGTCCGCGTAGCTGTTGTCTACCAGCTGGGTGAAGTCCACCCAGTCCTCCTTCTGCAGCTCACCGGCCTCGGTCATCACCGTCTCCAGACGCTCCAGTGCGGACTGCTCCATGCGGGGTACCTCGTTCCAGGCGTCGATCTGCCGGTGGCGGGCCGTGACGGCCTCCAGCACGTCAAGGCTGGTATCGGGGAACTGATCGCAGATGGCCTCCGCCACCTCGCGGTCCGTGTGCTCCGTGATCCAGCGCTGGGCCCGGGCAATGGCGTTGGTGAAGCCCTGCACCACGTCGGGATGCGCGGCCATATAACTCTGGCTGGCGAAATAGGCAGTGTAGGGGATCTCGCCGGAGGCTTCGCCGATGGAGCACAGGACGTAGCCGTGACCGGCCCGCTCCACCTCGGTGGCGGTGGGCTCAAACAGCGTCACATAGTCCCCCTGACCACCGGTGAAGGCACCGGCCATCATGTTGAACTGCACGGAGGTGTCCACCACCGCGTCCACCTGCGGCACCACGCCGTTCTGCTTCATGACGTACTCCAGCGTCATCTCCGGCACACCGCCCTTGCGGCCGCCGATGACCGTGGCGCCCCGCAGGTCCTCCCAGGAGAAGCTGCCGCCGGTACGGCCCACCAGGAACGAGCCGTCCCGCTTGGTGAGCTGGGCAAAGATCACAGGGTGGTCGTCCTTGCCCTGGTTGTAGATATAGATGCAGCTCTCCGGCCCCGCCAGACCGATGTCGCTCTGTCCGGAGACCACGGCGGTCATCACCTTGTCGGCGCCGCCGCCGTTGCTCAGCTCGATGTCCAGCCCCTCGTCGGCGAAGAAGCCCAGGCTCATGGCCACGTACTGCGGCGCGTAGAACACGGAGTGTGTCACCTCGTTGAGCCGCACCGTGGTGGCGCCGCCGCTGCCGCAGCCGGTGAGCAGCACCGGAAGCAGCAGGGCGGCAACGCAGAAAAATGTCAACAGTTTCTTCATGATCGTACCCCCCAATAGTGATTCAGGATATTTTCCGCACGCAGCACCAGCAGGTACATCAGCACCGCCGCAGCCGCCAGGATCAGCACGCTGGTCATCACCAGATCCATGTTGAATACCTGAGAGCCGTAGACGATGAGATAGCCCAGACCGGCCCGCGAGACCAGAAACTCACCCATGATGACGCCCACCCACGACAGGCCCACGTTGACCTTCAGCGTGGAAAACAGGGTGGGGCAGTTGGCGGGAAACACCAGCATCCACAGGATCTGACGCCGTGTGGCTCCCAGCGTGCGCATCAGGCGCACCTTTTCCGGATCGGTGGCCCGAAAGCCGGTATACATGTTCAGGATCGTCACGATCAGCGAGATGGCCAGCGTCATGGTGACGATGGCCCCCGCCCCGGCGCCCATCCAGACGATGAAGATGGGGCCCAGTGCCGTCTTGGGCAGGGCGTTCAGCACTACCAGATACGGGTCTAAAATGCGGGCCGCCGTGTCCGACCACCACATGAGGATGGCTGCCGCCGTGCCCAGCAGGGTGCCGGCGGTGAAGCCCAGCACCGTCTCCAGACACGACACGCCGATGTGGTGCAGCAGCTGGCCGGAGCGGCACAGCGACCAGAACGTGGCAGCCATGCGGCTGGGGCAGCTGACCAGAAAGCCATCGGACAGGCCGGCGCGGCAGCTCAGCTCCCAAAAGCCGAACAGGCCAATGAGCAGCGCGAGCTGCCAGATGCGGACCCGCCGCTTCTGCCGCCGTACACCGGCCAGATACGCCAGACGGCGGGGCGACAGGGAAGTGTCAGCCATGAACGTCCAGCTCCTTCCATATCAAGTCGAAATAGCGGTGGAACTCCGCTGTGCTTCGCCGCTCCAGCGGCGGCAGGCCACGCAGCGCGCCCATGTCCAGCACGGTTTTCACCACGGCGGGGCGGGCGGACAGCACCACCACGCGGTCGGACATGCTCACCGCCTCCGCGATGTCGTGAGTCACCAGCAGAGCCGTCTTGCCCTCCTGGCGAATGATACGCCAGATGTCCGCCGATACCGCAAGGCGCGTCTGATAGTCCAGCGCGGAAAACGGCTCATCCAGCAGCAGGATCTCCGGATCTGAGGCCAGTGTCCGGATCAGCGCACAGCGCTGCCGCATGCCGCCGGACAGCTGGCAGGGCCGCTTTCCCGCAAAGCCCGACAGCTCGTAGCGCTCCAGCAGCTCCCGCACGTGGTCATAGGCGGCGCTCCCTCTCTCGCGCTGCACCGCCAGACCCAGCGTCACATTGTCCCAGATGTTTTTCCACTCGAAAAGCTGATCCCGCTGGGGCATGAACCCCACGCGGCGGGAGGGACCCGTCACCGGCTGGCCCGCCACGTTGACGGTGCCGCCGGTCAGAGGCTCCAGCCCGGCGATGGCGCTCAGCAGCGTGGACTTGCCGCAGCCGGAGGGCCCCACCAGACTGACGAACTCCCCCTGCGCCACATCAAAGGATACGTCGCGTACCGCCTCCACCTCCCCGTCGGGAGCCTCATAGCAGGCGGCAGCATGACGGAGATGTATGCTAATAAACCAGTGACCTCCTGTCACAAAAAATACGGAGAGAGCCTCTCCGTTCTCATTCTATGCCCTGCGCCGCGGCGGGTGAAAAGATTTCCGCGAAATGCAAATTCCCTGTTGACAAATACCGGCATGCGTGGTATAACGTAACCAACCTACCGGATAGGTAGTAATTACGAAATAAAAGGGAGGGCGGGCCATGAGACGCCGGAAAGGGCATACGTATCTCCGATGTTGCGGCGGCAGCTGTTTTCCGCGCCGGAGCGCACCGCAGACCATCTGAATAAACAACATATGTGATATCGAAAAGGAGAATCGTTATGTCTGACATTTACACTTCCGCTGACCAGCTGATCGGTAAGACCCCCCTGCTGGAGCTGACCCATATCGAGAAGAAGTTCGGCCTGAAGGCCAGGGTGCTGGCCAAGCTGGAGTACTTTAACCCCGCCGGCAGCGTCAAGGACCGTATCGCCAAGGCCATGATCGATGACGCCGAGGCCAAGGGCCTGCTGAAGGAGGGCAGCGTCATCATTGAGCCTACCTCCGGCAACACCGGCATCGGCCTGGCCTCTGTGGCCGCCGCCCGGGGCTACCGGATCATCATCGTGATGCCGGAGACCATGAGCGTGGAGCGCCGCCAGCTGATGAAGGCCTACGGCGCGGAGCTGGTGCTGACCGAGGGCGCCAAGGGCATGAAGGGCGCCATTGCCAAGGCCGACGAGCTGGCCAAGGAGATCCCCGACAGCTTCGTGCCCGGCCAGTTCGTGAACCCCGCCAACCCCAAGGCCCATTTTGAGACCACCGGCCCCGAGATCTGGGCCGATACCGACGGCAAGGTGGACTACTTCGTGGCCGGCGTCGGCACCGGCGGCACCGTCACCGGCGTGGGCCAGTACCTGAAGTCCCGGAACCCCGCCGTAAAGGTGGTGGCGGTGGAGCCCAAGTCCTCCGCCGTGCTGTCCACCGGCGTGGCCGGTTCCCACAAGATCCAGGGCATCGGCGCCGGCTTCGTGCCCGACGTGCTGGATACCAAGGTGTATGACGAGATCATCCCTGTGGACAACGACGATGCCTTCAAGCTGGGTAAGGAGGTAGGTCACAGCGAGGGCGTGCTGGTGGGTATCTCCTCCGGCGCGGCGCTGTGGGCGGCCATCGAGCTGGCCAAGCGCCCCGAGAACGAGGGTAAGACCATCGTGGCCCTGCTGCCGGATACCGGCGACCGCTACCTCTCTACCCCGCTGTTCGCGGATTGATCCTGCATGATGTGCCAAGCCCCGGCTTCCATTTTGAACGGAAGCCGGGGCTATCATTTTATCCTGTGATATCCTCATACAGCGCCCACATGGCGTCGACGGTGCATTCGGAGAAGCGGTTCTGGGCGGCAAGCTCCGTGCCGTAGCTGTCCAGAAGCATCGGGCGGTAGGTGTACCAGCCAGTGTTCTCATTGCGGAGAATGACGTTGATGGTCGGCTTGAGGTCGTATTCCGATACGTGCGTTCCGTCCGCGTCCTTGACGATGGTGACGCTGGCCATGCCGCCGAGGAGGTTCATTTTCTCCTTCTGGTGCGACAGGAAGTTGCCGAGGCTGTAGGCCACGAAGCAGGTCTTTTCCTCGCCGTCCACAGTCGTGACGGGGACCTCCTTCATCGGGCCGACCACATGCGGATGAGAGCCGAGGATCACGTCCACACCGTTTTTCAGCATCAGGTCGGCGATCTCCTGCTGCGTCGAGCCGACCGTCGTGTCCCATTCGCTGCCCCAGTGGAGCATAGCGACGATCACGTCCGGATCCAGCGCCTTCGCGGCCTTGACGGACTTGACGATGCCGTCGGTGTTGATCTCCTTATACTCCGTCCAGTAGTCCTGATAGAGCAGATCCACGCAGAATTCGGAGCCTTCGGGCAGCTTTTCGTTGTTGACGCCCTTGGTGTAGCCGATGAAGGCGATCTTGATGCCGTTCACGTTTTTCAGCAGGAC
>ENA-UERC01000943-UERC01000943.1-human-gut-metagenome-genome-assembly--contig:-NODE-943-length-19174-cov-18.597790_pt1 | contig 19174 bp, 9 predicted proteins | sample MGYA00242955_ERZ507955 | MGnify/ENA primary metagenome ERZ507955 (study PRJEB26167, sample SAMN06115394) | human gut metagenome | host: Homo sapiens | place: China:Hubei | collected 2016-04-27 | study... | reverse complement strand
CTGCGTGAGCACGACGCCTATATCAAGAAGGTCATCGGCACCGAGGAGGCAAACTTTGCCCGCACCATCGACGCCGGCATGAACATCCTGAACAACATGATCGACGGTCTGGAAAAGGCTCACGAGCACCTGCTGAAGGGTCTGGACGTCTTCAAGCTGAACGATACCTTCGGCTTCCCCCTCGACCTGACCAAGGAGATCGCTGCGGAGCAGGGCATCGAGATCGACGAGGAAGGCTTCCACGCCGAGATGACCAAGCAGAAGGAGCGCGCCCGTGCAGAGCGTCTCAAGAAGAACATCTCCGGCTGGAGCGAAGACCTGTTCGGCACTCTGACCGCTGAACCCACCGAGTTCGTCGGCTACGACAGCCTCAAGAGCGACAGCGTCGTTGTGGCTCTGAGCGACGAGGAGGCTCTGACCGACGCCATCGCCACCGACGAGCAGGCCAAGGAAGGCGTGCTGGTCGTTCTCGATAAGACCCCGTTCTACGCTGAGATGGGCGGTCAGGCCGCAGACCACGGCGTCATCACCGGCGCTGAGTGCGTGCTGCGCGTGCAGGACGTCAAGAAGACCCCCAAGGGCTACTATGTCCACACCTGCACCCTCGAGAGCGGCATTGTCCATGTCGGCGACCATCTGACCGCCCGCGTGGATAAGGAATACCGCATGGCCATCGCCCGCAACCACACCGCTACCCACCTGTTGCAGGCAGCTCTGCGCGAGGTCCTGGGTGACCACGTCCATCAGGCAGGCTCCTATCAGGACGCTTCCATCACCCACTTCGACTTCACCCACTTCAGCGCTGTCACTCCCGAGGAGCTGATCCGTGTGCAGAAGATCGTCAACGACAAGATCTTCGAGTCGATGAACGTCACCGTCAAGGAGATGCCCATCGAAGAGGCCAAGAAGCTGGGCGCTATGGCTCTGTTCGGCGAGAAGTACGGCAAGGTCGTCCGTGTTGTTGATATTGAGGGCTGGTCCACCGAGTTCTGCGGCGGCACCCACGTCAAGAACACCGCTCAGATCGGCGGCTTCAAGATCGTCAGCGAGTCCTCTGTTGCTGCTGGTATCCGCCGTATCGAGGCTGTCACCGGCCGCAATCTGCTGATTCGTGCCAATATGCAGGAAGCGATGCTGCACACTGTGGCTAACACCCTGAAGGCAAACAACGTCGCCGCTCTGCCCGCTCGTGCGGAGGCTGTCATGGCTGAGAACAAGGCCATGAGCAAGGAGCTGGAGGACATCAAGGCAAAGGTCGCTGCTTCCAAGGTCACCAGCCTGTTTGACAACGCTGAGACCGTCGGCGACGTCAAGATCGCTTCCGCTTACTTCACCGGTACCTCCGGCGACACCCTGCGCGGCATGTGCGACACCATCCGTGACAATGCCAAAGCTGCTGCTGTGGCTGTTCTGGTGGGCAAGTCTGACGACAAGATCACCATGGCCGTTACCGTGACCAAGGACGCTCAGGCAAAGGGTCTGAAGGCCGGCAATCTCGTCAAGGAGATCTCTGCCATCGCAGGCGGCAAGGGCGGCGGCAAGCCCGACTTCGCTATGGCTGGTCTGAAGGATGAGACCAAGATCGACGAGGCTCTGGCCGCTGTCAAGAGCATCGTGGAGAAGCAGCTGGGCTAAGGAATAACCTCTCCGTCATCGCTGCGCGATGCCACTGCCCGGGTTGCAGCACCCAGCATCCGCAGCGCTTTGCTTGCGTCTTGCTGGCCGCGGCCCCAACAGCGACTCCCTGTTTCCGCCACTGGCGGCGGTCGTCGTTGTTGCTCCTAACGAGGGGAGGCTTTGGCATTCCGTAAAGCTTCGCCTCTTCGCCAGAGGCTCCCCTACTAGGGGAGCTGTCGAGCGGCAGCGAGACTGAGAGGTTGTACGAAGACGAGCCTAACCTACAAACAAAGCAGGAGCCCCATCCATTCGGATGGGGCTCCTGTTTTTCTTATTGCTTACTGCATATCCGTCTCAGAGATGGGGGTATCCAGCTCATCGGCCGGGGCGTCCGCCATCTCGGGCTGTTTGCCCTTCTTCTCCTTGAGGGGCTTTTCGCCCTTGGGGCCGCGCTTCGACTTGATGCGCTTTGCCAGCAGCAGGAGCAGCACCAGCAGGGCTGCGCCGCCGGCGCAGAAGGCCCAGATGGGGAGCTTTGCAGGGACGAAAGCCACTTCGACCTCAGTGCCGGTGGTGGTGAAGGTGGTGTAGCTGCCGAAGCTGCCCGTCTCCACCTTATGCCAGCTGCCGTCGGCCTGCTTGACGTAGACCTTGCCCTTGGCCTTGCCGGGGGTCAGATAACGGATCTGGTGGGTCTCATTGCCGTCATCGGTGAACTCCAGCAGCCACTGCTCTGTCACACCGTGGACATCGGCTGTGATGTCCTGCTGGGTGACCTGCACGGCGTTGGAACCGCCGAAGAAGCCGTCCACGAAGAAAACGGGGCGTCCGTTCTCGCGGGTGACGCTGCTGCTCAGAGACGGGATGTAGGGCGTGTACTCCACATTGACCACGGTGTCGGTGTGGAGCTGGTCGAGAACGGGTGTGCTCCACTCGGCGTAGTATCCATCCTTCTGGGGGATCTCGGGGTAGTCGGCCAGAGTGAAGGACGCACCGTAGTCAAAGCTGATCTTCTTGATGATGTGGCCGTCGGCCTTGAAGGTCAGGTTCAGCTTGCGGAAGGAGTCCGGCACATTCTCCTGAGCCAGCAGGGTCTCATAGGTGACCGGCTCTGCCTGACCGACGCGGCTCAGGCGGTCAATGCCCTGCAGATCGTCGGAGACGAAGAGGTTGCCATAGAAGTCGCCGTCCTGTCCGCCGGAGACAGCACCCACGTACTGCCGGCCTTCCAGCACAGAGACGATGGCGCGGTTGTTGATGGCGATGAGGCTGCCGTCGGTGAGGTCGCTGTCGATACCCTGACCGACGATGCCGCCGATGTACTTTTCACCACTGAGGGCGCATTTTGCCCAGTTGCTGCGGAGCTTGGCGCTGGCCGCACCGGCAATGCCGCCCACCTGATTGACGCCGGTGACGTCGCCGTAGGACTCGCAGGCCGTCACAAGGCCCAGCTCCTCCTGGCCGACGATGCCGCCGACCATGTCCTTCTTGGCGGTGATGCTGCCCTCGTTGATATTGCCGGTGAGGACGGCGCTGACGGTATAGGAGGTGCGCAGCAGCGAGGTACCCTCGTCCTTGTTGTCCTCCTCGGGGTCCAGCAGGTTTTCGACGCCCATGGTACCGGCGATGCCGCCCACGTTCATGTCGGCGTCGATGCTGCCGCGGTTGATGCTGTTTTCAATTTTGCCGTCGGACTGGGAAGCGATGAGGTCTTCCGACTCATCCTCGTAGATGGTCTTGCTGCCCGGGTCGCTGATCTCTTCCACAGCATCCAGCATCAGGTTGGACACAACGCTGACCTGTGCGGTCACGGCGCGCATCTTGTCGGTCAGCTGGTTGCTGGCGGTGCGCATGGTGCTGTTGATGTCGTCCATCTTGTCGTTGATGGCGCTGACAGCATCAAAGAGGGAGTCCTTGGTGTTGGTCAGCTCTGCCGAGGGACGAGGCACCTTGATAGGGTCCTGCTGGTTGAGCCAGTGGAGAATATCGCGGGTCTGGCCCATCATATCGGTCAGGCCGCCGAGGCCGTCCTGCATCTGGCCCAGAGCCACGGAGGTATGCGCCAGCGTTGCACTGGTGAGGGCGGCGTCGGTCTTAAGCAGGTCGAGGGAGTCGCTCAGGTCATCCATGGCGTCGCTCAGCTTGTCGGAAGCATCGCTCAGCTGATCGAGACCATCCTTGATGCTGCCGCCGCCGTTATTGCCGACCCAGTCCTTGATGTTGTCCATGATGCCGTCGGTGATGCTGCCCATGCCGTCCAGCGCGTCAGAGGCTTTGGTCAGAGCCGCAGCCAGCTCGGGGTGGTCGGAGGCCGAGACGGACTTGGCAGCGCTGCCCACGATGCCGCCCATCTGGGTGGCAATGGTAGAGATGGTGCCGATGGCACTTGCGATTTGGGAAGTAGCACGGGCAATGTCACTGTCGTTGGACAGGAGGGACGCCGTGCGCAGCAGGCCCATGCCTGCGGTGACGGCCTTCATTGCCGGAGCCATGCCGCTGCCCAGCGTGAAGACGCTGGCCACAGAGTTGGCCACCTTCAGCAGCTCAATGCCGGTCTTGAGGTTCTTATCCGACTTCTTCTCGGCAGAGAGAGAGTCGTAGCCGGTCAGGATGGTGGAGATCGCCTGCGAGGCAGCGCTGTCATCGCCGGTATCGACAGACTCCAACAGCTGTTTGATACCCTCAGAGATAGCCGACATCCCGTCACGGCCATCCTCGGCCGCGTCGCTCACCTTGTCCAGACCGGAGCTGGTCTTGCTGAGGGCGCTGGATGCCATCAACATCTCAGCGGCCATCTCGCGCATGGCCCACTTGAGGTTTCCGGTGGCATCGGTCAGCTTGGTCATGGCATCTTCGCCGGTGTCCATGACGGGTTCGAGTTTGGTGAGGGTATCGGCCAGCAGAGTGGAGGCGCGGTCGATCTCGTCGGCCACCTCGTCGCCGTAGTCGCTGGCCTGATCGTCCAGCTGGCGTGCCGCTGCAATGGCGGTGTCCATCTGGCTGGTCATGGCGCTGAAGGAATTGGAGATGCTGGCGGTGGAGTTCTCGACAACGCCGGTGGTGTCATCGACAAGACCGCGCAGAACATCCAGCTCCGAACGGAGACGCTTGATGGTGTCCTTAGAGAGGTCGAGTTCGCGATAGGGTTCCGCCTGACCGGCGATGCCGCCCACGTCCTTGCGGCCCAGAACATGGCCCTGATTGACACAGCCGGATACGAGGCCGTCGGTGCGGCCCACGATGCCGCCCACATTGTAGCCAACATGCTCGTAGCCGATGGTGCCGGTGTTGACGCTGGTCAGGATCATGCCGGAGGAGCGGCCTGCGATGCCGCCGGTGTCGGTGGCGACGTTGGTGACGGAATTGGTGGCGTCGTCATCGGCGGCGGCTATCTTGTTGTTGATCTGGTCCACCATCTTGGCGGTGAAGCCGTCGGTGTCGAGAGAGGCTTCCTGATATTCGGTGTTGATGCTGCCCACGTTGGTGCAGCCGGTGATGGCGCCGAGGTTGTAGCCTGCGATGCCGCCGGTGGAAGATTTGCCGGTGACGATGGCGCGGGCAGTGCTGTGGTCGATGGTGCCTTCGGACTCGTTGCGGCCCACGATGCCGCCCACCTCGCTGTCGCCGGTGACGACGCCGGTGAACTGGCAGTTGATGAGGGTACCGTGGTTGATGCCTACGATGCCGCCGGTGGTGGTGTCGGCAGCGTCAGAGACAGACACGATGCCCCGCACGCTCAGGGACTCGATGGAGCCCTGTTCCTCCACGATGCCGAAGAGGCCCGCCGGGGAATACTGGCCCGTAATGGTCAGGTCCGAGATGGTGTGGCCATTGCCCTTGAACTGTCCGCTGAAGGACGGGATGGGCTCCCACAGCATCCCCTCGAGGGAGAGGTCTTTCTGTAGAATAACCGTCTTGCCCACCGACCACTGGTCGTAGGCACAGCTCTTGGCCAGCGAAAGCAGGTCCGAGACGCTGTTGATGTAAATGGTATCGCCGTCGTCAGATGCGAACACTGGCAGTGCGATGCTCAGCGCCAGCACAGCGGCCAGAAGCGCAGCCGTCAGGCGGCGCAGCAGATGGTTACTGGTCTTCATTCTGCACCTCCTGTTGTTTATTGTCGTCCAGTTCCTGAGAGACGTTGCCCGAGATGACGGTCAGCTGGACGTCGCCGTCCACGATGGCGTTCATCGTACCGGCCACAGAGCCGTGGATCTCGCCCTGCACGATGCCGTTGACGCGCATACGGCCATTGCCGCTGCTGCGGGCCACCAGCTTCGGCACGGCAAAGGAGGTACGGTCCACGATGCGGGTGCCGATGAGCAGGATCTGAGGCAGGACGAAGAGGACGAGGATGATGGAGATGATGGTGCCTCGGCCCAGACACTGGCCGATGCCCACGATGCAGGCGTCGGAAGTCATCTGGCCGATGAGGATGCCGGACACGGTCATGATGGTGCCGGAAGTCAGGATGGTCGGGAACGCGAAGTTGATGGTCTCTATCATGGCCTGCTTGTGCTCCATCTTATCCTTCAGCTCGTTGAAACGGGTGGCGATGACGATCGCGTAGTCGATGTTCGCGCCCATCTGGATGGAGCTGACGATGAGGTAGCCCATGAAGTAGAGGTTGGTCCCCATGAAATACGGGAACGAGAAGTTTATCCAGATAGCGCCCTGAATGACCACGATGAGCAGGATGGGCATACCGACGGACTGGAAGGTGAACAGCAGCACCAGCAGGACGATGAAGATGGACACGACGTTGACGACGACATTATCGACGGCGAAGGACTTCTGGAAATCGTACTCGTTGGTGGCGTCACCGGCCATGTACAGCTCGCCGTCCGGGTAATACTTCCGGGCGATGGAGCGGATGGTGTCGGTGAACTCATAAGTAGTCTGGCCGGGTTCCAGAGAGGGGCTCAGGTAGATGAGGACGCGGTTGTAGTCGTTGCCCTGCAGCTGGGCCAGTGCGCTCTCCATCTGGTCGCGGGCGTCGTGGAGGTCGTCCAGGTCTTCCTGAGAGAGGGAGACGATGCCGGTGTCGGCCTCGTCGCAGACGTAGAGGAACATATCCACGAGCGGCACTTTATAAGAGGCGAAGTTGCCGATGATCTGGCCGTACTCCTCGTTCTCGATGGCGTAGGCGGTGTAGATCATCTGGGCGGCCTCGTAGTCCAGATCGGCCATCTCGGAGAACTGGCGGGCGGTGAGCTTGTCTTCCAGCATATAGCCGTCCTGGGCCTCGATGTTGGACAGACCCTTGGTGGAGTCTATCTCATCGCAGCTTTCCAGCTCCTCCAACATCTTTTTCTCGATGCTGTAATCGTCGTTCTTGGGGTAGACGAGAGCCACGAGGTTCGACTTAGTGAAGTTCTCTTCGATCATCTGGTCCGCGATGAGGGATTCGTTCATCTTCGGCACCTTGATGACATCGTAGCCGTAGGCGTAGGGACAAAGGTTCGAGAAGTGGTGACCGATGAGGATGACCACCAGGAAGATAACAGGGATGACCTTGCGGGTGCGCCATGCAAAACGGCCCACGAAGGGGATCTCCGGCACGAAGTTCCTGTGCTTGGTCTTATCCATGTAGGGTCCGAAGAGCATCAGCAGGCCGGGCATGACCACGAACACCGAGAGCATCGCAAAGAGGATGGACTTGATGAGGCAGATGGCCATATCGGAGCCGATGCGGAACTGCATGAACAGCATGGCCACGAGGCCGCCGATGGTGGTCAGGGAGCTGGAGCTGATTTCGGGGATACTCTTGCTCAGGGACTCGATGACGGCCTCCTTCAGAGGCATGGTCTGGTGTTCTTCCTTGAAGTGGTTGCAGAAGATGATGGCGTAGTCCAGCGACAGCGCCAGCTGCAGGATGTTCGTGACCGAGTTGGACACGAAGGAGATGGTGCCGAGCATGAAGTTGGTACCCATGTTCAGGATCATGCCCACCACGAAGGTGAGGATGAGGACGGGTACCTCGGCGTAGGTCTGGGACGTCAGGAGCAGGACGATGACGATGATGACGGCAACGTACACCATGATGACCCGCACCTCGGCATCAATGGTTTCCTGCTGGGTATTGCCCAGCGAGGTGGAGACGTAGATGTCGTAGTCGGCGAGGTATTCCTTCACCCGGTCGAGGGCCTCGAGGCACTGGTCATCGTCCTCGGGGTAGTCGAAGGTGATGGAGTAAAGGGCCGACACCGAGTCCTTATTATAATGGTCAGTCGTGTCGTCGTAGTCCAGCATCTGGACGCCCTTGAGCTCGGTGAGCCTGTCGGAAAGCTCATCGGCCTCAGTGGGCGTGATGTTGGCCACCATGACGTCGGCAGAGCCGTAGGTCGTGAACTGCTCGTCCATGATGTCAAGGCCCATGCGGGTCTCCGAGGTCTTGGGCAGGTAGGTGGTCATATCGGTCTCGACCTTGACCCACCGCACCGAGAACACCGTGAAGATGGCAGCCAGAATGACAAACAGGAACACAAGGTTGCGGCGTTCCACGATCTGGCGCGCAAGCTTGTGCATGAAGTCTATCTGCGGTTTTTCGTGTTCGTTCAAAGCGTCCGTCCTCCTTTGTCGTGATTTTTTTGCAGTTTCATCCCCGGGGATGGGCTGCGCAGTCGTCTCATAAACAACCTCCGTCCGATAAACTACATTTGGTGATTTTGTGAAAATTCGAAGGGAAATATTTGTACAAATGATATAATAGAGCGCTGCCCATCAAAAAGCAAGCGACAAAACTACACGAATGATAAAATTTGCTTGTTTTTAGCCAAGGCGCAGCTTGCCTTTTAACCTCTCCGTCACGGCTGACGCCGTGCCACCTCCCCTAACGAGGGGAGGCTTTGGCATTTCGGTAAACTTTCCCTCTTCGCCAGAGGCTCCCCTCGCTAGGGGAGCTGTCGAGCGATAGCGAGACTGAGAGGTTTATTTTCTTCTCTTTCGCCGCGGTCCCGCATTGACGTAGCCGAACACTGTGCCACAGACGCCGCCGACGATGTGCATGAAGTTGGCCACGTTGTCCCGCACAAAGATGATGTCATAGACCTGCTGGCCCAGATAGAGCGCCGCCACCAGCAGCATGGTGACGGGGATGCCGCCCGAGAAGCCGGACAAGGATGCCAGCATGATGAGCATGAAGACGATGCCCGACGCGCCCAGCAGCGCCGTGCGGGGGAACAACGCACACTGCAGAATGCCCGAGATGAGGGCCGTGAGCAGGATGCCTTTGAGCAGGGGCAGGCTGCCGTACTTTTCTTCCATCGGCGGGCCGACGACGAGGAGAAGCAGCATATTGTTCAGGAAATGGTCCCAGCTGCCGTGGCCCAGCACATGGCCGAAGAGCCGGATGTAAAACAGCGGATCTTTCAGCGAGGAACGGTAAACGCTGAACAGATGGGTGGTCGTCCAGCCGCCGGTGTACTGGCCGAGGAACAGCACCCCCAGTGAGAGGAGGAAAAATGTCAGGATGACCGGCGAATTGTACTGCACAGACAGCGTGAATTGGGGTCGTTTCGTAGTTGTTTCCTTCTTTCCCGGCCCGTCCGGGGCCGCAGTATGAGTGATACGACCATCATATCATAATCTTCAAGATTTTTCCACAACTTTCGTCGGTTCAACCCCGGGTCTGCTCCCAATAGGCCCCCATGCTCTGGCCGGGCTGGTCGGTGACTTCGTCGTTCAGGTAGTCCGCGAGGCCCACGGCGGCAGGCTGCCAGCTGCGGGCTGCCTCTACCGTGGGGTACTCCACCTCGGCATACCAGAAATCCGTCGGCTGGCCCTCGTCCACATGATTCACTTCCAGCACCGCACCGTCCGGCAGCAGATAGCTGCGGCGGAGCTTCGGGATAAGGGGCCTGCCGATGATCTTCGTCTCGAGGTCATTGAAAAGCGCAGGGTCGATGTCCCGCTCGATCTCTTCCCTCGCCAGCCCGCCGCCCGACTTGAAGCAGAGGACGTAGTGGGTCTTACCGCCCATCAGGGCCTCTTCCCGGATGCGGACGGTGGGCCGCACGCTGATGTAGCCCTGCCGCATGGCAAACTCCTCTTTCAGCGGCAGCCCCTCCGGCCAGCCGTTTACCATCCACTTGCGCTCGATCTCCATGATGTTTTCCTTCCTTTCGGCGGTTTTTGTATTTATTCTAACATATTTTTATGGTATTATAAATGGTGAGTTAGCCAAAAGATAACCTCTCCGTCACGGCTAACGCCGTGCCACCTCCCCTATCGAGGGGAGGCCTTGGCATTCCGTAAAGCCTCGCCTCTTCGCCAGAGGCTCCCCTACTAGGGGAGCTGTCTGCGAAGCAGACTGAGAGGTTGTACAAAGGCGAAGCCTTCCCTCGTGCAGCAGCCGTGACGGAGAGGTTCATCCTCAATTATTAAGGAGCAACCATGAAATCAGAACGCAGCTATCCTATTTATAAAGTAAGCAAAAAAGCCGAAGCCAGCCTCGTGGGCGGGCATCCGTGGGTGTACGAGAACGACATCCTCGAGTTCCCGGAGACAGAGTCTGAGAACGGAACCCTCGCCGACGTGGTGAGCCCGAAGGGCGCTTACCTTGGCACCGGCTTCGTCTCTCTCAAGAGCAAGATCCGCGTCCGCCTCATCTCCCGCAACGCCAACGACACCTTCGACGCCAGCTTCTGGCGCCGCCGCGTCGAGTACGCCTGGGCCTACCGCAAGACTGTCCTCGAATCTGCCGACCTCTCGGCCTGCCGGGTCATCTTCGGCGAGGCCGACCAGTTCCCCGGCCTGACCGTGGACCGCTTCAACAACATCCTCGTCACCCAGACCCTCAGCGTCGGCATGGAGAAGCTGAAGCCCGTCCTCTTCCCCCTCCTCGCCGAAGTCCTGCGGGCCGACGGCCAGACCATCGACGGCATCTACGAGCGGAACGACGAGGCCCTGCGTGCCAAAGAGGGTCTCGAGCAGAGCAAGGGCTGGTTCGAGCTGCCGGGTGAAAACCACCCCGCCTCCACCCAGACCGAGATCTGCGAGAACGGCGTCTACTACCACGTCGATTTCGAGAACGGCCAGAAGACCGGCTTCTTCCTCGACCAGAAGTACAACCGCCGGGCGGTCGCCCGCCTCGCCGCCGGCCACACCGTGCTGGACTGCTTCACCCACACCGGCAGCTTTGCCCTCAACGCAGCCAGCGGCGGCGCAGCCCGGGTCACGGCAGCGGACATCAGCGCCGACGCCATCGCCATGGCCCAGCGGAACGCGGAGCGCAACGGCCTGACCAACATGGACTTCCTCTGCGAGGATACCTTCGAGCTTCTGCCCCGCCTCGAAAAAGAAGGCCATCCCTACGATTTCATCATCCTCGACCCGCCTGCTTTCACCAAAGCCCGCCGCACGGTGGAAAACGCCATGCGGGGCTACAAGGAGATCAACTACCGGGCCATGAAGCTTCTGCCCCGGGGCGGCTACCTCGCCACGGCAAGCTGCTCTCATTTTGCCACCGAGGAGCTGTTCATCAAGATGCTGCGCTCCGCCGCAAAGGACGCTCACCGCCAGCTGCGCCAGATCGAAGTGCGCCAGCAGGCCCCCGACCACCCCATCCTCTGGGGCGTGCCGGAGACGAACTATCTGAAGTTTTTCCTGTTCCAAGTTATTTAACCTCTCCGTCACGGCTTCGCCGTGCCACCTCCCCTATCGAGGGGAGGCCTTGGCATTTCGAAAGGCTTTCCCTCTTCGCCAGAGGCTCCCCTACTAGGGGAGCTGTCGAGCGGCAGCGAGACTGAGAGGTTGTACGAAGGACAGCCTGACCACGCAGTGACGCCTAAGAGGGCAATAGTCATACCATCCGCGCAATACTCCAAAAAATCGGGAGTCAGTTTGTGCAGAATCGTCAAATCTGTCTATTGCGTTTTTCGCCCCGTTCGGCTATAATCATCGCATAGACAGCAACGACGCTGTGAGTCACCTCCTGACTCGCAGCGTCGTTTCGTTTAACCCGATATTTCGCGGGAGAGTCCGCCTCTTTCCGCGTAAAAATCCGCGACCAGCTGAAGTATTTCAATTCAAGTAAGGAGTAGGATTTATGGCAGCAAATGTTATGGAGATCTACGGCAGCAAGGTGTTCAACGAGCACGTCATGAAGGAGCGCCTCCCCAGCGCTACCTACAAGAGCCTCGAGAAGACCCTGCACAAGGGCGCACCTCTGGACATCGAGGTGGCAAACGTCGTGGCCAGCGTCATGAAGCGCTGGGCTATGGAGCTGGGTGCCACCCACTACACCCACTGGTTCCAGCCGCTGACCGGCATTACCAGCGAGAAGCATGACGGCTTCGTCTCCCCCGTGGGCGACGGCACCGCCATCATGGAGTTCAACGGCAAGGAGCTGGTGCGCGGCGAGCCCGACGCCTCTTCCTTCCCCTCCGGCGGCCTGCGCGCCACCTGTGAGGCCCGCGGCTACACCGCATGGGACCCCACCAGCTTCGCTTTCGTGAAGGACGACGTCCTCTGCATCCCCACTGCATTCGTCAGCTACACCGGCGAGGCGCTGGACAAGAAGACTCCCCTGCTGCGCTCCATGAACGCGCTGTCCAATCAGGCCGTCCGCGTCCTGAAGCTCTTCGGCAAGGATGTGGATTACGTCTCCACCACCGTCGGCCCCGAGCAGGAGTACTTCCTTATTAAAAAGGAAGACTACGAGGCCCGTCAGGACCTCATCCTCACCGGCCGCACCCTCTTCGGCGCACCGTCCGCCAAGGGTCAGGAGCTGGAAGAGCACTACTTCGGCGTCATCCGCCCCGAGGTCTCCGCTTTTATGAAGGAGCTGGACGAAGAGCTGTGGAAGCTGGGCATCCCCGCCAAGACCAAGCACAACGAGGTAGCTCCCTGCCAGCATGAGCTGGCCCCCATCTTCGACACCACCAACGTCGCCATCGACCACAACCTGCTGACGATGGAGATGATGAAGAAGCTGGCCCCCAAGTACGGTCTGGTCTGCCTGCAGCACGAGAAGCCTTTCGAGGGCGTCAACGGCAGCGGCAAGCACAACAACTGGTCCATGTCCACCACCCACGAGAATCTGCTGGACCCGGGCGACACCCCCATGGAGAACCTGCAGTTCCTGGTCTTCCTCGCCGCCGTCATCAAGGCTGTCGATGAGTACGCCGACCTGCTCCGCACCTCCGTCGCCACCCCCGGCAACGACCACCGTCTGGGCGCTAACGAGGCACCTCCGGCCATCATCTCCATCTTCGTGGGCGAAGAGCTGGAAGCCGTCATCGACGCCATCGCTTCCGATTCTCCCTACGCCGGCCCCGTCAAGATGAAGATGGACCTCGGCGTCGATGTCCTGCCCAAGTTCAGCAAGGACACCACCGACCGCAACCGCACTTCTCCCTTTGCCTTCACCGGCAACAAGTTTGAGTTCCGTATGCCCGGCTCCGCCGAGAACCTGAGCGACTGCAACACCATCCTGAACACCGCCGTCGCCAAGGAGCTGAAGGGCTACGCTGACGAGCTGGAGAAGGCCGACGACTTCACCAGCGCCGCCATCGCCCTCGTCAAGCGCACCATCCGCGACCATCGCCGCGTCATCTTCAACGGCAACGGCTACACTGCCGAGTGGGAAGAGGAAGCAGCAAAGCGCGGCCTGCCCAACAAGAAGAACACCCCCGCCGCTCTGCCCGCCCTCATCGAGCCGAAGAACATCGCCCTGATGGAGGACTTCGGCGTCCTGACCAAGGTCGAGATGGAGAGCCGCTACGAAGTTGAGATGGAGCACTACTCCAAGATCATCAACATCGAGGCCCTGACCATGCTGGAGATGGCCCGCAAGCAGCTGCTGCCCGCCGTCAACGCCTACATGAGTGAGGTCGCCAACACCGCCGCCTCCAAGCTGGCCGTCAGCGAGAGCCTGAGCGTCCGCAGTGAGACGAAGGCCCTCACCCGCCTGTCCGCTGACGCCGACGCCATGAGCGACGCTGTGGACGAGCTGCAGGCTGCCGTCGATGCCGCAAAGGCCCTCTCCGACGAGAGCGTAAAGGCCGTCGCTTTCCACGACGACGTTCTGCCCAAGATGGACGCTCTCCGCGCCGCCGCTGACGACGCCGAGACCATCTGCGGCGAGGACTACTGGCCTCTGCCCAGCTACAGCAAGATGCTCTACTATGTCTGATCTTCACATACCAGCGTAGAATAAAGCACCACAGGCTGAGGCGCTTATCTGAGCCATTCTCCTTTTCCTATTTCTTACACCAGCCTGAAGACCTGCCTCTGTACAGAGGCAGGCCTTTGGGCGTTTTTTAAGAAGACATACTTTTCAGAGGACACACACCTATGAGTTATACGACACAGCAGGACATCCTCGATTTCGTCGAGGACAACAACGTAAAATTTGTCCGCTTCGCGTTCTGTGACATCTTCGGCTTCCAGAAGAACATCGCCGTGCTGGCAAGCGACCTTCCCAAGGCGCTGGAAGATGGCGTCTGCTTCGACGGCAGCGCCATCGCGGGCTTCATGCACGTGGAGGAGAGCGACCTGCTCCTCCGGCCCGACCTGTCCACCATGACCATCCTGCCCTGGCGCACGGCTGAGGGCCGGGTGATGCAGTTCTTCTGCGACGTGGAAAAGCCGGACAACACCCCCTTCGGCGGCAACTGCCGCGGCTTCCTGCGGGACATCAACCGCCGGTTCAAGCAGCTGGGCCTGCGCTGCAACGTCGGCACCGAGTGCGAGTTCTATCTCTTCGAGAACGACGACCGGGGCCGTCCCACCCGCATCCCCATCGACGCAGGCGGCTATTTCGACGTAGCGCCGCTGGACGCCGGCGAGAACATCCGCCGGGACATCTGCCTGACCATGGAGCAGATGGGCCTCGCCCCCCAGCACAGCCACCACGAGAACGGCCACGGCCAGAATGAAATTGACTTCCACTACGCCGGCCCCCTTAAGACCGCCGACAACATCTTCCTGTTCAAGCAGATCGTCCGGGCCGTGGCGGCCAGCAACGGCTTCCACTCCAGCTTCCTGCCGAAGCCGCTGCCCGACCAGGCCGGCAGCGGCCTCCACATCAACCTCTCGCTGACCATGGACGGCAAGAACCTCTTTGAGGGCGACATCGCCCCCGACAGCATCCCCGGCAGCTTCATGGCGGGCATCCTCCGCCACAGCCGGGAGCTGACGGCCTTCACGAATCCCCTGCCCAACAGCTACCTCCGCTTTGGCTGCGACGAGGCTCCCCGCTACGTGAGCTGGAGCCGCCAGAACCGCAGCCAGCTGGTCCGCATCCCGCAGGTGAAGGGCGACAACTGCCGCATGGAGCTGCGCAGCCCTGACCCCGCCTGCAACCCCTACCTCGCCATCGGCCTCGTGCTGGCAGCAGGCCTCGACGGCATCGAGAACCGGATGGAGCTGTCTGCCCCTGTCAACCGCAACCTCTTCATCCCTGGCGAAGCCACCGGTCTCGGCCTCGAGACCCTGCCCGCCTCGCTGGAAGAGGCCGTCGAGGCGGCCAAGAACAGCGAGTTCCTTCACAAATTCCTGCCCGACGAGCTGAGCCGCCGCTACTATGCCGAGGCTCTGCGCCGCTGCAAGGCGCTCAAGAACGCCTCCGACCCCGCCGAATATGAGCGCGTCCACTACTTCAATGCCATCTGATGCAGAATGACATAGGAAAGGAGTGAGCCGAATGGGACGTGCCCTGATCGTAAGCGCGGGCGCAAGCTCCAACGAATATATCTCCGCACGCCTGACGGAGCTGGGCTATGCGCGGCCTATCATCGTACCAAGTGCGGCGGAGGCGCGGCGGAGGATGCTGGAATCCGACTTTGAGCTCATCGTGGTCAACTCGCCGCTGCCGGATGAGTTCGGCCACGAGTTGTGCGCCGACGCCGTGGAGAAAACGGATGCCGGTGTGATATTTCTGGCCAAGGCCGCAGCCGCCGAGCAGCTTCTGACCCCGCTGAGCGAAGAAGGTGTTCTGCTGGTCACAAAGCCCTTCTCCAACACCTTCTTTTTGCAGGCCATCCACATGGCCGCCGCCAGCAACCACCGCCTCCTGCTTTTGCGGCAGGAGAATCAGCGGATGCAGGAAAAGCTGGCGCAGGTGCGGCTGGTGAGCCGCGCCAAGTGCTGCCTCATCGAGCTGGGCCATATGACCGAGGCCGAGGCGCACCGCTACATCGAGAAAAAAGCGATGGACACCCGGCGCGACCGCGCCGAGGTCGCGCAGGAGATACTGGACTCCTACGACCCCGCGCAATAATGCGTATTGCGCCCCCACTGAGGGGAAGTATTTGCTTATCGTGATATTCACGGAAAAGAATATCTGTAAATTAGAGGAGAACCATTATGGCAAAGTTTATTTTCGTGACCGGCGGCGTCGTCTCCGGTCTGGGCAAAGGTATCACCGCCGCCTCTCTGGGCCGACTGCTGAAGTGCCGCGGCCTCAAGGTGGCCAGCCAGAAGCTGGACCCCTACGTGAACGTGGACCCGGGTACCATGAGCCCCCTGCAGCACGGCGAGGTCTTCGTCACCGACGACGGTACCGAGACTGACCTGGATCTCGGCCATTACGAGCGCTTCATCGACGAGAACCTGAACAAGTATTCGAACCTCACCACCGGCAAGGTCTACTGGAACGTGCTGAACAAGGAGCGTCAGGGCGCTTACCTCGGCCAGACCGTCCAGATCATCCCCCACATCACCAACGAGATCAAGAGCTATATCTACAATCTGGCCTCTTCCACCGAGGCCGATGTGGTCATTACCGAGATCGGCGGCACCACCGGCGACATCGAGAGCCAGCCCTTCCTCGAGGCCATCCGTCAGGTGGGCCTCGAGCAGGGCAAGGAGAACTGCTGCTTCATCCATGTGGTGCTGGTGCCTTACATCTCCGGCTCCGATGAGTACAAGTCCAAACCCGCACAGCACTCCGTCAAGGAGCTGCAGGGCATGGGCGTCAGCCCCGACATCATCATCCTGCGCGCCGACGGCAGCGTGGGCAGCGACATCCGCCGGAAGATCAGCACCTTCTGCAACGTCAAGCCGGAGTGCGTCATCGAGAACCTGACCATGCCCAGCCTCTACCAGTGTCCGCTGATGCTCCACACCGGCGGCCTCGACGACGTGGTGGTCAAGCAGCTGCATCTGGATGTTCCCCCCGCCGACCTCACCGAGTGGAAAGAGATGCTGGCCCGGATCGCCACCCGCAGCAAGACCTGCACCATCGCCCTCGTGGGCAAGTACGTCAAGCTGCATGACGCCTATCTGTCCGTCATGGAAAGCCTCTACCACGCCGGCTTCGAGAACGACAGTCAGGTGGAGATCAAGTGGGTCGAGAGCGAGGACCTGCCCGACCAGGCAGCCTGCAAGGAAGCCTTTGCGGACGTGGACGGCATCATCGTCCCCGGCGGCTTCGGCGACCGCGGCATCGAAGGCATGATACAGGCTGCACAGTACGCCCGCGAGAATAATGTTCCCTACTTCGGCATCTGCCTCGGTATGCAGATCATGGTCATGGAGTTCGCCCGCCATGTTCTTGGCTACGCTGACGCCAACTCCAGCGAGTTCACCCCCGAGGGTCATCACAACGTCATCGACCTGATGGCCGACCAGCAGGGCAACATCCCCAAGGGCGGCACCATGCGTCTGGGCAAGTACCCCTGCACCGTCCTGCCTGGCACCAAGATGGCCGAGTGCTACGGCCAGAGCGAGATCTGGGAGCGCCACCGCCACCGCTACGAGTTCAACAACGACTACCGTCAGGAGATGCAGGACGCCGGTCTGGTCATCTCCGGCACCAGCCCCGATGGCCGCCTTGTGGAGACCGTGGAGCTGCCGGGCCGTGACTTCCACCTCGGCGCACAGTTCCACCCCGAGTTCAAGAGTCGTCCCAACCGCGCACATCCCCTGTTCAAGGGCTTCATCGCAGCGGCGCTGAAGTTCAAGAAGGGCAATATGGGGCGCTGAGAGGTTGTACGAAGGCAAACCTGACCCTAAACCCAAAAGCACCCGCTTTCCACATCACTGTGGAGAGCGGGTGCTCTTTTTGCTATGATGCTATGTAGCCGTGCTTACTTGCTGGCCTTCGTGGTCTTCTTACGAGTGACGGTCTTGCGGGCAGGCTTTGCAGCAGGAGCGGCCTCGGCGGGCTTTTCCTCGGCCTTGGCGGATGCGGCTTCAGCCTTTGCCCCAGCGGACTTCGCAGCAGTCTTGGCGGCGGTCTTCTTTGCCGCAGGCTTTCTGGTGGTTTTCTTCGCGGCAGGTGCAGCCTTTTCCTCAACCGGCTTTTCCTCGGCGGGAGCAGCGGCCTCGGCCTTGACCTCAGCGGGCTTTTCCTCTTCCTTGGGGGCGTGCTTTGTGCGGTCCTTCACCTCGGAGATGGTCCACAGCTGGTCCTCGCCGGCAGTCTCCTGCCAGATCTGGAGCACAGCGCCGTCTGCAGTACCCATGCCCACGGTGTCGATGCACTTGCCGGCAGCCCACATGGAGCGCAGGCGGACGGTGCCGGCCGGGGTGGGCTCCATCTTCCACATCTGGGAAGTGCCGCCCACGTCCTCCCACAGGTGGAGCCAGGTGCCGTTTGCGGTGCCGGTCATCATCAGGTCGATGAGCTTGCCGGAAGCGCGGTTGCGGATACGGTAAACGCCGTCGCCCTCGCGGACGAAAGCCCACTCCTGCTCGGGCTTGTGCTCGTACTTGCCCAGACGGATGTTGCCGCCGTCCTTGACACTCTCCACAGCCTGAATGACGCTGCCGGTCTTGGCAGCGATGGTGTAGAAGCGGTCTGCTTCAATGATAGTCTGTGCCACAGATTTCATAAGATTCCCTCCGTATCCCGGGGCAGGATCTCCCCGGAACTCTTCTCTGCGCTGTTTTTTGTCTTCGCGCTTTTGTTTCTTTCCATAAATTATACCACTTGACGTGATTTTCTACAAGCAATTCGACCTTTCTTTGGCAAATTTGCCAAAAGGCATTCCATTTTCTCCTGCTTTTGCACTCAATACCCTAACTTTTTGAGGCAACGGCGACGACCGCCGCCAGCGGCGGAAACAGGGAGGAGCTGTTGGGGCCGCGGCCAGCAGGATGCAAGCGACAGCGCGGCAGACGCTGGGAGCCGCAACCCGGTCACCGTATCTGAGGAGAAAGCTTCCACCGTGCCTGCCCGCACTGCCATCTCGACATTTCCCCCGATCTGCGCTATACTTATCATATATCTGCATTTTACCCGTTCTTTGCACAAAGAGCGGTATTTTCTTTGATTTCCGAAAGTGAGGTATCACTTCATGCCGTCTTCCCTCCGCACCGCATCCGACGCCGCCGAGCTGGAGCGCAGTAGGCTCCAGTTCGAGAAAATGACCCAGACCCCCGTGCCGAAGCTCATTCTCGGCCTCGCGGCCCCCACCATCCTGAGTATGCTCATCACCAGCATCTACAATCTGGCCGACACCTTCTTTGTGGGCCAGCTGTCCACCAGCGCGTCGGGTGCGGTGGGCGTCGTGTCGAGCCTGATGGCCATCATTCAGGCCCTCGGCTTCATGCTGGGCCACGGCGCGGGCGGCATCATCAGCCGCAGCCTCGGCAGTCAGGACACCCA
>ENA-UERC01000941-UERC01000941.1-human-gut-metagenome-genome-assembly--contig:-NODE-941-length-19185-cov-60.337241_pt1 | contig 19185 bp, 10 predicted proteins | sample MGYA00242955_ERZ507955 | MGnify/ENA primary metagenome ERZ507955 (study PRJEB26167, sample SAMN06115394) | human gut metagenome | host: Homo sapiens | place: China:Hubei | collected 2016-04-27... | reverse complement strand
GTAGGATTGTTGGTCCAAGGCTTCTTGTCATAGTTCACCTTTGTCATATCCACCTGCGGATGAGCAATGCCACCCACGATACCGAACTTCAGACTCTCCTCCTCGCCAGGAAGACCAGCCAGGAGCGCACCCTTATGGTCATCAGAGAAAGGACCACGAAGGGCATCACGCATATCATCGCTGAAGGCGCCGATACCATTCAACTGCTGGGTATTCGCCTTCATGGCAAGTTTCTCCGTAGGATAAGCACAGCTGCCTGCACTCCAGCCCTCACCATAGATATAAATGCTAGGATCGATACGGTTTACCATCTCACGGATAGCCTGCATGGTCTCTATATCGTGAACACCCATCAGGTCGAAGCGGAAGCCATCAATATGGAATTCATCAATCCAGTACTTCACGCTCTCCAACATAAACTGGCGCATCAAAGGCTTTTCAGAAGCTGTCTCGTTGCCACAGCCTGAACCGTCGCTATACTTACCCTCCTTAGTCTTGCGATAGTAATAATCAGGATAGGTACGCTGGAAGTTGCTGCCGTTGACATCGAAGGTGTGATTATACACGGCATCGAAAATCACTCGGATGCCAGCCTTGTGAAGCGCCATCACCATCTCCTTGAATTCCTTAATGCGGGTTCCCGGAGCATAAGGGTCGGTGCTGTAGCTGCCTTCCGGCACATTATAGTTCTTCGGATCATAGCCCCAGTTGAACTGAGGCTTGTTGAGCTGGGTTTCATCTACGGATGCGTAATCGAACACCGGCTGGAAATGGATGGCATTGATGCCGAGGTTCTTGAGATATTCGATAGCCTTAGGTTCGGTGAGGGCAAGATACTTGCCCTGATACTTCAAACCCGATGTAGGAGAAATGGAGAAATCACGCACGTGGAGCTCGTAGATGACGAGGTCGGCTGGCGATTGGATGGCAGGACGCACATCCTTGTCCCATCCCACAGGGTCGGTATCATAGAGATCAACGATAGCGCCACGGTTTCCATTCACACCTACCGCCTTGGCAAAGGTTCCCGGCGTTTCGCCCTTACCGATATCGAAGGTATAGAACTTACCTTTCAGATCGCCCTTCACGGTAGCTCCCCATCGTTCATCGCCCATCTTCTTCATCTTCAGCGTCTTGTAAGCCTTACCTTTTTGTCCATCCTTATAAAGACGGATGGTAACAGAAGACTTGCCGGCTGTTGGGGCATTGAGAACGAACATGGTTTTCTCCTTGGAATACATCATCTCATTGAATGTCTGCTGTGCACTCAATGAAGTTGGTAAAATCGATGCTGTCAATGCTGCGATTATTAGTTTTTGAACATTCATATTATTTAAGTTCTTGTTAGTCATTAAACTATAGTTATAAAACTGTAGTTTTAAAATGGGAAAAGGAATTCAAGAGAAATCAGGAAATCATCCTCATAACACGAGGTTATGGTCTTATCCCTGACATCTCTCAAATTCCCAAAAATTATTTAGCAAGCAATGAGATGGCAAAACCACCACCACGTGCTTCATTAATCTTCAAGACATCACCCTTCTTCACAGTCTTGTGGATGATCTGGTAAGATTTAGGATTCTTCTCGTAATCTGCATTCTTGCCATCCTGATAGATAGCGCAAGCATACTTCTTGCCCTTATCCAGGAAGTCGAGCTTTACTACGGATGTACGGGCAGCATCTGTCTTGCCACCAACAAACCAGTTATTGGTACCCTTAGCCTTGCGGGCTACGGTGATATACTTAGCTGGCTCTGCCTCCAGATACTTGGAATCGTCCCAATCGCAAGCTACGTCGCGAATGAACTGGAAGGCATCGTCGTACTTCTCATAATGCTCAGGAAGATCGGCTGCCATCTGCAGCGGACTGTACATTACGAGATAGAGAGAAAGCTGACCACAGAGTGTGGAATGAACATAGCTCTGATTGTTGCTCCACTCAGAAAGCTTGGTCTCGAAGATACCAGGGGTATAATCCATCGGACCACCCTGCAGACGGGTGAATGGCAACATCACAGTATGATAAGACTTGTTACCGCCAAATGCCTCATATTCTGTACCACGTGCACTCTCGTTACCAACCAGGTTAGGCCAGGTGCGGCAGATACCTGTAGGACGGGTTGCCTCGTGGGCATTCACCATAATATGATGCTTGGCTGCAGTTTCAATCACACGCTGATAGTGATTATTCATCAACTGACTGTAGTGATACTCACCTCTTGGGATGATATCGCCCACATAACCGGTCTTCACGGCATCATAGCCATATTTATTCATCAGATTGAAGGCATCCTCCATGTGGCGCTCGTAGTTGAGAGCAGCAGAAGAGGTCTCGTGATGCATCATCAGCTTCACACCCTTAGAGTGTGCGTAGTCGTTGAGCATCTTGATATCGAAGTCAGGATATGGAGTCACGAAATCGAAGACATCGAGCTTCTGATGACCGAACCAGTCTTCCCAACCTTCGTTCCAGCCTTCTACCAGCACCTCCTGCAAACCGTTTTTGGCTGCAAAGTCGATGTAGCGCTTTACTTCCTCGTTGGTTGCACCATGGGTACCATTAGGCTTGCACTTGCTGTAATCAGTTACACCGAGGCGAACAGATGGCAGGTCGTTGGTATAGCTCCAGGACTTGGTACCTACAATCATGTTCCACCATACACCGCAGTACTTGGTAGGATGAATCCAGGATGTATCCTTAATCTTGCAAGGCTCGTTGAGATTCAAAGTCAACTTGCATGAAAGCATATCACGGGCATCATCGCTCACCATCACGGTACGCCAAGGAGTATTGAACGGAGTCTGGATGAATCCCTTTCTGCCCACGGCATCAGGAGTGAGCCAAGACTCAAAGGTCAATGTCTTCTCATCCAGATTGAGATGCATGGTTGGATAATCCAGACAGGCAGCCTCGTGGATATTGATATAGAGTCCATCCTTGGTCTTCATCTGGAGAGAGGTCTGAACGCCGGTATCCGAGAAGACGGTGGTAGATGAATTGCTCTTGTAAGATTCACGGTTTTTCGCAATAATTGGGCGGATACCTGTCAATGGAGTAATGTTGTAGTCATACTCCTGGGTATCGTAATCACCAGGAATCCAATAGGCAGTATGATCGCCTGCCATGGCAAACTGGGTATGCTCCTCCTGGATGACGAAATAGTTAAGGCTTTCCTGCTGTGGGAACTCATAGCGCAACCCCATACCATAATCATATACACGAAAACGGATAGTGATGTTGCGCTTGGAAGATGCCTGGTTCAGGTTTACCTCCATCTCGTTATAATGGTTGCGGATGGTGGCAGTCTCACCCCATACTGGCTTCCAGGTCTCATCGAAGGTCGATGTCTTGCTGCCAGTCTCTGTGAAACCATCCATCAGACTGGTTTCTTCCATGCCCTTAGAGGCATGCTTATCCTTAGCCAGCTCCAATCCGAGATGAGATGGCTTACATACAGTCTTTCCCTTATAGCTCATCTCGTAGGTAGGCTGTCCCTTTTCGGATAAAGAGAAAGTTACCGAGACGTTGCCGTTAGGCGACTTGACGGTCTGGGCTGCTGCCAACATCGGGAGCAAGAGACCCATCACTAATAAATTCAGTTTCTTCATTCTGTTTACCTATTGTTTATTCTTTTGTTTATTCGTTAGACTTTGGGATATAGCAGCACCGGCAATCAGGAGAACAGCTTCCGTTGCACGCACTTGCATTATTGCTTGCAAAAATACAAAAAACAAAAATACCCTCCTAAAAATAGAAGGGTATTTTGATGTATAACAATGTGCAAACGGTTGCACACCTTTATTCCTTGTTTGAAGAGTCACCCGCTTAATTGCGTCCGCCCTGTGCCACAAGCTCTGTAATGTTAGCCATAAACTCCTTGTTGGCAGCCAACTCCTCCAGACTGAGGTGCATGCGATAGCGCCAGTAGTGCTTTGGATTGGCAGGAATGTTGATGCGCTCGGCTTCAGCATCCGGCAGACGGAGCTTCTCATCAATGGCGAGCCAATCCTGTACGCTCAAGATGCAGAGCATGGATGGAGACGCCAGGTGACGGGCGATGATGTCTCTTGCCAACCAACCTGGGAGCGGATGAGGAGCTGGTCCCTCACGATAGAGCATCGTGTTGTAATACTCCTGGGTGCGGGAGATGTTCTCGTCCCACCACATACGCAAGGTTGGCATATCATGGCTGGAGATGGTGCAGACTGAGCGGTATGGGTTACGGCTCAGATGACCGAACTTAACCGTTGGATCCTTTGGCATGCTCTGGAGCTCCAGGCTCAGAATCTTCAACTCGTTCATCACCCATGGCACGCAATCAGGCACCATACCCAGGTCTTCGGCACAAACCAGCATACGGGTAGCCTGAACCAGCTTAGGCAACTTCTTCATCGCCTCGCCATACCAGAACTGGTTGTTGCGACGGTAGAAGTAGTCGTTGTAAAGGCGGTTGAACGCAGCCTTGTCGTTATCATAGAGCGACTCGTAGATGAAGTCGAGCTGTGCAGAGATACGTGGGTGGAAGAGTTCAGGGTCCTTGCGGTCACGCACAAAGAGCACATCGCTGATCAGGGCATACAAGCCATCACGCAACCTGATTTCCTTCTCATCAGTTACATCCTGGAAAAGAGCCTCTACCTTGCGCTGGGTATCTACCTCAGGCTTCATCTGATAGCGCTCCTCATCCAGACGGTCGAGATATTTCTCCTTCACCTCATCGGCACGCTCATGGAACATACGGTCCAATACCCAGTCGGTAATGAACGGACGTGTGAAGCGGTCCTCCTGGAAGTTCAAGCCGTAGCTCTGAATCTCCCCACGGGTCATGGCGAGAGCTGGAGCAAACTGTCCGAGCAAGCCATGCACGCTATGCACAGGGATTTCCCAAATTCGGAAGAAGCCGAGCACGTGGTCGATGCGGTAAGCATCAAAGAACTTCGACATATTCTGGAAGCGGCGGGTCCACCAGAGGCAGCCGTCCTTCAGCATCTCATCCCAGTTGTAGGTAGGGAATCCCCAGTTCTGTCCATTGACAGAGAAATCATCAGGTGGAGCACCAGCCTGACCGTTCAGATTGAAGTACTTAGGCTCCATCCACACATCACAACTGTGGCGATGCACACCGATAGGAATATCACCCTTCAGAATGACACCCTTAGCCTTGGCATGCTCGTGTGCCTCCTGCATCTGCTTGTTCAGAATGAACTGTACGAAGTAGAAGAACTCCACGTTCTGGTATGCCTCGGTTTCAGGATTGGTCAAGTCCTTGCGCTCAGCCTCATCCCAGACATTATGGTCTGGCCACTGAGTGAAGTCGGCGGTGCCATTCTTGTCACGCAGGTAAGAATACTGTGCGTAAGGCACGAGCCACTGTCGCGTTTCCTGAAAGAAAGCCTTGAAATCGGCTCCCGACATCATCTCTTTACCTTCCTGTGCAAATATCTGTTGCAGATAATCCTGCTTGAAATCATTCACCTTCTCATAATCAATCTGATGCAAGGCATTAAGCTCCTGGCGGGTCTTCTCTGCCTGCTCGCAAGCCTTCTTGTCCTTCAATGCAGGTAAGGCATTCAGATCGGCATACATCGGATGGATAGCAAAGACGCTGATGCAGCTATATGGATAGCTGTCCGTCCAGGTATGGGTGATGGTGGTATCATTGATTGGCAGAAGCTGAAGAACCTTCTGACCGGTAGATGCCACGAGGTCTATCATCGTCTTGAGATCGCCGAAATCGCCTACACCGGCACTTTTCCCGCTGCGCAGAGAGAATACTGGCACCAGGGTTCCGGCAAGCTTGCGATTGTAAAGAGCGAAGAATACCTGGTCCAGCTCATAAGCAATGGCATCACCGGTTTTCATCTCAGGAAGGTCGATGGTGCGGTTCATGGATGTTTCCCAGATCAGCGAATCCTTCTTCTCATTGTAAGCCACAAACTTGAATTCCATGTGACGAGTCTGCAGATGGGCAGCATCCAGTTCTGCAACCCATTCATTATAAGAGTGCTGAGTCATCTTCAGCATCTTCTTGGCATTCCATGCGCCCAACAGGTTATCAGCGCCCACAACACCTAAGCAATCACCGTCGCGAAGCTGAGGAGCACGCACCACGAGGCGCACGGTCTTGGCATCATTCTGCTCCTTCATCTCTTCAGGAGCCTGATGATTGATACAGTTTGTAAAGGCACTGCTATAGAGATATGCATCCTCTGGAATCACCTTCCAATGATCATACTGGGTCAGATTATTAGCCTTCAGGGCTGTAAGTTCCAGACGATGCTTCACAAGAAGCCATTCTGTCTTAACCACCACGCCGTCTCGCTCTACACTATAATAATAGGTATAGGCTTTGGCGGGTTGTTTTACACACCAGTCAACCGACCACTCCTTACCATTGAGAGTAGCCATAGGAAGTTTCAGTTTTTCTTCATCATCCTCCTGTATGTTCAAGACGAGTTGCTCGCCGAACATTGTTCCGTATTCTATATGAAAATGTATCGTCATAAGAGTCCGTTAGAAGTTAGTTTATATTTAATTTTATTATTTTCAGTGCGAAATTAGCAAAAAAATCGTAAGTATATAATTTCTATTTGCACAATTTCAGATAAAACAAATGCAAACGTTTGCATATGTCTTATCTATACACTTATTCATGACCTTTGATAATGCCGACAGACAAAGCTCCGGCGATAAGCAACACGCCAGCCACAATCATCATATCGCTCTGATGAGAACCAACCAGACTCAGAACAGTACCACCGCAGATGGCAGCCACAATCTGAGGAATACAGATGGTTCCGTTGAACAAGCCCAGGTAAGCGCCCATGTGTCCATAACCCTGCAGCGCATTGGTTACGAAAGTGAAAGGCATCGCCAACATGGCAGCCCAACCGGCACCAATCATCAGGAATGGAATAAACTGCAAATACTGGTCGTGCAGGAATGGGATGAGAGCGAAGCCCACACCACCTATAATCAAACTCACACTATAAGCCATCTTGGTGTTCTTGAACTGAGGAAGAACCACTGCCCAGAGCACACTACCTACTGCCTGAACGGCAAAGAGGATGCCTACCCAGTTGCCTGCCTCCTGGAACTCAGCCGACTTTGGATCGGTGGTATTCCATACGGTCTCAGCGATGGCACCTGTAGAATAGTTCCAGAGATAAAGGAAAGCAGCCCAGCAGAAGAACTGAACCAGTCCCACCTTCCAGAAAGTAGAAGGCGCATTCTTCAAGAGGGTAATCCAGTCAGCCTTGCCCTCTTCTTCCTTTTCCACCTCACCGGCTACCCCATTGTATTCGGCATACTGCTGAGGATTCCACTCCTTCACCTTCATCGTGGTATAGATGACACAGAGGATGAGGATAGCAGCGCCCACGTAGAACGACCAGATTACAGAATCAGGCACCACGCCCTCATCAGCTACATTCTTGATACCCAGGAAGGTAAAGAGGAATGGGAAGATATATCCGGCTACAGAACCGGCATTGCAGAGGAAACTCTGGATAGAGTAAGCCTTTGCCTTCTGCTTCTCGTTTACCATATCGCCTACAAGCATCTTGAAAGGCTGCATCGCCATATTGATGCTCGTATCGAGGAACATCAGGGCAATCAAGCCGAAGAGCATCGCTCCGCTTACCGTCAGACCAAGAGAACCGGAATTCGGCAGCAGGCACATCACGAGTACGGCTATCGTGGCTCCCACAAAGAGATAAGGGATGCGGCGACCGAAACGGCACCAGGTCTTGTCACTCAATGTGCCGACAATAGGCTGTACAAGGATTCCCATCAATGGAGGGAGAATCCAGAAATAGCTCAAGTTGTGTGGATCAGCACCCAACGTTGCAAAGATTCGGGAGATGTTGGCGCTCTGAAGAGCGTAGGCGATCTGTACTCCGAAAAATCCGAAGCTCAGGTTCCAGAGCTTCCAGAAACTTAAATCAGGTTTTTGTGTCATATTATTGTTATTTTAGATTTCTATGTTCGTTGTCATCTTGTAGTTCCTCTTACCACCAGACGAGTTCTTACCACTCGTTTCTCAACGTCATGCGTAGGGTTGGATCCTTCCACCAGTCCGATGAGAATATTGGCAGCCTCTTCGCCTACTGCCACTCCACGCTGTTCTACCGTGGTGAGCATCGGATCGCAAGCCTTGGCTCTGTCACCATTGGTAAAGCCGCAGATACTGATGTCGTTCGGCACATCGAAGCCCATTCGCTTGGCAGTATAGAGAATGCCTATCGCCGTATCATCATTGATGGCGAAGAAAGCATCCGGATGATTTTCTTCCCTCAATATCTCTGGTGTAACCACCTCTGCCTGGGCACGGTTGTCACAGATTCTCACCCAGTCGGGGTTCTCCGTCAATCCGTGCTTCACCAGTGCATCATGATAACCGTTATAACGGTTCTTGGAGATTTCCATATTCATCGGCGAACCGTAGAAGGCTATCTTCTTGCAGCCCGTATCAATGAGATGAGTCACGGCGGTAAAGGCGCCCATATAGTCATCTACTACCACTCGGGAGCAGTTCACTCCCGTACAGATTCTATCGTAGAAGACGAGCGGCACACCATTGTTCATCAACTTCTCGAAATGTGCGTACTGCTTGGTATCCTTCGCCTGTGATACGATGATACCGCATACCTTATTTTTATAGAAGTCCTCGCAGATGGCCACTTCCTTGTCGTATCTTTCGTTACTCTGAGCCACCATCACACGATATCCGCGGGCTCTCGCCTCCTCCTCTATGCCCGAAAGGACGGACATAAAATAATAATGTACGAACTCCGGCACAATGACTCCGATGACCTTCATCGGCTGTACCTTGCTATGGCGCAAAGCCTCACCAAGCATGTTCGGAAAGAAATTATGTTCACGCGCAAAAGTCTGGATACGCTCCTTCTGGGCAGCACTGATTCTAGGACTGTCCTTCAACGCCCGGCTCACTGTAGCAACACTGACTCCCAGTTCGCGAGCTATATCTTTCATTGTTATGTTGTTATTTTCGTTCATGTTGTTTTAAATCACGTTGCAAAATTAGGCAAATATCCGCTATTTCGCACCTTTTTTGTTGACCTAAATCAAGCAAAAGGAATGCAAACGTTTGCGCATAAGAAATAACGGAATTAACTGAAAAATAGTACATCGTATCGAAAAAGACTTTAATTTTGCACCCAGATAAACAATTAGACAACTCGACCTCTTTACATAAACAGGCCAGAGACTAAAAGCAGAATATTCATTTTAAGAATAACAATAGTATAAACATAAACTTAAAAATCAAGCAAATGATGAAGCAGGTAAAAATTAAATTACCTCTCAGAGCATTGACCCTCGCAGGTGGTCTGCTTCTGACGGTGAGTTCCTTTGCGCAGACTAATGCGATTAAGGGACATGTGAAGGATGCTTCCGGTGAGCCTGTCATGGGTGCTACCATTACAGTGAACGGTAAGGCAGTAGGTATTACCGACATGGATGGTAACTTCTCTGTTGACGCAGCTCCAGGTACCAATCTTACTTTCACTTATCTGGGAATGACTCCACAGACCGTGAAGGCTTCTAAAGAAATGAGCATTACCTTGCAGGATGACTCTAAGTCTTTGAATGAGGTCGTAGTCATCGGTTATGGTGTGGCTAAGAAGTCTGACTTAACCGGTTCTGTTACAGCTATCAAGCCAGACTCTAAGAACAAGGGTGTGGTTGTCAACGCACAGGATATGCTTACAGGTAAGGTTGCCGGTGTAAACATTACCAGCAACGACGGTACTCCTGGTGGTGGTGCCAAGATCCGTGTTCGTGGTGGTTCTTCTCTGAACGCATCTAACGACCCATTGATCGTTATCGATGGTCTGGCAATGGACAACGATGGTGTAAAGGGTCTTTCTAACCTCCTTTCTGTAGTAAACCCACAGGATATTGAGTCTTTCAGTGTCTTGAAGGATGCTTCTGCAACTGCTATCTACGGTTCCCGTGGTTCTAACGGTGTCATCATCATTACAACCAAGAAGGGTCGCAAGGGTCAGAAGCCTACCGTTTCTTACTCTGGTAGCGTAACCATCAGCGAAAAGAAGAACACTATTGATGTTCTTAGCGCAGACGAGTTCCGTGCAAATGTTGAAAGACTGTATGGCAAAGACAGTGAGGCTTACAGCGCACTGGGTACAGCCAACACCAACTGGCAGGACCTGATTTACCGTACAGCTATCAGCCACGACCACAACATTACAGTTTCTGGCGCAGCTAAGTCTCTCCCATACCGTGTTTCTGTAGGTTATACAGACCAGCAGGGTATCGTCAAGACATCAGACTTCAAGCGTGCTACAGCATCTTTGAACTTGAACCCATCATTCTTCAAGGATCACTTGACATTGAACCTGAATGCCAAGGGTATGTATGCCAGAACCTTATATACTGATGGTTCTGTAGTTTCATCAGCTGTAAGAATGGACCCAACCCAGGATCCTTACAAGTTTACATCTGTATATCACCAGAATCAGTTGGGCAGCAATATGGACCAGACTCTCAAGAACTATGGTGGCTATTTCCAGTGGTCAAAGAAAGCAGAGTATGGTGATAACACATGGCCTTTCACTTATGACAGCACCACACAGATGCCTAACCCTCTGTCATTGCTGGATCAGGGCAGTCAGATTGCTCACAGCCGTTCATTCATCGGTTGTGCAGACATCGACTATAAGGTACACGGTTTCGAGGACTTGAGATTGCATGCTACCTTGGGTGCAGATATCTCAAAGGGTCGCCAGAGCCAGTCATTTGCTCCATCATGTTCTAGCGCATTGTACTATGGTAGCTATGGTGGTGAGGAAATTCTGAAGCGCAACCTTTCTTTGAGTGCTTACGCTCAGTACTACAAGGATTTCAACAAGATTCATCACTTCGACATCATGGCTGGTTATGAGTGGCAGCACTTCTGGCGCAGCAAGAACAATGACTATGTAGGTTATTATCCTGAAACAAATGACGATGCAAGTCTTGCAGGTACAGAGCGTCCTCATACTCCATATAGCGAGAAGAGCGAAAGCTACCTGGTATCTTTCTTCGGACGTGCCAACTACACATTGCTCGACCGTTACTTCCTGACAGCAACCGTTCGTGATGATGGTTCTTCACGTTTCAAGGAGCACTGGGCATGGTTCCCATCATTCGCCTTTGCATGGAAGGCTAACGAAGAGGCATTCCTGAAGAACGCTAACTGGTTGTCTGACTTGAAACTTCGTCTGGGTTATGGTAAGACTGGCCAGCAGGCTGGTTCTATCGGTGACTATGAGTGGATTCCTTCTTATTCTATCAGCACTGGTACAAACGGTTTCTATCCAGTTACCGGCACAGGTGAACTTTACAGACCAAACAACTACCGTCCTGACTTGAAGTGGGAAACAACCACTACCTACAACGTAGGTTTGGACTGGGGCATCATGGATCAGAGATTGTCTGGTAGCGTAGATTGGTACTACAGAAAGACTACCGACTTGTTGAACTATGCTCCACTTCCTTCTATGGCAGGTTACAAGAACCAGGCATGGCAGAACATCGGTTCCTTGAAGAATACCGGTGTTGAAGCAGCTATTACCTGGCGTGCTATCCAGACCAAGGACTGGTTCTGGACCATGACATACAACTTCACTTACAACAAGAACGAGATTACCGACTTGAATGGTGTATCAGAGAATGGTGCTCCTGTTGTTAATACAAACATCAAGGTAGGTGATGGTTCTGGTGCTTATCTGCAGGCTAACCAGGTGGGTTATGCAATGAACTCATACTATGTTTACCAGCAGGTTTACGACAAGAACGGCAAGCCAATTGAGAACTGCGTAGTTGACCGTAACGGTGACGGTAAGATCAATGAAAGCGATAAGTATCTCTACAAGAGCCCAGCAGCTCCTGTAACCATGGGCTTCTCTTCTCGCCTGGAATACAAGAACTGGGACTTCGGTTTCTCTTTGCGTGCAAGCATCGGCAACTATGTATATAACAATGTTGAGCAGGGCATGAGTAACATGAATACAGGTGAGTGGTTCTCTAACTCTTTGAAGTACTTCTCTAACCGTTTGCATAGTACTGTTGAGAGAAACTGGCAGACCTACGAGATCACTTCTAAGTTGTCTGACTACTATGTGAAGAACGCCTCATTCCTGAAGTGCGACAACATCACATTGGGTTACAGCTTCAACAACTTGTTTAAGTCAAGCGGCTGGCATGGACTTTCAGGTCGTGCATACGCTACTGCATCAAATGTATTCACAATTACAAATTATGATGGCTTGGATCCAGAAGTAGGCGATGGTAATGACAACAACCTCTACCCACGTCCATTCTCTGTTGTAGTTGGTCTTAGCTTGAATTTCTAATAAGAAAGGATTTTCATTATGAAAAAATATATTAAAAATATTGTTCCTGTAGCAGCACTCCTGCTTTCGATGGGAACAACCTCATGTGTCAATGATTTGGACGTTACTCCAATTAACCCAAACATTCAGACCGACCTTAACATCGATGGCCTTTTCAACAAGTGCTACGCTAACTTTGCCATGGCTGGTAATGGTGGTGCTAATGGCGATTGCGACATTGATGGTATTGATGGTGGTACATCTGGTTTTGTACGCCAGACATTCAATGCAAACGAGCTCACAACCGATGAAGCTATCTGCGGTTGGGGTGATGATGGTATTGCCGGCTTCTGCTATAATAGCTACAATGCCTCAAACCCAATGTTGACTGGTTTGTATGCCCGCATTACAACAGGTATTGCTTATTGCAACCAGTATCTTGCAGAAGCAGGCGATCAGGATGCAACCAAGCTTGCTGAGATCCGCTTCCTGAGAGCATACGAATACTATAGCTTGATGGACGGATGGGGCAACATCCCATTCACACTTTCTCCATTGACCAAGCCTGAAAGATATACCAGAGCACAGGCTTACGAATGGATAGAGAAAGAACTTCTTGAGATAGAAGGCAGCCTTTCTGATGCAAAGGCTAAGAAGTCAACAGATGAAGGCTACGGCCGTGTAGATAAGGCTGCATGCTGGTTGCTTCTCTCTCGTCTCTACCTCAATGCTGAGGTTTATACAGGCACAGCTCAGTGGCAGAAAGCAAAGGATTACGCCAAGAAGGTGATGGATTCATCTTATAAGCTGAACACCACAAGCAAAAACGGCTGGAGTGCTTACCAGATGCTCTTCATGGGCGATAACGGTGAGACTGATGCTGCCTACGAGGGTATCTTCCCTCTCTTGCAGGATGGTTTGACAACCACAAGCTGGGGTACAACACTCTTCCTGTTGGCTTCTACCTACGATGCTGATATGCACGCAAACCCAAACAACCCTTCAGCTACCAATGGTACTGACCAGGCTTGGGGTGGTAACCGTGCTCGTCCTGACTTGGTTAAGAAATTTTTCCCTAATGGTAACGTTCCAAATCTTGAAAGCTACGCTACAGCAGAAGCTGCCGGTGACGACCGTGCTCTCTTCTGCGGTGTAAACCGTACTTTGGATAATGAGGACGTTTCTACTTTCAAGAGCGGTTTCGGTGTTGCTAAGTTTACCAACTTCAAGACAGACGGTAGCGCAGGACATGATGCGACATTCCCAGATGCAGACTTCTTCCTGATGCGTGCTGCAGAGGCTTACCTGAACTATGCAGAGGCTGATGCCCGCCTCAATGGTGGAGAGACTACAACTGAAGGAACCGCCGCTATCAATGCTATCCGCAAGCGTGCACATGCCTCTACCCGTGAAGACAAGGGCTATTCTCTGAGCGATATCTGCGATGAATGGAGCCGTGAGTTCTACTTCGAGGGTCGCCGTCGTATGGATCTGATCCGTTTCAACCGTTATGGTGGCAATGTCAACTACAACTGGCAGTGGAAGGGCGGCACCAAGGAAGGCCGTAACTTCTCTAAAGATTTGAATATCTTTGCTATCCCAACCAATGAGTTGACATCTAACAAGAATCTGACTCAGAATCCTGGATATTAATTTGCAAACATAAAAAGGAATTCATTATGAAAAATATAATTAAATCAGCTCTACTCGTTGTCATGAGTTTAACTCTCATGACAGCTTGTAGCGACGACAATGACTCTAATCCGTCTATTCAGACACCAACAGAGTTCAAATTGAATACTCCAGCATTGGTGAATACACCAATCGACCTGGCGAATTCGTCTAAGATTATGTTGACCTGCTCACAGCCTAACTATGGCTATACAGCTAGCGTTCAATATACAGTACAGGTTGCAACAGATGAAAATATGACTGATGCTGTTGAGCTTTCAGAAACCAGCAACAGTGCCAAGGTTGCAATTGATGCAGCTTCATTGGCAAGTACCTTGACTAACATCTATGTGCAAAAAGGCAAGACTGAGGCTGATTTCCCTATGGACATAAAAGCTTACTTCCGTTTGAAGGCAAATATTGTGACCAGCAATGGTAATGTTGTAGAGGGAACAGAGATTCTTTCTAATGTAGTTTCACTCAACAATATTCACCTCTTGTTCTCATTGCCACCAGTCAACTTGCCTAGCCATATATATGTAGTAGGTAACTTCTGCGACTGGAAATGGGACAATTGCTTCGATATGGTTCAGGTTTATGGTACCGATAATACCTTCTGGCGTCTTGTCTATATTGACGATAGCGGTATCAAGTTGAATTCTGCAGCTGCATGGAATGGCAGCGAAGCCGGTTATGCTGGTATTACTGTTTCCGGCGACTGCAAGGACGACATCATTGACAATGGAGGCAATATCGCTTCCAAGAACCCAGGCTGGTATCTGGTAATCGTAACAACATCTGTTGCAAACCGTGAAATCCACTATGACGTTCAGTTCAACAAGCCAACTATCTGGCTTATTGGCCCTGCTGCAGGCAGCACCGATTACGCAGAGGAAGCAGAAGGCTGGTCATTCACCGTACCTACAACCAAGGACGGAGATTTCGTTTCTCCAGCATTCGCAGGTTCTGTTCCTGGTGGTGATGGTGATGGTGTACGTATGTACGTTAAGGTTCCTGGACACGATTGGTGGCATTCAGAGTTCGTTGTATTAAGCGATAAGATTGAGTATCGTGCAACAGGCGGCGACCAGGCTAGAGCTGCAGGTTCTGCAGGTCAGAAGGTTTACCTCAACTTCTCTAAGGGAACAGGTGAAATCAAGTAAATAACGATTTAAAATCGAAGTAAAATGAAAAAGTTATCATTATATATCTCTATCGCACTTGCAGGCCTCTTTATGGGGTCCTGCAGCGAAGATTTCAAAGACTGGGCAGATCCTCAGACTAACCCACAGGAAGATGCCATCACAATTCCTGGCTACCAGGCAAGTGCAGTTGACGCATTAGACCTGGCTAAAGTAGCAGAAGACAGCATGAATGTTTATACCATCAGCTCTGCCACTCTTCCAGAAGGTTTCGAATTGGGAAACAGCCGAATCGAACTGACCCCAGAGGGTGTAGAAAATGCAACTGCCACAGAAGTAAAGACTTCTAATGATGGTAAAGCTGCCAAGGCAGACTTGCAGGCTCTTATTGAAAGCGTTTATGGAAAAGCTCCTGTTGCTCGCACATTCACCGGTCACGTTTACACAACTGCCGTAAAGGATGGACAGGCTGCTCTGATTGACGCAGGTACTGTAAAGGTAACAGCTACACCTGTAGCTCCTAACATCTCTCAGAACTACTATATCATTGGTGGTACTTTGGATTGGACAGCTGATGCAGCAAAGACCCAGAAGTTCAACCATAGCGACATTAATGTTTACGACGACCCTGTCTTCACAATCACAATTCCTGCAAAGGAGGGTGACGATACTTGGTTCGGTATTGTAGATGATAAAGCTTGCGAAGGTGTAGCTAATGGAGACTGGAGTTCTGTTCTCGGTACAACAAAGGGTAACGGCAATAACGCTCTGAATGAGACAGAGCAGTTGGATACCCGTGCAAAGGTTGGCAACGATGCTTCATTCAAGGTTCCTGCAAGTGCTGGTGCCAAATACATCAAGGTTGAGATCAATATGTTGGAATACACCTACAAGATTACTCCTCTCTCATTCGGTCAGTACTTCTATGAGATTGGCGGTGATTCTGGTTGGAAGACAACAAATGCTCTCTATGGTGGAAAAGGTGACGGCAAGTATCAGGGATTCTATTACCTGAATGGCGAGTTCAAGTTCAAGCCACAGGCTGGAACTGCTGACTGGGCTGGTGACTATGAATTCGATGGCGAAGGCAAGATTGCCGACAATGGCGGCAGCAACTGTCCTGACCCAGGTGCAGGTTTCTACAAGATCGACGTTGACTTGCAGGCTGGTACATACGCTCTGACTCAGGTGAAGTCTATCACTTGCGTAGGTAACCACAATGGTTGGAAGCAGGATGACGCTAACTGCCACATGACATACAATGCAGCAGCAGGTTGCTGGGAGCTCACCACAACATTGAAGGATGGCTTCAAGTTTGCCATGAATGATGATTGGGCTACAAGCTGGGGTGGTGCAAACAACGACCCTACTGCTTACGACAACATCTCTGTTGATAATGGTAAGGATCTCAACGTTCCTGCTGGCGAAGGCACCTACAAGATTCAGCTCTACCTCTCTCACGAGGGTGCTAACAAGGTGGTTCTCACCAAGAAGTAATGAAAGAGTAATAGATTTACTTCATCACGAATATATATAATTTATAGGCGACTCTCAGATTCTGGGAGCCGCCTATTTTTCTTTATCATCATCCCTATATTTTTCCCAAAAACCAGGGGCACTTGCATAAACCAGTGTTTAGGCATAGATGTTAGTAAGTCAAACTCGCTCTAAATAGGACTTCTCTTGAATATCAAGAAGTTGTAAAATTACCTATTCTATATAGATAACGATATGGAAACGAGCGGACTTCTGCTCGTTTCTGTATTTTACAAATGCAAAGAACGCCTTTATTTGGCGTGCAAAGATACGACATTTTTCCAAATTTCGCATAGCTTGCAAGAAGAAAACTATGGAAATTAGAACTTTTTAGGTTAATATTCATGCTTTATATAAAAATCTGAGCAAATATTTGTATAATAATCTATAAAAAATAGAGTACAAGTATGGCTTTACGGTATAAAAACCTTACCTTTGCAGTCGGAAATATTTGCAATGATTCCGACCAAAAATCAAATAGTAAAGCTATGCAAGAAGCTGTAGTAAACAAGATTAAGAGCAAAATCGCACATTGTAAGTTCGGGGAGGTGTTCTTCGTGTCATCCTTTCCGCAGTATGATGTGGAATACGTCACCAAGCTACTGGCGATATTCGAGAAAGAGGGGATTATCTCCCGAATATCAAAAGGTGTGTATGTCAAGGCACGCAAGACTCGCTTTGGCATACTGTACCCTTCTGCTTCTGAATTAGCATCAGAAATAGCCAAGAGAGACAAGGCTGTGATTATTCCTACTGGAGTGACAGCAGCCAACCTGTTGGGCTTCTCTACACAAGTGCCTATGACAACGAGTTTCCTCACGACAGGCTCCAGCAGAAAACTCTCCATGGGAAAACGCATGGTAGTATTGAAACATGGCGCTCCAAGAAACTTTGCTTTTAAAGGTGTCTTGATGCGTGATCTTGTACAGGCACTTCGCTGTATTGGCGAAAACAACATAACGGCTGACGATGAGAAGCAAATTTCCAAGCTGTTGGCGGAAAATCCTGAAGAGGAGACTATAGAGCACGACCTGCTGTTGGCTCCCGCATGGATGAGAAATATTATCAGAAGAAACATAAAAAGCAAGGCATTATGAGCAAATGGATAGATTTTACAATAGATGAGCGCAAGGCAATGATACAGGCTGTCAGCGAGGAAAAGCAGATAGACGAGGCATCTGCCGAAAAGGACTGGTGGGTAACGGCTGTACTCTATGCCATATTCCATACCAGCATAGGCGAGTATCTCTTGTTCAAAGGTGGCACAAGCCTTAGCAAGGGATGGAATATCATCAATCGTTTCAGTGAGGACATTGACCTCGCACTTTCAAGAGATTTCTTCTTGAATGTCAAGAGCCTTGCCTGTGCCAACTGTACTTCGAATACACAAATCCACCATTTGCGAGAAAAGGCACAGGATTATATTCTTGGCGACTTCAAGTCTGAGTTAAAGGAAGAGTTGAAAAGATTGGGACTTCCCGTAACGGTTATTGGAGACAATGACGTATTGGGTGAGAATGGAGAGCCGCTCAAAGTGCCTCACGACAAAGACCCATCTGTGATTTTCGTCAAATATCCTTCGCTCTACCAAAGCAACGCTGCATACGCCACTCCAACGGTAAAAATTGAGATTAGTGTCTTGTCTATGGCTGAGCCTTTTGAAATGAGACGCATATCGTCATTGGTAGAACAAGCATTCGATGGCGAGGATGTGGACTCTGATTTGGTTCAAACCATTCGCACGGTTACGCCTGCTCGCACTTTCCTCGAAAAGGCATTTCTTCTCTGCGAGGAATATCAGAAGGCCGATCCACGTACCCATCGGATGACACGTCATTTCTACGATTTGGAAAAACTGATGCAGACTCCATACGCAGAAGTGGCTCTCAACGATGTGGCATTATACGAAGACATCGTCAACCACAGACGCAAATTCTATCATGTAGGGTATGTGGATTATGACAAAGAACTGCCACAAAGCATCCAGATTGTTCCAAGCGATGCGCTCTTGCCAAGTTATGAGGCAGACTACAATGAGATGAGAGGTAGCTTCATCTATGGTGAATCTTTGGACTTCTCTGCCCTCATGAAAAGAATGGCGGAACTTCAAGAACGTTTCCGCAAGATTTCAACTGAACAATAACTACAAATATAGAGCCCAACCCAAACTTACCAAGGAAGCTACGCTCAGGAATGTCCCCCAACTTGTTCCGGATGGAATACGAGGAGTTTTCAAGTTTCTATCTCCATGAGATATTAAAGGCGACACCGAAAGATGCTATTCAAGATAGTGCATACGTGGTCTTGTATCCAAATAAGGAGATGGAAAACAAGACGCTTTCACTTCCAATGGGTGCACGATTTGGTAACTGAACTACTTCAATATTCCTCACTCGCTTGCCTTATGCCGATTTGGCAACTTTGTGCAAATCTACTCATTCCCAACTGTTTACGTTCCAACCTCTCTTATTCTCCTTTG
>ENA-UERC01000939-UERC01000939.1-human-gut-metagenome-genome-assembly--contig:-NODE-939-length-19227-cov-4.328564_pt1 | contig 19227 bp, 13 predicted proteins | sample MGYA00242955_ERZ507955 | MGnify/ENA primary metagenome ERZ507955 (study PRJEB26167, sample SAMN06115394) | human gut metagenome | host: Homo sapiens | place: China:Hubei | collected 2016-04-27 | study... | reverse complement strand
CGGATAAAACGCTCCATGCGGTCGGCACTTTCGCGCTTCATCTGGTCAGTCACATGGCCGTATACGTCCAGCGTAAAGGCCGCTGTGGCGTGACCCAGATTACCCTGCACCGTCTTGATATCGTCGCTAGCGCGGATCGCGGCGACTGCGTAGGAGTGACGCAGGTCGTGGAAACGGGCGTTGGGACAACGCGGCGATTCAAATCCGGATGTCACCTCCAGAAGAAAACCACCCTGTCGGGTGGTTTTCTTCTTTTGCCTCCGCGGACGGCAATGCGTGTTTTATAGAGGCGGGATCCTATCCCGCTCTGATGCTTTGTCTCCGGCGGCCCCATTTCTTTCAGCAGCGGAAGAAATGGGCGCGACCGCGCGATGGGGACAGCGCATCTCTCCCGAAAAATCCTGTTCACAAAACGTTTACACTTTTGGTCAAAGAAAGTCAAAAATTACTATTGACAAAAGTGCGAAGCGTGCTATACTATGGTCAAGGTCAAAGAAAGGCAAAGTCAAAATCGATTTTGCAGAAAGGTGGAAGGCAAGCATGGGTATCTCCGATCTCATCGCCGGATTCATCCAGCAGGAGCTGGACGAGGCCGGCGGCGCGCTGGAGCTCCAGCGCAGCGATCTGGCACAGCGGTTCAACTGCGTGCCCAGCCAGATCAACTACGTCATGTCCACCCGCTTCTCCCCTGAGCACGGCTACATTGTGGAGTCGCGGCGGGGCGGCGGCGGCTACATCCGCATCACGCGGGTGCAGGTGGACCGGCAGACGCTGCTGATGCACGTTATCAACACCATCGGCGATACGCTGGACTACGCCAGTGCCCGGGCCATCACCCAGAATCTGGTGGACTCCGAGGCCATCAGCCGTGAGCTGGGCCAGTCCATGCTGGCTGCCACCGGCGAGCGGGCCCTGCGCAGCGTCCCCAAGGAGCAGCGCAGCGGACTGCGGGCCGATATTTTCAAGCAGATCCTGATCCATTCAGTCTGATTTTTCAGCAAGGAGGTTACGATTATGAGATGTGATCGTTGTGGAAAGAACGAGGCAACGTTCTACTATAAGAGCAATATCAACGGCAAGGTGACGCAGGTACACCTGTGTCCCCAGTGCGCCGAGGAGCTGGGCTACACCGACTCCTTCCGCTCCGCCGGTATGACCGGCGGCCTGTTCGGAGATTTCTTCTCCCGTCCCTTCGGGATGCTGGAGCCGTTCTTCAGCGGGCTGGGCTCCCGCATGCTCACCGAGTTCCCTGAACCGGTGGATGTGCTGGGGCAGGCGCGGGAGAGCACACCGGCCCAGGAGGACACCGGCGACCTGCTGCCCAGGGACGAGCAGGATGCCCTGACCCGGCAGCGCAAGCGCAACGCGCTGCAGACTCAGCTGAATCTGGCAGTGCAGGAGGAGCGCTTCGAGGAAGCGGCCAAGCTGCGGGATGAGCTGAAGGCGCTGGAAAAGTAAGCCCGGCGCGGAACACGACAGTAAGAGAGGAAGTGCTTATTTATGAGCGAGAATAAATTTACCCCCCGGGCCGAGGAAGCCCTGCGTCTGAGTCAGGAAGCGGCGGAGGAGATGGGCCACGGCTACGTGGGCTCCGAGCATCTGCTGCTGGGCCTGATCCGCGAGGAGGAGGGCATCGCCCACCGCGTGCTGGCGGAGTATGGCGTCACCGACGAGATGGTGTGCTCCGTGCTGCAGCGCAGCGTGGGCAAGGGGATGTCCGGCGCCGCGCCCAGTCAGGGGCTGACTCCCCGTGCCAAGAGCGTGGTGGAGCTGGCTGTGTCCGAGTCCGCCCGCATGGGCAGCAGCTACATCGGCACGGAGCACCTGCTGATGGGCATCCTGCGCGAGGGCGGCAACATGGCTCTGCGCATCCTGCGCACCATGGGTGTGGATCCCAATAAGATGTACAGCAGCATCGTCAAGAAGCTGCATGATACCCCTCACGCAGCCGCCAGCGGTGCGGCCGCCGCCAACCGTGAGGGCGATAAGAAGAACAAGACGCTGGCCGAGTTCACCCGCGACCTTACCGAGGCGGCGCGGTCCGGCAAGCTGGACCCCGTGATCGGTCGTGACAAGGAGATCCAGCGGGTCATCCAGATCCTGTCCCGCCGCACCAAGAACAACCCTGTTCTGATCGGTGAGCCCGGCGTGGGCAAGACCGCCATCGCCGAGGGACTGGCCGAGCGCATCGCCTCCGGCGACGTGCCCGAGGAGCTGCTGGACAAGAAGCTCCTGTCCCTGGACCTCAGCGGCATGGTGGCAGGCACCAAGTACCGCGGCGAGTTTGAGGAGCGCATCAAGAACACCCTGGCCGAGGTGAAGAAGGCCGGCAACGTGATCCTGTTCATCGATGAGCTGCACACCATCGTGGGCGCAGGCTCTGCCGAGGGCGCCGTGGACGCCGCCAACATTATCAAGCCGGCACTGGGCCGCGGGGAGATCCGCGTCATCGGCGCCACCACCCTCAACGAGTACCGCAAGTATATTGAAAAGGACGCCGCGCTGGAGCGCCGGTTCCAGCCTGTCACCGTGGGCGAGCCTACGCCGGAGGCCACGCTGGAGATCCTGAAGGGTCTGCGCGACAAGTACGAGGCGCACCATAAGCTGACCATCACCGACGAGGCGCTGGAGGCTGCTGTGCAGCTGTCCAAGCGGTATATCGGCGACCGGTTCCTGCCGGACAAGGCCATCGACCTGATGGATGAGGCCGCGTCCCAGGTGCGCATGACCGCCGAAGCCTCCTCCCCCGACCTGAAGGCGCTGGAGGAGAAGATCGCGGCGCTGCACCGCGAGAAATCCGAGGCCGTGACGGCACAGGACTTTGAGAAGGCCGCGCAGCTGCGTGACATCGAGAAGGACTATCAGGAACAGGTGGAGATCGAGCGGGACAACTGGCGCAAGCAGATGGCCCAGAACCGCGGCAGCGTCACCGCTGACGACGTGGCCAAGGTGGTGGCCGGCTGGACCGGCATCCCCGTCACCCGTCTCACCGAGGACGAGAGCATGCGCCTGCTGAAGCTGGAGGAGAAGCTCCACCAGCGTGTGGTGGGTCAGGACGAGGCCGTCAACGCGGTGGCCAAGGCCATCCGCCGCAGCCGTGTGGGCCTGAAGGACCCCAAGCGGCCCATTGGTTCGTTCCTGTTCCTGGGCCCCACCGGCGTGGGCAAGACCGAGCTGTGCAAGACGCTGGCCGAGGCCATGTTCGGCGACGAGAACGCCATGGTGCGTATCGACATGTCCGAGTACATGGAGAAGCACACGGTGTCCCGTCTGGTAGGCTCGCCTCCCGGCTACGTGGGCCACGAGGAGGGCGGCCAGCTCACCGAGAAGGTGCGCAGGAAGCCGTACTCCGTGGTGCTGTTCGATGAGATCGAAAAGGCCCACGAGGATGTGTGGAACATCCTGCTGCAGATCCTGGAGGACGGTATCGTCACCGACTCCCAGGGCCGGAAGGTGGACTTCAAGAATACCATTATCGTCATGACCTCCAATGTAGGCGCCAAGAACATCACCGCCGACGCGGCGCGCCTTGGCTTCGACGGCAGCGAGAAGGGCGAGAAGGAGTCCGAGGAGGTGCGGTTCAGCCGCATCCGCGACGCCGTGATGGCCGACCTGAAGCGGACGTTCCGCCCCGAGTTCCTGAACCGTATCGACGAGATCATCGTGTTCCGTCAGCTGACGGAGGACAACATCCGCCAGATCGCCCGCCGTATGCTGGACGTTACCGGCGCGCGCATGGCCCAGCAGGGCATCACGCTGGCAGCGGACGACGACGCCGTGGCCGAGCTGGCCCGGGACGGCTTCGATCCCCAGTACGGTGCGCGGCCCCTGCGCCGTGCCATCCAGAACATGGTGGAGGATGCTGTGGCCGAGAAAATGCTGGAGGGCGAGCTGAAGTCCGGCGACACCGCACACGTGCGGCTGCGGGACGGCAAGGTGGTCATCGAGAAGTAAACAAAAAGAGTGCCTGACGGATTCCTCCGCAGAGCTCCTCATCTGTATAAAACCTCCTATTGCTCTGGTAATGTGGTTGCCAACCCTTTACCAGTATACCGCAATAGGAGGTTTTACTTATGAGGGGCCGGAATCGTTTATGCCCCGGGCGCCCTGCATCCAACAGGAATTCGGTGTGAAGAATTCTGACGCGGCGGTGAAGCCGTCGATCGCCCCCTACCGCTCCAGCACCGGCAGAAGTACCTGTGTGATGAACTTTGCGGGGTCCTTGTGCTGGGGCGGACCCTCCAGATAAATACGGCGGATCGTGCCCGCAGGCGTAAGTCCCTGTTCCCGTGCGCTGGTCAGGAGCTGCTTCACCACCGCAGGCAGCTGCTCATACGCACCGTGGTGGTAGAGACTGAGGGCCGGCGCTGCCGGCAGGGTCTCCACGTACTCCCCCCGGCTCTCCGGCGGGATAGCCACGCAGAACGCCACCTGATCCGGTTTGTCGATGGGCGACTCCACCAGGTACATCCGGTGGGAGATGTCTGTGCCATAGAGCCGCATCCCCTCCAGCGCAGTGCTGCGGAGCAGCGTCGTCCGCTCCGCCACGGTGGCCGCCGCGTACACGCGGCGATAGACGGTCTGCGGCAGCAGTCGGATCAGCTTCACCTGCGGCGGCTCCGCGCCGGACCGCTCCCGCAGGCTCTCGATATGCCGGTCCAGCTCATCCCGCTGCGCCTCCAGCCGCCGGATCAGCGGCGCCAGCGCGAAGTCGCCGTCAAAATATCCGAGGACGTCGCTGAGGGACAGTCCCAGGTTCTGCAGGATGCGGATGGTCCGGAGCTTGACGAAGGTATCAATGGTATAGTAGCGGTTTCCCGTGGCGCCGTCCTTGACATCCGGCCGGATCAGCCCGAATTCCTCGTAGTAGAGGATGGCGCGGCGTGTGATGTTCAGCGCCCGCGCGACTTCGCCGATAGAAAACAGATCTCGTTCTTTTTTCATAAAATCCCCCTGAAAACGCAAAAAGCTCTTGCATCGCACGTTAACGTACGGTGTATGATACCATCATACAGAAAATCGGTAAATATGCAAGGATTTTTCACGGGCAGCCGGGGCTGCCCATCCGCACGTCCGCGCATGACCGAAAAAATGCGAGCACATACGCTGAAGGAGGCCCACATGAAGAAACGAGTATTGAGTCTGTTCATGGCACTGGCGCTCTGCCTGACCATGCTGCCCACGGCGGCATTCGCAGAGACGTCCGATGCCGCCGCACAGACGGCAGGCGGCACCACCGATACCGGCGGCGCCTACACCATCGACAAGGACACCGCCGCGCCGGACCAGGAGGAGCGCGATGCGCTGTCCGTATGGGCCTTGCGCGCGGAGAGCAGCGAACACTCCCACTGCGTCTGCGGCGTCAAGGGCTGCGAGAAGTGGTTGGCCACCTATGGCTCCCACACCAAGGCCATCTCCTTCTCCGACAATGCGATCTCGCAGGACGCTGAGGGACTGAAAATAAACGGCACGGTATGGGAGAAAAGAGAACTCAAAACCTCCGACAATACCGTTGTCGGATATTATTACAGGCTCCCTGCGGGCGACTACTATCTGACCACCGACCTCGATCTGGAGGACGCTTATATCGCCACCGCCACGGGGACAGTCAACCTCTGTCTGAACGGCCACAGCATCCAGACCACCGCTAAGCGCACGATCTATGTCAGCAATGAGCAGACGACGGCGACGCTGAACCTGTGCGACTGCAAGGGGACCAGCGGCACCTACGGTGAGATCACCCATACAAGCGGCGCCAGCGGTGTCGGCGTAGAGGTGCGTACCGAGAATAAATTCAATATGTACGGCGGCCGCATTACCGGCAACAACAGGAGCGGTGTGGATACGAGCGGCGGCTATTTCACCATGTACGGCGGTGAGATCAGCGGCAACAGCATCAGCAACAGCGACGCCCAGGGCGGCGGCGGTGTGACCATCGGAGGCCAGTCGTTCACCATGTACGGCGGCAGCATCTCCAACAACAGCGCCGACTATGGCGGCGGCGTGGGCTGGAACAGCTACGGCAAGTTTTATATGTACGGCGGCGAGATCACCGACAACACCGCCACTACTGCGGGCGGCGGCGTGTATACGCGCAACGACCGCGTCTATGTCAAGGGTTCGGTAAAGATCACCGGCAACTCCACCACAGACGGCAAGGCCAATAACGTCTGCCTGGGCCGCGTAAGCGGCTACCCCAGTGATCATTTCGTCCTGGACGGAGCGCTGAAGGAGGGTTCGAAGCTGGGCGTGACGCTGGGGAGCGGTCACGATGGCCTGATCACCGAGGGCTGGAAAGCCAAAATGCCGGATGTGACAGCCGACCAGCTCACCGATCACTTTATCTCGGACGCTTCCGGAATGGAGTTCGACCTGAACCGTGCCGGCGAGGTGACGCTGACTGCGATCCCGCACAAGCACCTCCTCTGCGGCACGGCATGCAGCCATGGCGGGGAGACGCACACCAAGATCCTGACCTGGACGGCCATTTCCGACCTGACGAAGATCACCAGAGCGGGCTATTACTACCTGACTCAGGACATCGAAACGACGGATATCTGGGTGCCCGCCGACGGTGTGGTGCTCTGCCTCAACGGCCACAGCATCATCAATACAAACCATGGCTATACCATCATGGTCCGCAAAAACTATACCTTCACCCTCTGCGACTGCAAGGGCGGCAGCGCCGAGTACGGCAGGATCACCCACGCGGAGCAGGCCGACGGCACAAAATACAGCGGTCAGGGCGTATATGCCATCGGCACCTTCAACATGTACGGCGGCAGCATCTCCGGAAATGTCAGCCAGCACAGCAGCGGCGTGCTTCTTGACAACGGATCCAACAGCGGGGGCAAGGGCACCGCATTCAATATGTATGGCGGTGAGATCACCGGCAACACTGCCACCAATGGCGCGGGCGGCGGCGTGTCTGTCTTCGCTAACAGTCCCTTCCGCATGTACGGCGGCAGCATCTCCGGCAATACCGCCAAGTACGGTGGCGGCGGCGTGTATGTCGGCAGCGAAAGCGTCTTCACCGTCTCCGGCAGCGTGACCATCACCGGCAACACCGGCAATGACGGCAGCGCCTGCAATGTTCAGCTGGCCAAGGACAATACCGCAGGCACGACTTTCGCCATCGGCGAGGGCGGCCTGGCTGAGAGCGCCCGCATCGGCGTGACCGCTGATGCTGCGCCCGCCATCGGTGAGCATATTGCCGTTGCCACCGGCGCGGACAATGGCTATTACGAGGGCAGCATCACCAGCGATGCCGGCGGTCAGTACGGCATCCTGCGGGAGGGCGACGAGGTCACCCTCTACAACGGCCTGCCCCACAAGCACCTCCTCTGCGGCACGGCATGCAGCCATGGCGGGGAGACGCACACCGATGTCCTGACCTGGACGGCCGTTTCCTCCCTGAGCGAGATCACCAAGGCGGGTCACTACTACCTGACCCAGTCCGTAACGCAGAGCAGCGAGTGGCAGCCTGTGGACGGTGTGGTGCTGTGCCTGAACGGCTACGACATCATCTGCAGCAAGGACGGCGCCAACACGATCAAGCTGACCAACGGCGGCAGCTTCACCCTCAGCGACTGCAAGGGCACCGGCAGGATCACCCACGCCGACGGGCTCACCGGTACCGGCGTGTATCTGGACCCCGACGGCACCTTCACCATGTATGACGGCAGCATCTCCGGCAACAGCGCCGCCGAAAAGGGCGGCGGCGTATACATGACCCGCAGCACGTTCCGCATGCTGGGCGGCAGTGTCTCCGGCAACAAGGCCAAATACGGCGGCGGTGTATACGTATACAGCGGCGCGTTCACCCTGTCCGGCGGCACGGTCTCCGGCAACTCGTCCGATGAGGATGGCGCCGGCGTATATACGGCCGGTACGTTCAACATGACCGGCGGCTCTGTCTCCGGCAACTTCACCACCGATGCCGCGGTCACCGGCTACGCCACCAAGCGCGGCGGCGGTGTGTACGCAGCCGATGTCTTCAACATGTCCGGCGGCACCATCTCCGGCAACACGGCGGCGGAATATGGCGGCGGCGTGTACGTCATCCTGAGCGCCGCGTGTACCATCACCGGCGGCACCATCTCCGGCAACACCTCCGGCAACAGCAAGGGCGGCGGCGTGTGCGCCGGCAACAAACTCACCGTGTCCGGCGCGCCGTGCATCACCGGCAACCTGGGCAAGGACGGCGCGGCCAACAACGTCTATCTGGGCCGCCGCGAGACCATTCATGTGGGCGGCGCGCTGGAGAGCGGCGCCAGCATCGGCGTCACCACAGTGGACCCCGTCATCGACGGCAGCTATGTCCGCGTCGCCGACGGCACGGGGCTGGCGGCGGATACCACCTCGTATTTCACCAGCGATGCCTATCCCGGCTGCACGAAGCGGCTGATGGGTGACAGCGTCATCTTCTCCAGCGGCACCCTGCACGAACACGCTGTCTGCGGCAGATCGGACTGCACGGACGCGGCCCACGGCAATACAGCCTGGATCCCCCTGACCTCCGTTGACGGCAAGCTGCTGTACGGTGGGGCCAATGCCTCCAAAAACGGCGATTCGTACATGCTCTACGCCGGCAATTATTATCTGGCCGCCGACATCGAGCTGGACGGCCGGCTCTTCCTGGCCGGTGATGTGAACCTCTGCCTGAACGGAAAGCAGATCACCACGACGAACACCTCGGTATCCGCGGTGGTGGATGACCACTGGGGCCTGACACTCTGCGACTGCCGGGGCAGCGGCCGGATCGCCGCGCCCGGCGAGACTGTGAACGGCGTGTCCTCCAGCCAGCTCTTCACCATGTACGGCGGCACCATCTCCGGTGGCCGGTACGGCGCATACATCTATGATGACCACGGCGCTTTCCGCATGCTGGGCGGTAAGATCACCGGCAGCCAGACCGGTATTTACCTCAACTCCAGCCGGAATTCGCTGACCATCGGCGGCGATGCCAACGTCACCGGCAGCACCAGAAATGTGTATCTGGCCTCCGGAGTCCTCACCATCGATCCCAGCCTGACCCAGGAGGCCCGCATCGGCATCACCACATCCCGCCAGCCCACGGACGATGTGCCGGTCCAATTCGCCGCCGGTGCGTCCAACACGGCGCTGGACTGCACCAAAATTTTCCTGCCGGATGCGGCCGGACAGGGCTATGTGGTCACGCAGGAGCAGGATAAGCTCTATCTCAGCAAGCACCAGCACAGCTGGATCTACACCGCCAGCGGCACCACCATCACCGCCGCCTGCACCAACGCGGACGGCACCTGCCCCGACACCAATGGCGGCAGCGTGACGCTGTCGGCCCCTGACCAGACCCTGTTCTACAACGGCATGGCCCGCGCGGCGTCCTGCACCAGCAGCCTGACCACCGGCGACGCCGCCATCATCACCTACTACGCCAAGCCGGCGGATACCACCGCCCTCCCCGGCGCGCCGGTCAACGCCGGTGAGTACATTGCCCGCATCCAACTGGGTGAAGCCTCCGTCAGCGTGTCCTACACCATCGAAAAGGTCCGCCTGCTGGTGACCGCCAACAGCACGGTCATCGACTACGGCACCGCTCCCATGCACGACGGCGTGAGCTGCCAGGGCTTCGTCAACAACGAGGACATCGACGATCTGGACGGCACGCCGACCTACGCCCACACCTACCGCCAGTTTGACGACGTGGGCGAGTATACCATCACCCCCGGCGGCCTGACCTCCGACAACTACGACATCTCCTTCCTGCCCGGCACGCTGGAGGTGCGGCCCCGTACCGTCACGCTGGCGTGGCACAACACGGAGGGCCGTATCTACGCCGACAACGAGGGTGCGATTACCGCCACCGTCAGCAATGCCGTCAACGGCGACCGGATCGGCGTCACCGTCACCGGCGGCGAGCTGACCGCCGGTACTCACACCGCCGCCGCCACCGGTCTCACCGGCGACAAGGCCAAGAACTACCAGCTGTCCACTGTTGACGCGGACAGGACCGTGCAGTACACGGTGGCTCAGGCGGCCCAGACTCTGACCTTCGCCCAGCAGGGCAGCCTGACCAGGACCTACGGCGACGACGCCTTCTCCAACGCGGCGTCCAACAATCGCAGGGACGGCGGCAGCATCACCTACGCCAGCAGCCGCGAGAGCGTGGCCACGGTGGCCTCCGACGGCACCGTCACCATCCACGCGGCGGGCGAAGCCACCATCACCGCCACCGCCGCGGAAACCGCCAACTATCAGCAGAGCGCGGCGTCCTATACCCTGAGGGTATCCCCGAAGGGCGTCACCATCACCGGCCTGCAGGTGGAAAGCAAGACCTACGACGGCACTGCCGCCGCCGTCATCACCGGCACACCCGCCCTCTCCGGTCTGATGGCCGGGGATGACGTGACCGTGGACGCGGCCCGTGCCGCTGCCGCCTTTGCCGACGCCGACGCGGGAACCGGCAAGACCGTTCTTCTCTCCGGCTACGCCATCACCGGCGCGGACGCGGCCAACTACACCCTGATCGCCCAGCCCACCGGCATCACGGCGGACATCACCAAGGCCGCCATCACCGTGACTCCCGACGCCGGTCAGGGCAAGACCTACGGCGAGGACGAGCCCACCCTGACCTTCGCCGTCTCCGCCGCGGCCAACGGCGAGTCCCCCGCCTTCGACGGTGCGCTGACCAGAGTCTCCGGCGAGAACGCGGACAGCTACGCCATCACCATCGGTTCCCTGAAGCTGGCGGACCGCGGCGCCTTCAAGGCCGATAACTACACGCTGGCGCTGGCTCCCGACACCGTTTACTTCCGAATCGACAGGGCGCTTCACGCCGACGTGACCGCCAGCGGCGCGGCCATGTACGGCAACCCCGGTTCTGTGGACCTGCGCAGTCTCATCGCCGACGGCGGCGCGGCCTCTCTGGGCGATGTGACCGATACCGACAGCGTGCTGGACGGCGCGCCCGCCGTCAGCGGCAGTACCCTCCGCTTCGCCTTCCGGAACGAACCGGCCAACGCGGATAAGACCGCCGTCATCGCGGTCCATGTCACCGGCGCGGACAACTATCTGGATTACACCATCACCGTCACCGTCACGGTGGACAGCCGTATCGTTCCCACCGGCCAGCCCACCCTCACGCCAGCCGCCATCACCTACGGCCAGCCGCTGCGCACCATCGCGCTGTCCGGCGCACTGCGGGACGGCGACACCGTGGTGGAGGGTACCTTCGTCTGGAACACGCCGGACGTCATCCTGCCCGCAGGCAGTCAGACCGCCGAGTGGACCTTCACGCCCAGCGGCAGCCGCTACGCCACCACCTCCGGCACCGCCTCCGTGACGGTGCGCGAGGCCGCGCTGACGGATGTTTCCGTCCGTCAGGACGGCGCCCTGACCTACACCGGTACCGCCCTGAGCGCCCCGGTGATCACCTCCGCCGCCACTGTGGACGGCTCCGCTGTCACCTTCACGTACAGTCTGGCAAAGGACGGCGCCTACGGCGATGCCGTTCCGGTTCTCACCGACGTGGCTGCCCACACCGTATGGTACAAGGCCGAAGCCGCCAACCACGAAACTGTCACCGGCAGCTTTACCATCACCATCGGCAAGGCGGCGCTGACCAACGTCTCCGTCCGGCAGGACGGCGCACTGGCCTACAACGGTAAGGCCCAGACCGCCCGGATGGCCGCCTCCGCTGCCACCGTGGACGGCTCCGCCGTCACCTTCACGTACAGCGCGGAGGAAAACGGCATCTACGGTCCCGCCGTACCGGCCTTCTCCGCCGTGGGCACCTACACTGTGTGGTACAAGGCTGAGGCCGCCAGCCACGAGGCCGTCACCGGCAGCGTGGACATCACCATCGACAAGGGTGTCCTGCCCGATCCCACCGTCACGGTGGATGTGACCAACAACTACGCCGCCGCATACAGCGTGGATCTCCGCGCGGCGCTGGACGCCATCCTGCCCGCCGGCTGCCAGCTGGGCGCGGTGGAGTACGGCGGCCTGAACTTTGAGGGCGACGAGACCTATTACGATGTCATGCGCAGTACCCTCTCCAGCAAGGGCGTGCTGACCCTGGCCATCAACGCGGTGGACACCGATACGGAGGGTCTGGTGGCCACGGTGAGGGTCATCGTCACCACCGGCAGCTATCAAGACATCACCATCACGGTGCGGCTCAACGCGGTGAACAAGACCGTTCCCACCGGCGGCCCCACCCTCAGCAGGACCACCCTGGACTACGGCCAGCGGCTGGGCACCATCCGCCTGTCCGGCGCCATGCAGGACGGCGACACCGTGGTGAAGGGCGTCTTCACCTGGGCGGAGCCCTCCCTCTGCCCCGCCAGCGGCAGCTATGACGCGGAGTGGTTGTTCACCCCCGAGGACGACAGCCGCTATGCCGCCGTCAGCGGCACATCGGCCATCACCGTCAATGCGCCCGCCGGCAAGACCTACAACGTGGGCGGCACGGTGCTGGAATACGGCATCACCGACAGCTCCGAGCAGCCTCTGGAGGGTGCAGTCGTCACCATCCGCAGAGGCATGGACATCTACGGCCAGTCTCAGGCTACCGACGCGGACGGCCATTTCCACATCGGCCAGCTGCTCCCCGGCACGTACAACGCGGTGGTAGCATACAGCGGTAAGACCGTCACCGCCAAGCTTCAGATCGTGGACAAGGACGCGGTGCTGACCGTCCGCATCCCCCGCGAGGATGTCAGCAGCGAGCTGGAGATCGCGGACCCCACCGACCTCACGGAGCACACGGTGGTGGGCGGTCTGGACGCCGAGGCCGCGAGGCAGTTCTCCGACATGGGCGATGTCTCCGTCGCCCTCAGCATGACCATCCGCGAGCGGCCGCAGGATGACAGCAGCGCCGCCCAGAATGCCATCCGCGAGCTGGTGAAGAACAAGACGCTGCGCTTCGTGGACATGACCCTCACCATGGTCCGAAACGGCCAGCTCTCGGAGCTGAAGGACGCGGGGACCGTGCTGGAGATCATCCTCCCCTGCGACACCAGCCGCAGCGTTACCGTGGCGCGCTATCACGCGGACGGTAACGGTCAGGCGCAGGCCATGCTCCTGACCCAGAGCACCACCGGCGCGGAGGGCACGTTCTACGTCGATCGCGAAGGCCAGTGCATCCATATCTTCGCCAGCAAGTTCTCTACCTACGCCATCGGCTATGGCCGCACCTCCAACAGCGGCCATGTGCCGGATGACGGCGAAAAGACCTCCCCCACTACCGCCGATGCGGGCCTGCTGGCCTATGGCATAGCGGCGCTGGGCAGCTATACCGGTACGGCGCTGCTGCTGCGCCGCCGCAAGCGCGAGGACTGAGCAGGCGCACGAATCAAAGCCGCCCTGGGCACCGAGAATGGTGTTCAGGGCGGCTCTCTTTCCGTTCTCTTTCTCAAATGCGATTTGACTTTTGCGGTACGTTTTGTTATATCGCAGGCAGAGCAAGCGAACCACAGTATTCGGTGATCCGGAGCCGGAAGATGCCGGATACCTCCCGTAAAGCCCTCTTGCACATCTGCCCCTCCGCTGGTACAATACAGGAAAATACCGCAAGGAGGGGCACCTATGATCCTGTACTTTTCCGGCACTGGCAACAGCCGCCACGCGGCCCAGCGCATGGCGGACGCGCTGGGCGACACCCTGCTGTCCCTGAATGACCGCATCCGGAGCGGCGACACCTCGCCCGTTGAAACGGGTGAGCGTCTGGTCATCGTCACCCCCACCTACGCCTGGCGCATCCCCCGTCTGGTGCGGGACTGGCTGCTGCGCACGGAGCTCACCGGCGCAAAGCAGGCGTGGTTCGTCATGACCTGCGGCAGCGAGATTGGCCGCGCCAACCACTATAACCGCCAGCTCTGCGTCGAAAAGGGCCTGACCTGCATGGGCACGGCCCAGCTGGTGATGCCGGAGAACTACATCGCCATGTTCGGCGTGCCCCAGGCGGAGGAGGCCCGCCGCATCGTGGCCCGGGCGGAGCCGGACATCGACCGCGCCATCGCTGCCGTCCGCGCCGGACAGCCCTTCTCCCCCACCCGCGATCACCTCTACGACCGCTTCATGAGCGGGCCGGTGAACCCCATTTTCTACGCCGTCTGCGTCAAGGCGGGGCCCTTCACCGCCAGTGATGCCTGCACCGGCTGCGGCCAGTGTGTCCGGCGATGTTCCACCAACAACATCGTTCTGAGGGACGGCAAACCGGTCTGGGGCAAGGACTGTACCCACTGCATGGCCTGCATCTGCTACTGCCCCGCTAAGGCCATCGAGTACGGCAAAAAGAGCCTCGGCAAGCCCCGCTACCACTTTGAAGCCCTGTGATAAGGAGGCCCGCTATGACACTCTACATCAACGCCTGTGCCCGTCCCGGCTCCCGCACGGACCGTCTGGCCCGCGCCCTGCTGGCCACGCTGGGAGACTACGAGGAGCTGCGGCTCTACGATCTGCCCCTGCTGCCGCTGAACACGGAGCGCCTGGCCCGCCGCGACGCCCTGCTGGCGCGCCGCGCCTATGACGACGATTTCTTCCGCTGCGCCCGTCAGTTCGCGGCGGCGGACAAAATCGTGCTGGCCGCGCCCCTGTGGGACCTGTGCTTTCCGGCGCAGCTGAAGCTCTATCTGGAGAACATCTACATCACCGGCATCGTCACCCGCTACGATGCGGCGGGCTGCCCTGTGGGCCTGTGCCGCGCGCAGAAGCTATACTACGTCAGCACCTCCGGCGGCCCCTACGACCCGCGATTCAGCTATCACTATCTCCGCGCCCTGTGTGCGGAGTGCTTCGGCATCCCCGAGACGGAGCTCCTGATGGCAGAGAATCTGGACGTGGACGGCAGCGACCCCGAGGCCATCCTGCGGGACGCCATGAGCCGGTACGGCCTGACGCCCCAGCCCTGAACAGAAAAGTGCCCGAGGCCATGGGCCTCGGGCACTTTTTCTCCTGTTCCGCCTATTCTCTCTCCACCGGCATAAAAGAGGGCCCTGCGGCCATGCCGCGGAGCCCTCTTTGCCTATTTCGCTCAGTCGCCCACGCCGGTGTGGACGACCTTGCCCATGTTCCACAGCATCGCCACACGCCGCGCGGCCTCCAGCCGCTCCTCCGGCGTATGATACTCCGCATGGGCGGTCTCGGCGCCGCAGTCCATGCAGCACACGGAGACGCTCCAGCCCTGCTCATCCTGCATGGCGCCGACGCCGCGGCAGACAGGGCAATCCTCCAGCTCGATCTCAAAGATAGGGTCCATCATCGTTCCTCCTCATTTCGTTGTTCGTTCATAGGCCAGCCGCGGCGTACCGTCCGCCACATGGATGATGCCGCACCGCACGAAGCCCGCCCGCTCCATGCACCGCTGCATGGTATCGTTGGCCGCATGTGTGTCCGCTCGCAGGTGACCGCACTGCGTGGCCGCCCAGGCCGCCGTCTCCGCGAACACACCGCGATGGCTGCCGTCGCTGCCCAGCCGGTGGATGGTGCCGTAGGGACTGTCGTCCCGCCACGCGCCCTCGATGCGCCGGTAGGTCGGGTCCTCGCCCAGAATGAAGGCAAATACGGCGTACACGCCGCCTCCGTCCTCCAGCACGTACAGCTGTCCCGCCGCCAGATCCTGCCGCAGCAGCTCCTCCGACGGGTAGCCGTTCACCCACTGGGCGGTGTTGCCGTGCGCCCGCATATACCGCCGCGCCACGTTGTAAATGGTCAGGATGCGGGGCAGATCCTGCTCTCTCGCCGCCCGTACCATCAGTTTTTCAGGCTCTGCAGCGGCGCAGGGATGCGTCCGCCGCGGGCGATAAAGTCGGCGCTGGACGCCTCGTGTACCGGCATCACCGGCGCGGAGCCCAGCAGACCGCCCATCTCCACCATGTCGCCCACATCGGCCCCCTCCACGGGGATGATGCGCACGGCGGTGGTCTTGCTGTTCACCATACCCACCGCCGCCTCATCGGCGATGATGGCCGCGATGGTCTCGGCACTGGTACTCCCCGGCACGGCGATCATATCCAGCCCCACGGAACACACGCAGGTCATGGCCTCCAGCTTGTCGATGGTCAGGGTGCCGTCCAGTGCGGCGGCGATCATGCCCTCGTCCTCCGACACGGGGATGAACGCGCCGGACAGGCCGCCCACGTGGCCGGACGCCATGACGCCGCCCTTCTTCACCGCGTCGTTCAGCAGGGCCAGCGCCGCCGTGGTGCCGTGGGTGCCGCAGACGGCAAGGCCCATCTCCTCCAGAATGCGGGCCACACTGTCGCCTACCGCAGGGGTGGGCGCCAGCGACAGATCCACGATGCCGAATGGCGTATCCAGCCGCCGGGACGCCTCCGCCGCCACCATCTGACCCATGCGGGTGATCTGGAACGCCGTTTTCTTGATGGTCTCCGCCACCACGTCAAAGGGCTGCCCCTTGCAGGACTGCAAAGCGTGGTACACCACGCCCGGGCCGGACACGCCCACGTTGATGACGCTGTCCGCCTCGCCCACGCCGTGGAACGCACCGGCCATGAAGGGGTTGTCCTCCACAGCGTTGCAGAACACCACCAGCTTGGCGCAGCCCAGCCCGTCCTGAGCGCGGGTCAGGTGGGCCGTCTCCTTGATGATGCGCCCCATACGGGCCACAGCATCCATGTTGATGCCCGCCTTGGTGCTGCCCACGTTGACGCTGGAGCACACCAGCTCCGTCTGGGCCAGCGCCTGAGGAATGGATCGCAGCAGCAGCTCGTCGCCCTTGCTGAAGCCCTTCTGCACCAGAGCGGAGTACCCGCCGATAAAGTTGACGCCGCAGGTGTGGGCCGCCCGATCCAGTGTCATGGCAAAGGGCACGTAGTCCTCGGTGCCGCAGCTCCCCGCCACCAGTGCCATAGGCGTCACGGAAATGCGCTTGTTGACGATGGGGATACCGAACTCGCTCTCAATGTCCTCGCCGGTGCGCACCAGCTTCTCCGCACGGCGGCAGATCTTGTCGTAAATTTTCCGGCAGCAGCGATCCGCGTCCTCGCTGACGCAGTCCAGCAGGGAGATGCCCATCGTGATGGTGCGGATGTCCAGATGCTGCTTGTCGATCATGTCGATGGTGTCAAAAATGTTTTGCAGATTCAGCATGGTTCCGCCTCCGCTTACAGCTTGTGCATGGCGTCGAAGATGTCCTCCCGCTGGATGCGGATGGACAGGCCGCGGCCCTCGCCATAGTCCTTGAGAATGGTGCGCAGCTGGTCAAAGGGCGTTTCGCACGCCGCCAGATCCACCACCATCATCATGGTGAAATAGCCCTCCATGATGGTCTGGCTGATGTCCAGCACGTTGATCCGGCTGTCGGCCAGCGTGTTGCACACACCGGCGATGATGCCCACCTGATCCTTACCCACCACAGTTACGATCGCTTTCATGTCCTTCACTCCTTCTTTGGATGATATTTACTCCATCTCGTCCAGCGTCAGCTGGAACGAGCCCAAAAAGTGCTCACGGAAATACCGCAGCTCCGGCATGTCATAGCTCTCCAGCGCCTCCGCCGTCTGCCGCGCCGCCTGCCGGAACTCCTCGTTTCCGGCCTTCAGCTCCTCCAGGCATTTGATATGGGCGCTGAGCTTGTCCGCCGCCTTCACCAGCTTCTCCACCTCCGCATCGGCGGGGCGCAGGATGTTCTCATAGATGGGCCGCAGCTCCGGCGGCAGCATGGCCAGCAGCTTCTGGTCCGCCACCTCCTCCACCTTGCGGTAGGCCTCCCGTATCTCGGGATTGAAGTATTTGATGGGCGTGGGCATGTCGCCGGTGAGGATCTCCCCCGCGTCGTGGTACAGCGCCGCTGCGGCCACCGCACCGGCATCCACCTGCCCGCCGAAAAACTCGTTCCGTATCACCGCCAGCGCGTGGGCCAGCACCGCTACCTGGTGGCTGTGCTCCTGAATATTCTCCCGGACGCTGTTGCGCATCAGCGCCCACCGTTCGATGTAGCGCATCCTGTCGATATAGGCGAAAAAGTGGTTCATTATGTCAACTCCCCCCGCAGTATCTCCCCATCGATTCCGACGATCTTCACATTCTTCACAACGTTATGCAGCCCATCCGCCGCCACGCCGACTTCCATATAGTTGGGGGCGTGGCCGGTGTAGAGGCCGTCCTTGGCCTGCTCAAACAGCACAGGGTACACCTGCCCCACGCAGCCCTCCAGATACGCGCGGTGCATCCGCTCCGCCACCTGTCCGGCCCGGGCAGTCCGCTGCTCCTTGACGGCGGGCGGCACCTGCCCCATAGCCGCGGCCTTGGTACCGGGGCGGATGGAATAAGGGAAGATGTGCATGGCTGCGAAGCCGCATTCCTCGATGAATGCCAGCGTCTGGCCGAACTCCTCCTCCGTCTCCTCCGGAAACCCGCAGATGAGATCCGTGGTGATGGCGGGCCGGTGGAAATACTGGTTCAGCAGCCGCACCGACTCCCGAAACCGCGCCGTATCGTACTTCCGGTTCATCCGCTTCAGCGTGGCGTCACAGCCGGACTGCAAAGACAGATGAAAGTGGGGACACAGATGGGGCAGCGCGGCGGCACGGCGGCAGAAGTCCTCCGTGATGGTACGGGGCTCCAGACTGCCCAGCCGCAGCCGCATATCCCCTGCGGCGGCGGACACCGCCTCCAAAAGGTCGATGAGGCTCTCCCCGTTTTTCAGGTCGCGGCCCCAGCTGGAGATCTCGATGCCGGTAAATACCAGCTCCCGATATCCCTCCTGCCGCAGGTGCTCCGTCTGGGCCACGGCCTCCGCCTTGGGCAGGGATCGCACCGGCCCGCGGGCATAGGGGATGATGCAGTACGTGCAGAAGTTGACGCAGCCGTCCTCCACCTTCAGCATGGCTCGGGTGCGTTCCGCCATGCCGCCTGCGGGCAGCACCTCAAATTCCCTGCGGCGCAGGGCGTCGTCCAGCATCGTCACCTGCTTCTCGCGGCCCACTTGCTCCAGCAGGTCCAGAAATGCCATGCGGTCGCCGGTACCGGCGATGAGATCCACGTCCAGCCCCGCCGCCTCCTCCGCGTGGGTCTGCACGTAGCAGCCGCAGGCGGCCACTACCGCGTTGGGGTTCAGCTTTCGGCACCGCCGGATCATCTGCCGCGACTTCTTGTCGCTGACGGCGGTGACAGAGCAGGTGTTGACGATGTAGACATCCGCCTTCTGGTCAAAGGGCACCAGCGTGTGGCCCCGCCGCACCAGCTCCTGCTCCATGGCCTGTGTTTCATATTGATTCACCT
>ENA-UERC01000931-UERC01000931.1-human-gut-metagenome-genome-assembly--contig:-NODE-931-length-19356-cov-5.528347_pt1 | contig 19356 bp, 17 predicted proteins | sample MGYA00242955_ERZ507955 | MGnify/ENA primary metagenome ERZ507955 (study PRJEB26167, sample SAMN06115394) | human gut metagenome | host: Homo sapiens | place: China:Hubei | collected 2016-04-27 | study... | reverse complement strand
GACTTAATAGATTCGAAAATATCATCGACACTACCCCTACCCTGTATAGCGCGATATTTTTTCTCTTTTTGATAAAAATCCTTCAACGGTTTTGTCTGATTGTGATACACATCGAGTCGCTTTTGTATCGTTTCCATATTGTCATCGCTACGACCCGATACTTGTCCCCGCTTCAACAAACGGTCGATCAATTCTTCCTCCTCCACTTCAAGCCCCAAGACAACATCTACTTGGGCATTGCGTTCGGCTAGCATCCGAGTCAAGGCCTCGGCCTGAGCGATAGTCCGAGGAAAGCCGTCGAATATAACCCCATTCTTGGATTCCTCATGAGAATCGAGCACATGCGCCAAAATATCCACCATCAACTCGTCAGGAATCAACTGCCCCTTAGAAATATACGAATCGGCGGTTTTTCCCAATTCAGTACCCCGGGCTATCTGTTCACGCAATACATCTCCCGTAGAAATATGAAACAGTCCATATTCTTCGATGATTCTCTCGCTCTGAGTTCCCTTTCCCGAACCCGGAGCGCCAAAAATAACTACATTCAACATTTTACCTTATATTAACCTATTAAACCTCTTATTTCTTATTCCGATACCACATAAATATCCTTTAAATTACGCCCCTGCTCATCGTAATCGAGACCATACCCTACTATAAAAGCAGGAGGTATTTCAAGAGCTACATAATCGGGCTTCACATCACATTTCAAAGAATCGGGTTTAAACAGTAACGTGGCAACCTTTATCTCTTTCGGATTATGAGAGTTCAATTGCTGCAATAACTGTTGAATGGTAAAACCCGTATCGACAATATCTTCTACCACAACTACCGTACGACCGGTGATATCTTGCTGTAACCCATATATTTGCTTCACCTCTCCGGTCGAGTGCATACCCTCGTACGACTTCATTCGGATAAACGATATTTCGGAATCGATAGTCATTTCACGAAAAAGATCTGCTGCAAAAACAAATGCGCCGTTCAACACACATAAAAAAAGTGGATTCTTACCGGCCAGGTCTTGATTCATTTTCGAAGCGATACGTCCCACTGCCGCCGCTATTTCGTCCCGTGAAATATACGGAGTGAAAAAACGGTCTTTAATCTGAATTTTTGTGTTCATTGGTGTTATACTGAATGTTTCGCAAAGGTATAATAAATCGTAAAAACTTGGAAACGATAATCTATATTTTTACAGAATCGCCCCCCGATCATCATTCGACCCGACAAAATACACCATTTCCTTTTTTCTCACTATATTTGCAAATAAGATGCGGTTCGACATAGTCAAGTCGGAAATATAATTTCCTCTTGCCTTTGCACTCACCTTTCGCTATATTTGACCTTATCAAAAGACTCCATTGAGATGAAAATATTTACGACCCAGTCAACCAAACTACTCGATCGATTAACCATAGAATACGAACCGGTATCTTCCATCGATTTAATGGAACGAGCAGCCGAAGCTCTCACTTCCGAAATATGTAATACGATTTCTCCTTCCCAACGTATCTATATTTTCGCAGGACCGGGAAACAATGGAGGAGATGCATTAGCCACCGCCCGATTGTTAATCGACCGGGGATATAAACCCGTCGTATATCTTTTCAACACAATGCCTAACCATCGTTTATCGGCAGATTGTGAACAGAATCGAGAACGCCTGAGGAGAACCGGTCATAACGATTTCTTTGAAATAACCAACCAATTTACACCGCCGGTTGTCAATTCCGGCGACTGCGTGATAGACGGCCTCTTCGGAGCCGGGTTGAAAGAACCCTTGACAGGAGGATTCGCATCTTTGGTACGCTACATCAATGAATCGGGGGCTTTTGTCATTTCCATCGACATTCCGTCCGGGTTATTCGGCGAATGGAATCCCGAAGCATCAGAAGACCGTATTGTCAAAGCTCGGTTAACCCTTTCATTCCAAATGCCCAAATTGGCTTTCTTTTTCGCTGAAAACGCAAAATTTACAGGGGAAACCAAAATACTCGATATACGCCTTCACCCTCGCGCCATCGCCGAAACCGAAACTTGTTATTACCTAACGACAGCAGAAGATATAGCTCGTAACATACGACATTCCCGACCCAAGTTTTCGAATAAACGGGATTACGGACATCTGTTATTGGCTGCCGGGCAATACACCATGATGGGCGCCGCCGTATTATCGGCAAAAGCAGCGTTACACAGTGGAGTCGGATTAGTCTCGGTACACTCGCCTCGATGTGCCAATCTCATTCTGCAAACAGCTGTACCCGAAGCAATTTTCTCTCCCGACAAAGGAGAGAACCATATCGAAGAAATTCCTGTCCACCCCCGTTACTCGGCAATTGCAATCGGACCGGGAATGGGGTGTAACGAAACGTCCGTATCGGCGCTCATGCATTTAGTCAAAGAAATACGCCAGCCACTCGTGCTCGATGCCGATGCCTTGAACTGCATTGCCCATGAACAAAGCCTTTTAAGATATCTGCCGTCCCATACCATACTCACACCGCACATTCACGAACTCGAACGCATGTTCGGCCCCATGACCGACGATGCTTCTCGACTGAAATGTATCACACACGTAGCCACGAAATACGATATAATCGTCGTCTTGAAAGGGGCGAATACCGCCATAGCTTTGTCCGACGGAACCATACACTTCAACTCGACCGGGAATCCCGGAATGGCGACAGCCGGCAGTGGAGACGTGCTCACAGGGATAATCGGCTCTTTACTGGCACAAGGATACCCCCCCGAAGATGCCGCCATCATAGGCGTGTACCTCCACGGAGTTGCCGGAGACATAGCTGCCCGGGAGTCGGGAGAAGAATACATCACAGCCAGTGATATTATCAATCACCTCGGACTGGCATTCAAGCAGATAAAATCCTATCAGGTATGATAGAATGTCAAAACATTTTATATCTTTGCAAGAGATGCGAAAATAGGAAGCCTTCGGTATAACCGAATATTTTTAGATTCGCTTCTGACTCGTATTATTTTATTTCATAACATCATCAAGAGAATCAAATGAAATATTTTATTCTAACTCTCGGACTGTTCCTTACGACGAACATCGGATTTGCCCAAGAAACAAAAAGACTCACCGCCGAAAAGCATAACGAGTACGGACTTATATACTCTCTCCCGCAAACACATCTCGATATAGAAGTGGTTGCCACAAAAACGACACGCAAAGCCGGCCCTTATTACCAATATGCCGAAAAATATTTGGGAATACCGGGAGCCATTACACAAGACTCCGAAGAATGGGCGTTATCTTCCGTCAAAGTTACACCCTATGGAGTACCCGATCCCGAAGAACAATATCTGATGCAATTCAAACCGGGTGGAAATGGATATATCGTCTTAGATGAAAACGGACTTCTGCTATCCATCAACACCGAACCGGTCATCGATTCGATTGTCTCCACTGCACCGAAACAAAAACAAAAATCGCCATTAGACAACAACGAATATGCGAAAGTCTACTCCGAAGAACTACTCATGTCGGCTTCAACGGTAAAAATGGCCGAAGTGGCAGCCAAACAATTATACCGTATCCGAGAGAGCCGCCTCAATTTGGTAACCGGTGAAGTCGATGAATTACCGGCCGACGGAGAATCGTTCAAACTCATCATACAACAACTCGATGAACAGGAGGCTGCTCTCACGGCATTGTTCATGGGGACAACGCAAACCGAGACAATCGTCAAACATTTCGATTATATCCCCGTTGAAGAAGTTACAAACGACATCGTTTTCCGTATTTCGGATTTATATGGAATCGTAAAGCCGGAAAATCTCAGCGGAGCCCCCGTATATTTATCTCTGAAAATCACCGAAGAAGGAGAGCTACCCATCGATAACAAAGGGAACATAAAAAAAATGCCCAAAAACGCCGTAGCGTATGCTATTCCGGGGAAAGCAGAAGTAATCCTTTCCGACGGTAAAAAAACGCTTTTCAAAGAGAATTTACCAATCGCACAATTCGGTGTCGTATTCGGATTGGATCCTTCTATATTCACCGATAAAAAAGCCCCTTCTTGTGCGACATTCTATCCGCAAACAGGAGCTATCCGGCAAATCGGCAAATAATATGCTTTTACCATACATGAAAAGCGGGTTGGCAGAAGCCGGCTGCGACGAAGCAGGACGAGGCTGTCTGGCAGGTTCGGTATATGCAGCCGCCGTAATATTACCGCCGCACTTTCGAAACGAATTATTAAACGATTCAAAGCAGTTATCCGAAAAGCAACGTTACGAGTTGCGTCCCATTATCGAACAAGAAGCCGTAGCATGGGCCATCGGTATCGTCACCCCCGAAGAAATCGACCGCATCAATATTCTCAATGCTTCGTTTCTGGCCATGCACCGGGCTATCGAACAACTGAATCCGCAACCGCAGCATCTTTTAATCGACGGTAACCGATTCAAACCATACCCCGACATTCCCCATACTTGCGTCGTAAAAGGAGACGGTAAATACGAAGCCATTGCCGCAGCCTCCATTTTAGCGAAAACATATCGAGACGACTATATGAACCGATTGCATGAACAATATCCCATGTATGATTGGAATCGGAACAAAGGATATCCCACAAAAGTCCATCGTGCCGCCATACGCCAATATGGACCTACACCCCACCATCGCATGTCCTTTCAACTGCTTGAAAGGCAACTCACTTTATTTTAGGCTACCAAATACGACTTCGTAAATGATATCCTAACGATTGAAATCGGAATCGAAAAAGCGAATAAAGTAAAGCAGAAATTGATAGTAGCTATTGCTGGCCCTGTATGTTCACAAAAAATAATGCCGGATCAAAAAAATTTTGATCCGGCATTATTTTTACTATATCATAATATCATTCGGCCACTCTCTCCAACCATTTAAGCATACCTAACATTACACCCATCGATATCAAACATACGGCAAAGAACACTGCCCAGCATTGCCAAATGGGCCAAGCGTTGTACATAAGGGGACCAATCCACAACAACAAATTGCCCAATGCAGTCGCTCCTAACCACAACCCCTGACAAAGTCCCAACAAATGTTTGGGAGCCACTTTGGATACAAACGACAAACCGAGAGGCGAGATGAACAACTCGGCTACCGTCAAGAAGAAGTAAGTTACGATAAGTACCCACCAATGTGCTTTCTGAGACATTTGCTCAGCGACCGGGAGAAGTTTGAAATCGTCGGCAGAAGGATAACCTTTTAATGCTGAATAGATCACCAAGAATAAGAATGCCAATCCGGCGATAAACATACCGATAGCAATCTTACGGGGTGTTGATATTTCTTTTCCCCGACGGCTCAACCAAGCGAACAAAGCCATAACAATAGGGGTAAGCGTAATAACGAAGAAAGGATTGATTGCCTGCCAAATCTCCGGAGCGACTGCGCTCGAATCTACAAAGTCGCGTGCAAAGAAAGAAAGAGACATACCATTTTGGTGGAACGAGAACCAAAAGAAAATAACGATACCCAAAACGGCGAACAAGGCAGCCATACGTTGTTTGATTTCTTTGGCCATTGCCCGTTTCTCCTCGGCGGTATATGATTGAGACTCCACTTTGGTCTTTTTGCCCGGAGTAGGAAAACGTTTCTGGTAAGCGACAAAAATTATCAAAGAGATAACCATAGCGACAACCGACGCTATAAACGAGTAGTGAATACCCTCGTTAAAAATTTGAAGATAGTTTTGACAAGCATTCGCCAGTTCCGCCACGTTACCGCCGGCTGCCGTCATAAGGGCATTAAGGTTATCCAATGCAGCCTGACTCATTTGGGCTCCATTGTTAATGAACTCGTGGCAAAGTGCCGGAAGTTGAGCATTATAGGCCATTCCGTTCGCTCCCAACCACCATTCTCGCAAAAGGGGCGCAATAAAAGGAGCAATCAAACCACCCACATTAATAAATACATAAAAAATTTGGAATCCGCTATCCCGTTTGCTTTTCGCAATCTTCAAAGCCTCAGGACCTTGTTTTGCAGCCTCTGCCTCAAAATCGTCATACAACTGCCCCACAATAGCTTGCAAATTTCCCTTAAACAAACCATTGCCAAAAGCTATCATAAACAATGCAAAACAGGTAAGCGGAAGCAACCAAGCTATATTCGTACTCGTTGCTAAAATCGGAATAGACAACAGCACATAACCTGTCGCCATGATTATCAATCCGGTTCGAATCGTTCCTTTGTAATTCTGGGTACGGTCGGCGATAGCACCTCCCACCAAAGCCAACAAATAAATACCCGCATAAAAGAATGAATATATAGTACCCGATGTCTCCTCGCTTAGTCCGAATTTAGAACAAAGAAACAATACCAATACAGCATTCATAATGTAGTAGCCGAAACGCTCGCCCATATTCGCGAGAGCTGCCGCTATCAACCCCTTAGGATGTCCTTTAAACATAATAACAGATTTTAAGTATTAAATAAATTAATTGTTTTTCACTTTAAAAGCCAACGCATACATGCGCATTTGTTTAACCATAGCCACAAGCCCGTTCGAGCGAGTCGGCGATAAATGCTCGTTCAACCCTATCCTGTCGATAAAATAAAGATGAGCATTCAAGATCTCATCGGGAGTATGGCCGGATAAAACCCGCACCAACAACGAAACTATCCCCTTCACAATAATCGCGTCGCTCTCGGCCTCAAAATCGATACGGCCGTCGCTATAATCGGCCTGCAACCACACTCGGCTTTGGCAACCTTCGATTAAATTTTCGGGAGTTTTGTATTTTTCGTCCAAAGGAGGAAGGGCATTGCCCAAATCGATCAGCAACGCATATTTGTCCATCCAATCGTCGAATACCGAAAACTCCTCTATAATCTCGTCTTGTATTTCGTCGATACTTTTCATATTATTCATTTTTCAATCATTCTTCATAAAGAACCTTTAACACGGTCTGGCCTACGGCTTTCAACGTCGACCGATCTATATTTCTCATTGTATCGTCCACCGTATGCCAATAAGGAGGAAAACCCGTCTCTGTATCTCGATGACATGGAATAATATCGATGCTGGGTATTCCATAACGGTTTACATACAAATGGTCATCGGTAACATATCCGCCGTCCTCCTCTATAAAATAGTTTCCGTACCCCAATCGCTTCGCCGTATCCCATACTTGCGCCACAATTCCGGAAGCATAATACTTCGAAAATAACTCTCGTCGAAATTGTGCCCCGGCTCCGCCCACCATATCGAGTAAGATCCCGAATCGGGCCCGATATCCCGGCTTATGAGGCCGACGTGTCCAATACTGTGTACCCAATGCCCATGTGTTTTCGTCACTCGACTCGCTCCAATAGGGAACACCGTAATCCTCGGCATCGAAAAAGGCTATATCGACACCCGTGTCGGGCTGTCTCTTCCCTATCTGACGAGCTATTTCAAGCAATACGCCCACGCCACTCGCACCGTCGTCGGCTCCGGCGATAGGCTGACGATGTTTACTCTTATCCGGGTCGTTATCGGCGTATGGACGAGAATCCCAATGAGCGAACAATAAAATGCGATTTTTCTTTTCGAGAGAAAACGAACCTATGATATTCCGTATAGAAAGCTCTGTCCCGTCATAAGCCGTAACCGTTCCTTGCTGCACTTCTACGACAGCGCCATGCCGAGCCAGCTCGGAAGATAAATAATCGGCCGTTGCCAAATGTGCCGGAGTGTTGGGCACTCTGAAACCGAACTGCACTTGACGTTCGATATAAGCATAAGCACTATCTGTATCAAAAGAAGGAACCTCTATCGACACGCTATCCGTATCCTTTTCCTCGCTATTTTTTACCGACTTTGCAGAACAAGCGACCAACCCGACAATTAAAATTAAATACCCGGCCTTACGGTTTACTGTTTTCATCATGCTCAAAAATAAACATTCTGATAAAAACTCGCAAATATCCCGGCTATTTTATACAAAAAGATAAATCCACCGACCGCTCACCGACAGAAAACACGACATCTGCCCCCTCGATCATCGGCAAATTATCCGAGACATGTCCCACCGGAAAATCGAAACATACCGGATAATCATACTCATCGACCATTTTACGAATCAACTCATACAATGTACCACCCAGACCTTCGTTCTCGGTATACTCGGTAAACCTACCCACGATCAATCCCGACAACGAAGCCAAACGACCGGACAGTTTCAAGTTATAAAGCATGCGTTCTATTTTGTAAGGAGGCTCGGCTATATCTTCTATAAACAAAACCGTTCCAGGCAAAAATATATCATACGGAGTAGAAATCAATCCGCACAAAACCGCCATATTTCCACCCACCAACATTCCCTGTCCCTCACCGCAACGGTTCAAAGGGTGAGGATTTTCCTTGTATTCGGGAATTTCTCCGGATAAAATTTGCCGTAAATAGTGCGTACAACGATTATCCGCCGGCTCGGTAGTCAAATGCTTGCACATGGGAGCATGCAACGACATCACCCCACGGCTCACACAGAGAGCATGCAAAGCCGATATGTCGCTGAATCCGATAATCCACTTCGGATTCCGAGCAATATCATCGGTCAATCCGTCCAACAAATGAACAGCCCCATATCCGCCACGGCTGCACAAGACAGCCTTCACAGCAGGATCGTACAACGCATGGCGAAAATCGTTCATTCGTTCATCTATCGTCCCCGAATAAAGGCCCGAATGATCCAGACAGTGAGAAGAAACAGTCACACCGAGCGACCAACTTTCCAAAACGCCGGTCGCCCCTTTCACATAATCGGGATTGATAATACTCGCAGGCGAAACAATGGAAACGCTATCGCCGGGGCATAAAAATTGAGGTCTGTACATCATCAAAAATCCAATATTTTAAATCGTTTCTTATCCGACTCCTGTACATAATGTTGATAATGCCACCATTCATTAGGAAGCGGATAAAGCTCTTGTTCTCGCATGACTGCATACAAAAATCGTCGATTGTGATAAGCCGCCTCGCTTATCCCACCTGTCTTCAATAAATAATCGTCGTCGACCGTATGCGCTTCTTCTCCAAAAAAATCATACGGACTGCCCATATCCAATGCGACGCCATCGCTACCGAGTATCGATAAATCGACAGCCATGCCGTAATTATGGAAGCCTCCCTCATTGTAAGGATTAGCCACATACTGCTCTTGCGGTGTACCTCGCACTCGCTCGAACATTCTGCGCTGTATGCTTAACGGACGGGCGGCATCGTAAATCACCAACCTATATCCCGGCTTTAACTCCTGTAACCGGGCATGTACCCGGGCCAGCCGTGAAATCATATGAGGCAACAGATAGGCTTTTCTCAAATCGGGATATAAAATTTCACCCATAAAATTATCGGCCGTAGCGTATTTCAAATCTACGACCACATCGGGAATGGCAGTTTGAATATCGACCAACCCCGCCTGCTCGAAATATTCCTCATAGTTGATCACCATACGGCTGTAAATCCATTATTGGGTAATAAAATCTCATTATTGTTTTCTCCGTGCCTAAACGAGTATCTGTTATGGCCATACGACTCTATCCGATAATTATCGGTAAAACTTACTAAATGAAGCTCTTCCTTAGAGGAAGGTAAAGAAATAGACACATCGGCATGGCGTGTGAGCTCGGGCACTTTAAAGTAGAATTCCCGGCGTAATGTGGGATAAGAACATTTTATCTTAGCATCGAAATATACATACTCTCCATCGATACATAATACTCTGTCGGGAATATCAGTGGTAAGTTTGATACCTATTGTTGCCGAATTTTCCAACTTCACGAGCTCCGCTTCTATGTCTCTTACGCAAATTGGAACATTTCCCAAATAAAATTCTACCGAATAGTTCAATAAAGAAACTGCATTTTCAACATTCAACGACTCAATAAAAGAAAGACACGACAATTCTTCTCTCAAAAAGAAAACCTCGCCTTGCTCTTTCTGGAAGAAAGGATTCTCATTAAAAGCAAAAAAGCATGAAAATTTGGTCAACTTATTCTCCGTTCCTTTCTTCAAATATTTCTTATAACGCAAAGATTGCGATATGCAAAATCCAGCATCTTTACATCTCATGTACTGTCCAGCCTCATCGTAGAGTTCGTTTTTTCGATTAGGAATAATTTGAATATCATATACCATATCGTCTCTGTATGACGGGTTCTTTAAGATAGACGAAAATACCCCCTGCATATTCTTCGCTAAAAGACTACCTAGCAATCGCTCGCTACAATTATTCACGACATCAATCACTTCTTTGGAATCATACTTCTGAATAATATCCAATTCAGCGCCCAACGATTTAACAATACTATCATCGACCTCATTTCGAAACTCTTCCTTCACTCGTTGTTGCTGACGATCCAAAAGAGGTTTTATCTCTTCGACTATACTCTGGGCAGAGGTTCTTTTCGTAAGTAACTGATAGGTTAACGTAAACAAGAAAAATGCAATAGTCGTACTTATAATAGACGTTAACAAATCGTACAAAAATCCCTCCTGCATTTTCCATGCCTCACAAATAAAACCTATTACGGCGGCAGCCAATGCGACAGCAATGATAAAAAGGGCATACCAATAACGCTCCATCACATTCCGGAATTTACTTTCTCCCTTATCCTCCATATATAAAAACTTCTAAATAATTAAAATCAAGACTCTACTATTCACAAAAATAGCAATCTTTCAATAGTATTTAAAATATCTGTCCCGAAATCTGTGAGACTTCGGGACAAACGACAAAAGCTATAAACAGTTTTATTTTTCTCGCATGAAAATATTGATGGGTGTACCGCTGAAATTCCAATTCTCCCGTATCTTGTTTTCGAGATACCGTTTGTACGGGTCTTTCACCCATTGCGGCAAATTACAAAAGAACACGAACGTGGGGACGTAAGTCTCCCGCAACATGGTCACATATTTTATTTTTACATACTTGCCTTTATGTGCAGGAGGCGGATAATTTTCTATCGCACTCAGCAACACTTCGTTTAATTTCGAAGTGGGTATCTTGGTATGCCGGTTCTTATAAACCTGCACGGCGCTCTCCAAAACTTTATAGATACGTTGCTTAGTCAACGCCGAAGCATAGACAATGGGAAAATCGACAAAAGGAGCGAGACGTGCCCGTATGGCATTTTCGAAAGTTTGAATATCCTTGTTCGATTTATCTTCGACCAAATCCCCCTTGTTGACACAAACCACCAAACCTTTTTTATTTTTCTGTATCAACGAAAAGATATTCAAATCTTGTCCTTCGATACCTCTTGTAGCATCGATCATCAAAATACAAACATCAGAGGCTTCGATAGCTCGTATGGAGCGAATCACCGAATAATATTCGAGGTCTTCGGTAACCTTCCCTTTCTTACGAATGCCAGCCGTATCTACCAAATAAAAATTGAATCCGAATTTATCGTATCGGGTATAAATCGAATCGCGAGTCGTACCGGCAATATCGGTAACAATATACCGGTCTTCGCCAATAAACGCATTGATGATAGAAGACTTTCCGGCATTAGGGCGTCCCACCACCGCAAAACGAGGAATGTTTTCCTCTATCTCGGGTTCCGATTTTTTGGTAAAACGTTTCAATATCTCGTCCAGCAAATCGCCCGTTCCCGAACCGCTGGCTGCCGACACACAAAAAGGATCGCCCAGCCCGAACGAATAAAATTCGGCGGCGTTATACTGCCACTCGTTCGAATCAGCTTTATTCGCTACCAAAATCACCGGTTTATCCGAACGGCGCAATATAGCTGCCACATGGTCGTCGAGGTCTACCGCGCCGGTTTTCACATCGACCATGAACAAAATAACATCGGCTTCCTCAATGGCCAAAGCCACTTGTTTGTTAATCTCTTCCTCAAAAATATCTTCCGAGTTAACAACCCAACCTCCGGTATCGATAACAGAGAATTCCTGACCGCACCACTCGACCTTACCGTATTGTCGATCCCGTGTCGTACCGGCTTCTTCGTTGACAATCGCTTTACGAGTTTGAGTCAGACGATTGAAAAGAGTCGATTTTCCCACATTCGGGCGTCCTACTATCGCTACTATATTTCCCATAATTCCACTTTCTTTTTACGGCTCTCACAGCCTTTATTTCTTAATCTTTTATTCAGGTATATACCCGAAACCTTTCAATTTATTTTCCCGACTACGCCAATCTTTCTCCACTTTTACATACAGTTCGAGAAAAACTTTTTTGTCAAAAAACACTTCGATATCTTTCCGGGCCAAAGTCCCTACCTTCTTCAAAGCCGAACCGCCTTTCCCGATAACGATTCCTTTCTGAGAATCCCGCTCCACATAGATAACAGCCATAATATGAATACGATTCTCTTCTTCCTGGAATTGTTCTACCGCCACCTCACAAGCATACGGAATCTCTTTATCGTACGTCTGCAATATTTTCTCGCGGATAATTTCCGTTACGAAGAAACGAGCCGGCTTATCGGTCAAAGCATCTTTCTCGAAAAACGGAGGTGACGGAGGTAGTAATTCCTGAATACGCTTCAACAAATAGTCGAGGTTAAATTTATATTGTGCCGAAACCGGTATAATCTCGGCATTCGGCAACAACTGTTTCCACTCCTCTACCAACTTTTCAAGATCGCTCTGCTCTTTCAGCAAATCGATCTTATTGATAACTACCAATACAGGAACCGTCTCCCGAGCCACCTTGTCGAGGAACGATTGGTTTTTCGCAGGAGCTTCCACCACATCGGTCACATAAAGCAAAATATCGGCATCGAGTAATGCCGACTGAGAAAAATTCAGCATCGACTCCTGCAACTTATAATTAGGGACAAGAACTCCCGGAGTATCGGAATAGACGATCTGCATATCCTCGGTATTCACTATTCCCATAATTCTATGACGAGTTGTCTGTGCCTTCGACGTAATAATCGAAATTCGTTCTCCGACCAGTGAATTCATCAACGTAGACTTACCTACATTGGGATTCCCGACAATATTTACAAATCCGGCCTTATGCATAATTCTGTTTTATTCGGTTACAAGTCAATAACTTCTGAATACAAAAGTAGTGAAAATATTCTACCCGACGAAACAACCTACAATCGCTTTTGTTCGAAAACAAGAAAAGACGCATCTCTTTCGCCAAAAGATGCGTCTTTCTTATATCTCGACAAATTTATTTTGCGTCGTATCCCCAGATGAGATAAAGAGCTCCCCATGTAAATCCTGCTCCAAAAGCCGTGAGGACAAGTTTATCTCCTTTTTTGAATTTATGCTCAAATTCGGCCATACACAAGGGAATAGACGCTGCACTCGTATTCCCGTACTTTTGGATATTGACCAATAATTTCTCTTCCGGCAGCTTTATACGATCGGCAATAGCCTCTATAATACGCAAATTTGCCTGATGAGGAATAAAATAATCGATCCTATCTACTGACAAGCCATTGCGGGCCATCACACTTTCCGAAGAGGTGAGCATATCGGTTACCGCATGCTTATATACTGCCCGACCTTCCTGATAAACAAAATGTTCATCATGATCTACTGTCTCGTGCGAAGCAGGATGAACAGCACCGCCGGCTTTCATCAACAAATGAGGCAGCCCCACGCCATCAGTATGAAATACGGCATCCTTCACTCCGACTTCCTCATCGGTAGGTTCTAACATAACGCAAGCCGCAGCATCACCGAACAGTGGACAAGTAGAACGGTCCTTATAGTTAATCATCGACGACATCTTTTCTGCCGCCAAAATAACCACATGCTTATACAGTCCGCTCTTTATATAGGCAGTTCCTGCTTGCAAAGCAACGATAAACCCTGCACAAGCGGCTTGTATATCATACCCATAAGCTGTTTTTATCCCCAATTTTTCCAATACGATCGATGCCGTAGAAGGGAAACGATAATCGGGATTCGACGTAGCACAAATGAGTAAATCCACTTCACTGGGCTTTACTCCTGTTTTTTTCAACAATTCGGCTACTGCTTTTACACCCAAATCGGAAGATCCCGTTCCTTCTCCTTTTAAAATTCTACGTTCTTTAATACCTACACGAGTAGTAATCCACTCGTCGTTGGTATCGACCATATGCGACAACTCGTCGTTTGTCAAAACATAATCGGGAACATACGAGGCAATTCCCGTTATTTTTGCATTCTGCATAATAATAAAATCGGCTTAGTGTGTGAAAAAATGCCCTAAATCGCTTTAGGGCCATACATACTTATCGATAAGAGCGGAAACAGCAGCTTCTTTTTCGATTGCCAATTTTCCTCTGTAATAACCACACTCTCCACATACAGTATGGTATACATGCCAAGCACCACAGTTAGGACAAACTGCCAAAGTTGGAGCCACAGCTTTATCATGAGTTCTTCTTTTGGCTGTTCTCGTTTTCGATTGTTTTCTTTTAGGATGTGCCATTTTTCTATTACTTTAATTATTATCTATTATTTTCTTTAATTCGTCCCATCTCGGGTCAGTTTCCTCCCCTTCGCCGGGCACTTCATCTACAACATCTTCATCATCGTATGATGCGGCATCTTCACTTTCGTCGCTATCGTCCATAGAACGCGCCGCATGTTTACGCAATTTAGCACTCATCGATTTATTGCATTTTCCTGCCTGATGAACATGCTTCAAAGGTATTGTCAGTGCAATGAACTCATATAAAAACCATGCAATATTCAATTCCCCGTCACTTTCAGGAATAACAACCACATTATCGCTCTCCTCGCTGTATTCCGAACCGAATTTCACATAGAGCGTTTCTTGGGTTTTTACCTCATGGTCCATATCGTCCAAACAGCGATCGCACGGAATTTGAATGACTCCTTCCAAATCAAAATCCAGTTCGAAAGAAGCCGCCGTCCGCTTCACTGTCAATTTCACCTTCACCTTTCCTTTTTGAACATCTTCACCTTCGATATTCTTAAAGAACTCATTATCCAATACATACTCAAAATCCTGAGTACCTATCGGCATACTTTTGAGCGGTAATTTATAAGCACTAAATCGTCCCAATGCTATTTGTCGTTAAAACTCCGCAAAGGTATAAAAAATAATCGTTACAAGTCAATCTTTTCGGTAGTTTTTATTTCACATTCACAATTTTTCAAATGGAGAGCCATAACCGATTAGCCCCGACAACATTCAAAAAAAGAAAGATTTTCCAGCCCGACTAAACGACTCGCTTCAATTCGATTCTGAATGTCGTACCTTTTCCTACTTCCGAATCTTTCACATAAATGCGTCCGGCATGATAATCCTCTATAATACGTTTTGCCAAAGTAAGTCCAAGTCCCCAACCCCGTTTCTTGGTCGTGTACCCCGGATTAAAAACCGTTTTGAAATTTTTCCGTGCAATCCCCTTGCCCGTATCTTTTATATCGATATAAATCTGTTGCTTCTCCGATGTCATATAAACATCTATACGCCCTTCCCCATTCATCGCATCGACTGCATTCTTGCACAAATTCTCTATAACCCATTCAAATAAAGAAAGACACACCATCGCACCCTCGGCATCAGAAGGGAGATGAGTCGTAATCAATACTTTATCGGAAACTCTGCGACGCATATATTCTGTTGCATTTTCAAGCACTTCGTTGACATATATCAATTCCATTTCTGGCTTCGAGCCTATTTTAGAAAAGCGTTCGGCTATGACAGACAGACGGTTCACATCTTTATTCATATCCGACAGTAACGAGGGATCCACACCCGATGATTCCAACAAATCCATCCATGCCATCAACGACGAAATAGGAGTTCCCAATTGGTGAGCAGTCTCCTTCGATAATCCCACCCACACCTTATTCTGCTCGGCCTTTTTCGTACTAATCAACGCAAAATAAACGATTAAAACGAACAGGACCATAACACCCAACTGCACGTACGGATAAAAAGATAGCCGCTTTAACAAAATAGAATCGTCATAATAGAGATACTGTTTCTCCCCGTCTCCCAAATTGATCTCTATCAAATTGGATTTACTTTTTAATTGTTCCAGTTTCTCTTGTAAATATTTCTCCGTATCCGTTTCGGGCAAATTCAAATTAAGGTACTGGTTTATTTCGCCGGTATCATCGACGATAATCGCCGGTATGGAGGTATTGCTCTGTATCACTTTCAATATCAACTCCATGCTCATTTCAGTCTTGTCACTGGCCAATTCACGCGTCGCTTCGGCCCATATTTCCATTTTCTTTCGCTCCTCGATAGACAAGTCTTCTACAAGGTCATTCGAGACATAAAGTACCCCGCCAACCAGCAAGACAGAAATCAACAAAAAAATCAGTTTCCCTTTTTGTCGGGCATCATAAATATTTTGCATAATATACACTCAGTATTACATATTATATAAACGGCTCCACGACTCGAATATTATTCAACGGCTTCTTTCAAAGAAAAAAGTGAAGTCAGACTCGATTATCCATGTTATTTAACCTCAACTATCGAAAGCACCCCCCTGCTTGTCTATAAATCGAGATCACAAGGCATAAGCGACAAACCGTCCAAAAGAAAAGCGATATAATGTAATACCATTCCATACGACACAAGCGGAAATTGAATATTAAGAACAACATCTTCAAAGCGGAGAAAAGTTTGGTTGATGATAATAAATTGGTGCCGACTATAAACAAGCAACCGATAAATGAATGGTTCAAGGAACAATGGGAGAAGTTAAAGCAAGGTTTGCGGCAATCAGCAGAAGAGCCAAGAAAAAGTAGAGGAATGAAGCTATAAACCATCTATATTGCTGAATCACAAAAGGAATGCTGTTCATTATAGGCTAATGAATAGCATTTTTCGTATTTTTGTACAGTTGAGATTAGAATATTTTACTTATGAAGAAATGGCAGAAAACAACAGGTTTAATTGCATTGTCTCTTATCTCAATATATGAACTTTTGACATGGGCTAATACTTATGTATACTTAAAATATGTGGTGGAGCCAACAAACAATGACTTGCTTATTGAACAAAGTTACATATATATCGATGCATTGTCTTTTGGTATGTGGATGAATTTAGCGTTAGCAGTATTCTTGTTTATATACTTATGGCGGAAAAGTATGACCAAAACTTGCTCTTCTCCCATTAAAACTATTTCAGACGAAAAAACAACTATACCTTTCACTTTTGAGAGAACTTACTGCCGTATCGGAGTCGCCACCGATAATAGTGGCATTGAACGTATGGAAGTCTATTTTGTCAGAAACGACAAAACGGCAATCTGTTATAGAAATTGCTCTTTCAATCAAGTTGTCATTGACGATGCAAAGCTTGATAAATACGATAATCTTGAAATAAATATAGGTGATATTATAAGTATTCGTGCAACAACAGGACTTGCGAATTATATTGTTAAATTGTCGGATGAAAGATTGATTGCTTTTGAAGTCCTTCCCAAAGGGAACGGTGAACTATACGAAAATATTACAATAATAGTTCCAAGTGACGACGAATACTCAGACTATTTAGAAGATTATAAGCAAGGAATAGAATTTGATTCTTAAAAAGAATACAAGCGATGAAACTGACTGATAAACGATTCTGGAAATTTGAAGCAATCGTGTTGGCATGTACTACGACGATGTGCATTTTTATCATGTGGATAAATCATCTCATTTTTTTCAATTTAATGGTCGTTGCATTTTATTTTTTATTCTTTGTCGGTGGTATCGTAGCGTGGAAGTTGTACAAGGCAATCAATGGTGGAAATTGGCTGGGTACTTGTTTCTAATTACAACGGCTATTCCTCTCATTGTACTATTCTGCTTTGTGTGGAATTGGAATGATACAGGCGAACGCCCCACAAATACACCTTCGGACGAAGGAAAATACATTACCAACAATGAGTTTATCGGAATTATTACGCTATTATGGCTACTAATTACTCCTATACTCTCTTGCGTCATTTCATATATTGCCAAACGATTATTATGCAGAAATAGCAGAACTGAATCTTAAATAATACAAAAACACCCAGTTTTACATTCTTGGGTGTAAAACTGGGTGTTTATTTTGTAATTCGCTGATTTTCAGCGTTTATTGCGGAGAGAGAGGGATTCGAACCCCCGGAACCTCTCAGTTCAACGGTTTTCAAGACCGCCGCAATCGACCACTCTGCCATCTCTCCATAGTCGACTTCTCTATTTGAGCGGTGCAAAGATACGACTTATATTCGAAAAATAAAAAAGATTTCATATTTTTTCTATCGACACCTCACTCTTAACAGTACACTCCTCTCATAAATACTCGAAATACCTCCTATTTCAATAAATGTGTCACCCTTCTCTGCTCATCTAGTACGACAGAGAAGGTGGTACAGATTAGAAAATACCAACAATTACTATTACGTTCCCACGTTTTACAGCGCAGACGAAAAGGAGCATGAGGGTGGTATCCCAACGAAGTCGAAGCCATTTTCAAAAGGCTTTGGTACAAGAGTAACAAAAAATTTCTGCTCTCGTTCCCGAGGGTATCAACACTTCTGAGTGTGGTGGAGGTGAAAAGATAGGAAAGGATTTTTGTTTGTATATTTAACCCCTCCGTCCTTTGGACACCTCCCTATATTTTGTTACGGGACACGGTAAAGGGGGAGGGTAATACTTTCTTATATATCGTGTTTGTACTTCTCTCCTGTTCGGCATTCCGGTACAGGGGGAGAGGGGTAATCATGGAAACGATGTGACTTTGGGGGCGTTCATGTGTCTCTCCCGCCTTGCCTCATGGCCATTGCCCGACTTTTGGATAGGACTGGGCATTGTGAGGCCTATATACAAAAAGAGAGAAAGCCGAAGGGGTTCTCCCTCTCCGGCTCTCTCTCCTATAAGTTGGCGGCTACCTACTCTCCCACTTGCGCAGTACCATCGGCGTGGCGGGGCTTAACTTCTCTGTTCGGAATGGGTAGAGGTGGATCCCCCGCGCTGTAACCGCCTGAATGTCTCGATCCTTGACGAAAAAAAAGAGTCTCTCGCAATCTCTGCCTCCCTTATCCACCCTCGACGCCTCGCGCTTCCGAAAGTTTCGGGCTATTAGTACCGCTCGGCTATGACATTGCTGCCTGTACACCTGCGGCCTATCCACGTCATCGTCTTTGACGTCCCTATATGGAAATCTTATCTTGGAGTGGGCTTCGCACTTAGATGCTTTCAGCGCTTATCCCTTCCAGACTTAGCTACTCGGCTGTGCTCCTGGCGGAACAACCGATGCACCAGGGGTCTGTCCAACACGGTCCTCTCGTACTAGTGTCGGATCTCCGCAAATTTCCTGCGCCCACAACAGATAGAGACCGAACTGTCTCACGACGTTCTGAACCCAGCTCGCGTGCCACTTTAATGGGCGAACAGCCCAACCCTT
>ENA-UERC01000926-UERC01000926.1-human-gut-metagenome-genome-assembly--contig:-NODE-926-length-19395-cov-34.071850_pt1 | contig 19395 bp, 18 predicted proteins | sample MGYA00242955_ERZ507955 | MGnify/ENA primary metagenome ERZ507955 (study PRJEB26167, sample SAMN06115394) | human gut metagenome | host: Homo sapiens | place: China:Hubei | collected 2016-04-27... | reverse complement strand
TGGCAAAATCCTGAGCAACTTTTTGTTGCTCAGGTACTTAAAAAAAATATTTTATAATAGTGTTGCGGAATTAAGGAATAATTAAATATACCTGTTTTAGTAAGCCCTACCTTTTTAGTTATCATTTGCAGACTTACACGCTCATAATTCATTGCCATAAACAACTGAAAAGCACTCTCCAATATTTCGTCCCTATTTGTTTTCATATTTATATATTATAATCCATCTTTCTCCCAAAGATACATGATTAATTTGATTTAATCACATATCGCACATATAATCATATATCTATATTTTGAATTTATAATTATGTCGTAATCAGTTATAGCCTGGTAATCAATAGTGTTAAGTTGTTATCTCGGCCTTGTTAGTTGCTTACTATATATTTACTTAATGATTTCAATGTCTTGAATAGATATATAACCAATAGGAGCATTAAAAATGGAATTTATTCTGCACCAGCCATTTGTTAATTCACTTATGACAACAGGCATTCCAAATTGGACTGCTATGCCATCCTCACCTTTGGTAGTTTTTTCTCCATCAGGTAAAGAATAAATGTAAGAACTACATAGTATGGCACTATCTCCAATTTGTGGTATAAAAGTCGTCCTTTTAGCATTTGAGGAGCTCTGTAATATTATATTATATTGAGCTTCTATGCTTTTCGTAGACAGGAATAAGTATGCTTCAAAACAATCGTTACATTCATTCTCTTCAGGAAAATGCTCTATGTGAAAACCCGAAGCGTCAGCATACAACTTTCCGTGAGTTTCATCGCCTTTATTATATATTCCATATACCAATCGCCCATTAGAATTATAATATGCAATACTATGCAATGCTCCCCCGTCAGCCCATCGCTTAAATACTTTTCTTATTTTGTTATCGCTATCAAAATACATCGTGAACAATATATTGGCATTCTTGATTTGACCATCATCTAAGATTTTGTATGAATGGATTTGATTAAACTCCATATATTCATCCTCTATCACTTTCCCTAAACTATCCAAAGGAACAAGGTATGCAATCCACAAAGGCATTTCGTTTATTGCATCAATCTCCTCTTGAATAGTTTCCTTATAGCTTTGTCCGAAAGTATGTTGCTTCATCCATTGCAAAAGCAAATCTTCTACTTCTTTTGCACCTGTTTCCTTTGCTAAAGCAAGAGGGGTGTTGCCGTTACTGTCTTTTATATTAAGATCTGCGTGATATTCTAAAAGCAATTTCACCAGTTCTATGTTATTATTGGCAATGGCTTCCATAATCGGATATACTTTATATGTATCGTATGGACTCTGGTAACCATTTACGCTAATGCCATGCTCCAGCAATATACGGGCTAACCTCACGTTAGACAATTTACAGGCGTATGTCAAGAGCGTCAGCCCGTATTCGTCACTATATAATCTATTATTAATATCCTTATATCTGGCAAGAGCATATTTCAGCACATCTTCTTTGTCAAAGTAAATTGCCGTATAAAATATATCAAACTCATAAAAATCGTTACCCATTGCCATAGGTTCATCTTCTCCTGCAAGCAGCCGTTTTATGGTTGCCATATCATTGTTACGGCATGCAACACCCAACGGATAAAGTTGATAAGTTACATCCCTTATAGTATCTTGCTGTAATGGATTTGCTTTCACGCTATCTAAGCAACAAAAAAACATTACAAGAAAAAGTAATGTCCAATTTATTATCTTCATATTTAGTTTTTTAAGTTGCACGTTAATGCTAATGGTTAGAAAAGAGCATAGTCAGATGCTTTCTTTCGTTGTTACCAACCTATTAAATCTTTATTATATTATTTTCAGCCAATGCCGATGTGTTATCATGAAATAAAGCAATACAGCTAAAAATGGGTAAACCATCCAAGAGATAATGAACGATAAACGTTGGCTTTTAAACAATAAAGGTTTTTCTCGTATTATCTCAATTCCCTTTCCCTTTCTTACATAATATCTATTTAAAAAATAATATAGAATATAAAATATTGGAACAAAGAAAATAAACGGCAAATCATAATTGAAATTCTCTTTTATCAATGGATAAATCAATGCAATTATCGGTAGAAATAATATTCCACAGAATAGTAATATTGTTCTCTCATGTGGATCTTCCAACTTAAATTTATCCCTATTGTATATAAAGAACTGATAATACATCGCATCAAAAAAGAATTTAATCATAAAGAATTATTAGTTTTGTTAGTGATATTTTTACCATAATTCTTCTGCAGAGAAATCGCCTAAGAAGAAATATAGCAACATAATTATTTGCAACAAAATATACAGACCTGTCACAAAGCATATTGTTAGTATTATTATTTTCTTTACACCTTTATATTTCTTCTTTCTTAATAAAAAGAGTAGCAACAGTGAAACCGCTATAAGTATCATATTTATTACACATGCTATCATATCTATTTTATATTTTGGATTTATAATGATATTGTCACCACTAATAATCTGAGAATAAACGACATAAGACGTCATCTTTTCTCATTAATAATATATTTATAACTCCTTAAAAGTTATATCATCCGGTACACCTAATTCTTTCCGCTTGACTTCAAAATCCTTTTTACTGAATGCCCCAAACTTATTTTCTTGTGCTTCCCATGCTTTTTGTGTGTTGTTTACGGGAATAATATAATATTCGGTTGTATCCTTATCATAACGGGGTAAGGAAATGCCCATGCTGTCCTTAAAAGCACGATATGCCTTGACAAGAATAAAATTATCATCATATCCCACTGCATAAACACTGGCTCCCGTTATTCCCGTATAGGGTGAATCATTTTTCTGATGATAACACACATCCATATCCTCCTTGGTATCTACCGCTATCAGGTAATAGTTTCCTGTAAGATGCCGTTCATATACGAACCCGCAGCTTTGCATTATGAGTAACAGTAAAAAAAGCAATGATATGACTGTTTTCATACGTTCAATTATTATTAATAGTTCAGCAAGGAACGCTGTCAAACGTTATCCCGGTTTGTTAGTAATATATTCTATCGCACTCGCTTCAAATCCCCGATAAATTGGAGTGACATTTCTATATACGGAATAGCTTTTAGAATTTTGATACTATCGATTGATTCTATACCACCCGATGCCAATGCTGGAACGTATCCGTAACATTCATCCAATGCAGGAACACCCTTTTCTGATTTTATCATAGGATATTTATTTAAGGAAAACCATGATTCCAAACAACTTTTGTTGAAAATTACCACATTCAATAGTATATCAACATTCTCGGATAAAATCTTGAATGTTCCGTATCTTACATTGATGAATACGACATAATTTCCTATCACGGGATTCTTAACATAAGCAAAAATATCTCCAAAAACAGTTGTCATAAATGGAGTTGCTGTTTCATATTCATACAAAGGATAACTATCATCTACTATTGTCTTATATTTATCGGGGTTAATAATTCTGAACAATCCATCACAAAACGTTCCAAGTCCAACTTCTTTCCAAAGTTCGATTATTTGTTCCGATACCGCATTAGCATATTTTGCAATAAAAGTATCATCTATCGTTTGGCGAGTGCTGTTTAGGCTCTTATCTAAAAACTTATCGTACATATTAATTGCTTTCTTTATTACTAATCGAGTAGGAGAAACGGGATTATTTCCCGTTTCGACCTCTCACACCACCGTGCGTACCGTTCGGTACACGGCGGTTCATTAAACATGATGTTCTTACATAATAATATTCGGACATGGGTATAAAGCCAAGTCCTTTCAGATACTCGCTCGTCATGATTGTACTCAACGCTGTGGAAGCGATACGTACAGCTCCTTTCCGAGTTTTAGCTACCGTCAGTGCAACCCATTCGGGTATATCAAACTGCTTCAGTTTCTTGATACGTGTGCGGATAAACTGCCATTGTTTCCAAATATAGGTTCGCAACCGAATCCGTATCCATCCGTCCAGCCTTGCAAGAAAGGTCTTGCATCCAGCTATACGGAAGTAGTTTATCCATCCCCGTGTAACCATGTTCAACTCTTCCAGCACTTGCTGTATGCTGACTCCACGGTTGCGTTTGGTTATCGCACGAATCTTTTCTTTCAACTGTTCTTTCGGACGCTCAGACACCCGGGGTATGCAACCGCCTTTCTTGTAACGGAATCCGAAACCGAGCAAATGGCATTGGTCGGGACGGCTGATTTTACTTTTCTCTCGGTTTACACGCAAGAGGAGTTTATCCTCCAGAAATCGTGTAACGCTCTGCAATACCCTTTCCGCCGCACGCTGGCTTCTGACATAGATACTGCAATCATCCGCATAGCGGACGAAACTGAGTTTCCGCTTCTCCAGCTCTTTGTCCAGCTTGTCAAGCAGGATGTTGGAGAGTATGGGACTTAACGGGCTGCCTTGCGGAGTGCCCTCCGTGCGCAGACTGACTAGACCGCCCTCCATTATACCTGCTTGCAGGTATCGCCTGATAAGTTTCAGTAATGGCTTGTCCGTAATACGTTCGCGGAGGATGGACATCAGCTTGTCGTGATTCACACGGTCGAAGAACTTTTCCAAATCCATCTCCACTACCTTACGTTTACCGTTTTCAAAGTACTCCAGCGCACGTCCCACAGCTTGGTGGGCGGAGCGTCCCGGACGAAATCCGAAACTGCTTTCACTGAAACTTCCGTCATACAGCAGGTTCAGCTTTTGGGCTATTGCCTGTTGTATCAGACGGTCGGTAACGGTAGGTATGCCCAGCATACGTTTCCCTCCGTTGGGTTTCGGTATCTCCACCTTACGGACTGCACAGGGAATATATGTACCGCACTGTATCTGCGACTTGATGGCAGACCAGTTCTTCCATAAGTGGTCATGGAGTTCGTCCACTCCCATACCGTCAATGCCTGCCGCTCCCTTGTTGGAAACGACCTGTCTGTAGGCGGCCCTCATGTTCCCGGCACTCAATATTTCTTCGAGCATACTGTTTCTCTTTATTTATTATGTTATACACTTGGTCGTATTCTTCCATATATGCAAGAGAATGCTATGCACTTGCCTGTCGCCCTTTCTGTTTCCAACATACTCTCTCGACAGGAAGCCCCCTTTCGGGGTTGGCTGCTTTCTACGCATCCGTCTTAATACATAGTTGTCAGACCGTTTAATGTTCATCCCTTCACTCCGGCAGTCGAAGCTACTATGGAATCTGCTGACTTCTTCCGGCAAATCTTGTTTCAACCACGCCTGTTACGAATACGTGTCCAGAAGACCTCCCCCGTTAAGAACAGCAACTTTCATCCCATCCATCTGCCGAATTTACATATACAAGTTTCGGATAGTTATCGGACTTCATCTTGACATGCAGACTCGTCCACTTGTATATGCCTTATATCCGGTTTCTGTGCGTCAGACCGGGACTTTGCCTCCGGCTTCCTTCGGATTCCCCTCACGGTGGACACCCTTGCCCTTGGCTAACGATTCCTACTATCAAGGCTCGTTCGGGACTTACACCCTATAGTTGTTGCCCATGCAGGGCAAACATGGCTAGCAGGGAACGGCTTGCCGTTACCCTGCATTGTTACCAACTTATTTCAATCTCAAAATTTATCTGAGTCTTTGAATCTGCCGATTGTTTGTGTACTTATATCTATATAAGGAAGTGTCTTGACAATCCTGACATTTTCTATACTTTCACTTCCGCCCAATGCCAGCAGTGGAGAATATCCGAAACACTCGTCATAGCCCGGAGTTCCTATTACTTCTTGAATTACAGGATAATTTTCTAAATCAAACCAACCTTTCAAGATACTTTTGTTAAAGATTATTTTACCCAACAATAATACGAGATTATCCGGAAGAATTAAATATGTTCCGTATCTTACATTCAAATAAACAATGTAATTTTTCAATCTTGAATTTTTTACATAGGCAAAGACATCACCGAAAGCCGTACACATGAATGGCAGAAACGATTTGTCATAGTCCATAATATAACAAGAGTTTAGTACATCTTGGTAATCTGACGGATTAATGATTTTAAGCATTCCATCACAATAGCTGCCCAGTCCAACTTCTTGCCATAGAGTAGTCAGTTCCGGATAAGACAAATCGGCGTATTTAGAAATAAAGGCATCATCAACTGTTTGCCTGATACTATTGATGTTCTTTTCTAAAAAAATCTCGTACATACATTTATTTACTTTATAGTTGATAATGGCTAGACAAGAAGCTGCGTTTAGCAGCTAACTTGGCATATTAATAATAAATAACGATATAACTGTTTTCATACGCTCTATCATTAACCGGCCTTTCCAACACACAGGATTATTAAACCATAATTCCTATTCTTCCCATTCCATCTCCAGTTTTCCATTGATGTCATAGCGTTTCCATCGTCCGGTGCGATGACCATTGCGATATGTACCTATTTCTCTTACTTTATCGTTCTTTACATATCGTGACTCAAAAGGACCAATCTGTCGACCATTGACGTATGTACTTATTTCCCAATAATCGAAACGGTTATCGCGTACCAATGATTTTGCTTTACCGTTAAGACGTCCGAACTGGTAGGTTGCCTCATAAATAAGTTCTCCAGTTTCAGGGTCGTATTCTCTATAAAATCCGTCATAACGGTTATTCTTTTTGTAAAATTCCTTTACTCGTGATCCGGTCGCTCTGTCGAAACGAACCTGAAGTCCTTCTTCGTTTCCGTTATTGTAAGTCGTTATATGAAGCGTATCTCCACTTTCTGCTATCTGTATCCAGGTACCATCCTTTTGACCATTATTGTAATGGCCGATAGTACGAGGCTGACCGAACAAGTAAAGTTGCTCAAAGTCACCATCAAGCAGTCCTTGTTCATTGTAATAGGATGTTTCTTTCAGTTCGAATGTACCCTTTATGTATGAATATTGTTTTCCAATCTGTTTCCCATTCTTATAGTTATGTTCCCTCCGCAGAGTTCCGTCAAATTCATAATACAAATCCTTCCCATCCTGTTTTCCTTCTTTGTAGAAACGCTCCATTTCCAGCTTGCCGTTTGTATAGAATGTACGATGTGCCCCATCAAGTTTTCCGTCCTTGTAGGATTTTTCTTCTGTCACTCTGCCTTCATCATCAAATTTCTTGAAGATTCCATTCTTCCATCCCTCTTTGTATGAGCCTTTGGCTTTCAGCTTATTGTACACATATTCCTCATAATCACCATTGTAGAGACCATCTTTGAACCCGGCAAGAATGTAAGCAGAATGATAACCGTCAATGATACGATGTTCGCCATTGAGAGGTTTATTGCCAGATATATCTCTGTGAAGAATACGCCCGTCTCCCAAATTGATTACAGTGACACAATCTATAGAGTATTCTTTCTGTGCATTTAGTGATGATACACACAGAATGGTTGCCAGAAGCAGCAGATAATAGTTTATTCGTTTCATGTCATTTGTTTTTAAAGTTGATTTTATTCTTTAAACCCTTTAATATCAATCACCGCTTTCATTTGAAACGGGTGTGCCATCCTTGTTCAACCACACCTGCACATATCCTTCATCCGGACCTTTCAGCTTGTACTCTAAGAGAATGGAATAGTCAAGTCCTAAGACAATGGTTTCAAGCGCTCCTTCCTGATTTTCTGTAGTACGATGTGCAGCCCAGCGTCCGTCATCCAGTGCATCTTTCACCATTACCAGCCAGTCGGCCTGTAGTTTAGAAAGCCCCGCCTCGTTCATCTTGAACACTACTTCTACCTTGCCATGCTGCGTCTGATAGTTGAAGCGGCAATAGGGTGAATTCTTTACATAATCAGTAACCAGTCCGGGGGTAAATATCCGATGGAAACGAGCAAGACCTTCCGGATTGACTGTCAGACAGGAAATGGTACATCTCTTATCGTCAGCCTCTTCATCCAGCCCGTTAAGCAGGTCGCGGTCTGCATCCGGATTTATCCAGTGGAACTCCATCTGTTCAAGTGAGGCTCCCAGCTCTATCTCCCGGCCCAATGTCAGGAACTCATAATCGCCCGGTTCAAGTGAAAGCCCCTGCTTTACGGCTTCCAGCGCGCCTTTCTTATCGCCGAAATAATAACGGAGTTTTCCTACCTGAAGCCATATCCAGGGATAATCGGGCTCTTCCTTTGCTCCTTGCTCGGCATATTTCAGGGCCTCTTCCAACCGACTGCAATACATCAGCGCACAAGAGTAACGATAATACCATGTGGCACATCCTTTAGCATTCTTTTCCGAATCGGGCATCCACTGCATGGCACGGTAATAATATTCATAAGAGGTCAGGTTGATACAGCTATACGAATACCACAAGGCTATCTGGAGGTCAGCCCGGGCCTGTTCTTCTGTAAAACGGCCTTCCTTGACACCTTTCCTTACAAAATCTACAATGTAGCTGAACATTTTTCCGAAATAACCGGTGGCCCCTTCATGAAAAGCTTCCAGCGTACGAAGGTCTTCTGCCGAGAGCAGGGAACCGGTGTCCGGATGTATGCCCTGTTGATGAGCTTCTTCTTCGACTGTACGTTCCCATATTCTTACCGTACTTACATCACGGCGGAAAGAATGGAAGTATGCCCACGGCAGATTGGTGTGTGAAAAGACATCGGCAGCAACCTCTAATAGTTTCCTTAAATCCCAGGCCATAAAATCCAGGTATCCGCAATACAGTCCCGTAGCTCCCCCCAGAAAAGCTACCACATCATCGCCAGCCTGCTTCCGGATTTTCTCCTGCAAGTCATCCCTGAGTTGCTGCATTTGTTTCGTACGTTCCTCTCCTTCTACAGCTTCAATTGCCGGATAAATAAAGAATCCAGCCACAATGCCATCCTGATGAAGCTCATCCATGGCATCTGGTTCCGCACTTAAATAGCCGTTGATAAGTGCAGGCACACAGGCACTCCCTGTAAAGACATCCAGACGCCAGTCGGCATTTTTGTCTTCTTCCGGGCTCAAGTTATAGTTGATACGATTGTGAATCAGGAATTCTTCTGCATCTTTGTAATCGGGCAGATTCATTGCCTTCAATGCGTCAGAAAGTACGGACAGCTTGGTGCTGATTCCCTTTTTAGGTGTAGCCGTCAATTCGAAACTGCGAATCAGAGACAGGTAAGCAATTTCACCCAGCTCGTGCGACATCAGGTTGGCCACCATCCACCAAGCCTTGTTTTCGTTTTCTTTCAGCAGAGGAAGCAGTTTCTCACAATAAAGAGTAAGCACCACCTGCTTGCCTTTTATCTGTTCTATCCACACATCCACATCTTTTCCTTTTACTTCATATTCATCTATACGAATTGTGGAATGAGGATTTTTCTGACGGCCTACTATAATGTCCCAGTTCTTACGCACGGATGCCGGAGCATGTTGTTGGAAATAAACCAGTGGAAACAGCTTCATCCGTTCTCCTTCAGGACTCAGCACCAGTTCATATCGGTCCTTTTGACAACCAAGTTCGAATGCCGTGTCACTCAGGGCGATGGAAAGGACACGCTCACAACGGCTAATCAGTTCTTTGCTACGCTCATGGCGTATATCTTCGCGCATAATCTTGCGCAGCCTTGCTTCTTCCCGTTCAAAAGCAGCCCACGCCTTTTCTGTACGTTCACGAAAGGTCTTGTTAAACCGGGGCAACGACAAATCCTTACGGCATGCTTCTATCATTTGCTGGGTATCCTCATCACCAGGACGTGCATCCAGGGCCTGCCGGAAATAGTGGAGCGCTCTTCCCTCTTGCTCTAAATAATAATAAGCATAGGCTATGCGGAAATTCCAGCAATGGTCCCCCTTGAAATAGTTTTCATGGGGTTTCAGTAAGGCAAGGGATTTTTGAAAAAGGTGCCTGTCGGTAGGTTCGGCCAAATTGTTATAAGCACGGGCCAGTTCACTATCCAACTCCGGAGTGCGCTGGTCAGCTGGAATAGCTTCAATGGCATCTATTATTTTTTGAAACTCGTCTTGTTCATTCCACTGTTGGCATTGTTCTATAAGGTTCATAAGTTTTGATTTTCTGTGTTTTACATCTATTTTCATTCATCAGGATTCAAGGAAGTTCGTCAGGGGCAAAAAACGCCTTTACGTTTGTGTGAAAACGCTTTGACGTTTTACCTGAAACGTACTTGCGTTTTACTTGAAACGCAAAGGCGTTTGACAGCAAATGCACTTGCGTTTTTTTCACTTCATTTGCATGGAGTGAACACAGACCAAGGCACAGCCTCCATAGTCCCCATATCAAGTAAACCGACTTCAAGTAATTCTTTCCTACCTGTTTCCTCCTTATTTTGTCTGTACCCTGAGTTTTCTGTCCTAAATTCTGTTACACAAAATTTATTTTGCACACACACCAACCATTCATTTGCTCAAAAATACCACAAATTGATTACCATACCTCATTTCTCCACTTAATATGTCTTAAAAAAACGACCACGCGGTCATAATTTAAGTTTTTTATACTTTTCAGTCTACAAATGAAGTTCCCAAGTATATTTTCTTATTAATTACATAGTTTTTTGCAATTATTAAAAATATATTAAAACTTTTCGAAGAAGTTGTTTTTATCAATTCATATACCTAATTTCGTTTCGCACGAATTAAAACAACCTTTCATACCATTAAATGTCCGCTTCCATTTTATTAAGCCTGGACCCTTCTGTAAAGCACACACCGAAAAGCCAGCATTTGATTTGAAACAAGAATTACTACACTAAAAAATTCAATTATGGCAATCGGATTTAAACCTAAAGCAGAAATGACACTCAGTCTTCCCGGCTGTAGCCCAAGCGAAATCCTGCTGGTTGCGGCAGAAGCAGCCAGACAGTTAGGCTGGCGAGCGGGAGGCATGACACGCACAGAAGCTGTATTCTATACTCCCATGAGCATGAGGTCGTGGGAGGAAAAAGTAACACTTTGCGAAATAAACGGACAGATTGTGGCCACCAGTGCCTGTTCTACCATACAGATAATAGACTGGGGGAAGAACAAATCCAATCTTAAAAAGCTTTTCAAAACCATGCAGCGCTTACACGACAGCCACTGCATTACAAATGACAAGGAGAGCGTGCATCCCTACATTGCCTATACCAGTGAGCAGAAAGAGGCGGTACAGGCACACATCCGCAAATATTTCGGCAGCATCAATGCCATTCTGCGAAGCGAAGAGACAAACTCTCCGGTAGAAATACTTCTCGTAGCTCCAACCAACCGATATGATTATTACACGCTGGTCACCTGTGGAGCAGGTGCCAGTTCCATGAAAATGCCACATAAGGATCTCCCCTCCCGGTGCGAGTTCTGCATCAGCCTTCCACCGGAATGGAACCCCGAAAGCAATGAACCGGAAGACAGATGGCCCGTGGAGTGGCTGTTCCGGTGTGCTGAACTTACCCGGCAGAAAGACATCTGGCTGACATGCGGACATACGGTATCCGACGGTAGCCCATTGCATGAAAACACAGCCATGGAGTCCCTTTTGCTCCTTTCCCCTGAAAAGCGGGATGAGCAGGCCGGAGAATGTACATTGCCCGATGGTGAGAAAGTAGCGTTCTACGAACTGTATCCCTTATATAAAGAAGAAACCGAATTCAAGCAGGCTAACGGACTGGCGAATCTACTTGACAAACTAAAAGACTGTTCACACATTGCCCGCACTGACCGTAGAAACACCTGTGAAGGTTACAGCGCGTTTCATTCCGCAGAAAACGACGGAGTCATACTGGACGATAGCAACAGAATGACATTCCGTTCCATACTGACCCCACGAAAAGGCAATATGGCCACCCCTATTTTGGTATACATCAACGTATCCATCTTCCTACTGATGGTGCTCTGCGGAGTAAATTTCCTATTCCCGACGGGTATTTCCATCCTTAAATGGGGAGCCGACTTCGGTCCGCTTACCCTCTCCGGCGAATGGTGGCGCACGTTTACCTGCAACTTTATCCACATCGGGGTCATTCATCTCCTGATGAATATGTATGCCCTGCTTTATATCGGTGCCTACCTGGAACAACTCGTGGGTACCGACCGGCTGAGTGTGGCATACGTGCTCACCGGACTCTGTTCTGCATCCGCCAGTCTGATGATACACCCTGACAGTATCAGTGCAGGGGCTTCTGGAGCAATCTTCGGATTATACGGTATCTTCCTCTCCTACCTTCTGTTCCATCGCATAGAACGTCACCAACGGCGGTCGTTGCTGTACAGCATCGGACTCTTCGTCGTGTACAACCTGCTCACTGGAGCCCGAACGGAAGGAATTGACAATGCAGCTCATGTAGGCGGACTGGTAAGCGGCCTGCTGCTGGGAGCAGGCTACGTGCAGGCCGACCGCATGCAAACAGACAGCCGGGCCATTTCCCGCATCGCCGAAGGAGTACTTCTGGTACTCTTCATACTAGCATTTACCGAACAGACACGTCTTGCTCCATCAGAATACGAGGAAATACAGGCAGCATGGAAAAGCGGAGAACTGGAAAAATATGCCACTGAAGAAACAGATGGAGAAGAAACTGCCAACTCTGACACTCCCATCTTGTCTCCTCCCACCACAACCGACCCTGACAAATGGGAAACTTATACTGTCGACCAGCTTGGATTCAGCTGTTCCTATCCGGCACACTGGATGACACAAAAATCAAACGAACAATGCATTCTCTATTTGCTGGATGAACAAAACAGCATAGCAATCAATCACAACAAGTTTGATACTGAAGAGGAACTGGACGAGATGCACCGCACCATCCTGCATTCCATGCAAGGAGAACCTGTTGAGAAAATAAACATCCAGGGAAAGGAGTTCGAAAAAATATCTGTTCCCATGGACTATCCGGTAGCTGGAGGAGGCACCATCCATGTTCAGCAAACCCTGGTATTCCGCCTGGACCGTGAAACACTCGAAGGCTATCTGATTATCTGCTTAACCACAGACGACAGCCATGAGGCTGAAGCCCAGAAGCTGATAGAATCCGTACAATTGAAATCCTGACAGAAATACTCACCTTAAAAACACATATCTTATGAAAAATCAAAATGACATGATAAAGGAAGTGCAGACACTTCTGGAAAAAGGACAAATAGAAGAAGCCATCCGACTGATGGAATCTGTTCCCGAAGCAGAACGAGGTTATGAACTCACCGGTCTTCTGGCACGTGAATACGCAAACTATGGTCACAGCATAAACCATGGAGAATCTTATCTGCTCAAGTCACTGGATTTGTTAGAATCGACCAGAAAAGAAGGCCGGAACGACCCGAACTGGCATTGCAGAATGGGATACGCGCTGATGCACCTGGAACGTGAAAAAGAAGCTATACCCTATTTCGACGCCGTCATGCAAATGATAGATGACGACCCCGAAACCCAGGAATTCTGGAGCGATGTGAAAGAAGCACTGGAAGAATGCCGGCATGTGACCGACTTCCTCGCCTCTCCTTCCGAACAGCCTTTATCCTATTACGAAGAAAAATCATACATGCTCGCCATTCCCTGGAGCGACCAGGAAGACACCCTTTTCGACCGCGAAGAAAAGATCAGGCGCATCAGCCAGATGGAGGGAGTAGAAGTATTGTCCGTGGCTTCCGAGAACGACGGTGAGCAGCCTTTCATTACCATCAGCTATCATGGAGAGACTTATGCTGTCGACCTCTCTCCTTATCCCGCTTACGACAGTTACAAATCAATACAGCGCAGACACATCTTTTCTGATGAAGAAAATGAAGAACTGGCAAAGGCTGAATTCGGCCTGATGGTTATCATGCCTTTCGGAAAAGACCATAAGTCATCCTTCCACTTCCAGCTCAAGCTCATTGATGCCCTGATGCCGGAACCGGTGGCCATCATTGACGAAAGTGCCGAACAGATTTTCTCCGGACAATGGGCCCACCTGGCAGCTGCTTCAAATACTCCTCCCAGCCCGCAGTACATCTATCAGATACATGCCGTGACGGATGAAAAGGACGAAGTCTGGCTTCACACACACGGACTGGCCCGATGTGGCTTGCCGGAAATAGAAATTCTGGATGCCGGAAAGAAAAACCTGAACGAAATTGGAGAAGTGATGAACACCATGGCTTGCAGTCTGCTTGACAACGAAGAAATTCCGGAAACAGGAGAACCGGTATTGCTGGCGCGATTTGCTGACAACTCACCATTAGTGGGCACACTGATACCATGGCCTGAAGCACTGCACCGATACCCTCAGAAGGTAAACGGAGGACTCCAGCAACGTAAATACGGACACAACACCCGCTCCTGCATGCTTTTTGCCTACCCGAGCGAAGAAGCCATGAATCAGCATCAATATGTACCTATTACCGACTTTGCGGACAAAATGGACGATAACCTGCTGTGCATGATTACCAATGCCGAAACACGGCGTATGAAAGAAATGGCCCTTGAGCGCCTTGACTATATGAGAAGAGCTTGTGCATCCGACCCGGAATCGGCTATCGTCAAACTGGGGCTGACGGTCGATCCGGAATTCGCAGACCCCGATGAAAAGGAACAGAAAGAACACATCTGGTTCCGCATGAAAGGTTTCATCGGTCCCGACACATTCCGGGCAGAAGCACTGAACGAACCTTACTATATCAGCTCTTTGCATTGTGGTGACGTAAATGTGTATCACGTCTCTGAAATCACCGACTGGCGTATCCTGACGGAAGACGGACAAATTTCTCCGGATGACATTTACCTGCTTAACTACACCGTTTCCGATTCCAAAAGCTGACATCACACCAATGTGCTTGCAGTCTTCCGCCTATTTTTAGTAACTTTGCAATAGTTACTAAAACCCACTCACTCATGAGAATTCTGCTCGCCATCGATTCATTCAAAGGCTGCCTTTCTTCAGAAGAAGTAGAGGCAGCCTTTTCCCACGCTCTGACAGTCCGCGGGGCAGAAGTCCGTTCCCTCCCCATGTCCGACGGAGGCGAAGGGATGCTTCCGGCCTTTATCACCGCCCTCCACGGGCAACTTCTCCAAGCGAAAGTACACGACCCGCTGATGCGTCCCGTCACCGCTTGCTACGGCATTGCTCCCGACGGAACCGCCGTCATTGAAACTGCACAAGCCTGCGGACTGACATACCTGTCTGCCGAGGAACGCAATCCGTTAGTGGCCACCACCTACGGCGTAGGCGAACTCGTGGCACACGCCGTACGGCACGGATGCCGACGCTTCCTTATCGGACTAGGCGGAAGCGGTACGAGCGATGCCGGAAAAGGCATGCTTCAGGGCCTCACTGAGTCCCTGGCTCCCGGCGGCACGATAGAAGACGTATTGAACGGTCCTCTGTCCGACTGCCACTTCATACTGGCCAGCGATGTACGCAATCCGCTCTACGGACCCGAAGGAGCCGCCCAAGTTTTCGCCCCACAGAAAGGAGCCACTCCCGCGATGGTGGAAAAACTGGACCGACGCGCCCGTCAGTTTGCCAAGGAATCCGCCCGACGCATGGGCAGAGACGCATCCTTCCAACCCGGTGCCGGAGCTGCCGGCGGACTGGGATACGCCTTCCTGCAGTACCTCCAAGCCATTACCCAATCAGGTGCCGACCTCCTGCTCGACCTCTGCGAATTCGACACCCTCCTGACACATACCGACCTCGTCATTACCGGCGAAGGACATGCCGACCGTCAGACACTCATGGGCAAGCTTCCCGAACGGGTGATGCGGCGGGCACAGGCACAGCATGTCCCCGTCTGGCTGGTAGCCGGAAAAGCCAGCGATGCCGAATCCTTGCTGAATGCCGGATTCAGTCGGGTGGACAGCCTTACGCCCGACGGTATGCCCCTTGAAGAAGCCATCCGTCCGGAAGTCGCCCGGAAGAATATCCACCGGTGGGTAGAAACCGTATGGAATCAGCTGAAAAAGTAGTATCTTTATCCCGAAATACACACATCCAAATTCCTAAAAACATGAAAGCTTATTCGTTACTATATCTGTCGCTGTGTTCTTTGGTAACACTCTATGCGTGTCAGTCGTCACATACTACCCAGATGGAAAAGAAAGAACTGAAAATGCTGGAAGATTCCCAGCCGAAATCTGAAGAAGAAGCCTTCGAGAATTTTTACACTCCCTCCCACGAAGCTCTGATTAATTGGGTACTCACCGACACCGCCACTTTCTCCCATCCTTTCACTCAAAGCATCAAAAAGGAATACGTCACCATTGCTACTTCAGACGACAAATGCCTGCGCATCTATTCATGGAATACGGGCGAAGGCGGAACCATGATCTGCTGGGGCAACCTCATCCAGTACAGAAGCGGAACGGAAATAAAAGCTGTCCACCAATCGCTCGACATGCTGCTGCATCCCGACGGCGAGCACGATGAAATCGATTTCGGCAGCTACATCGACACCATCTATACCTATCCCTGTACAGACGGCAGCAAGCTGTACATGGTCGACGATTATTTCAGGATATCCAGCAACTACTCCGCCAATTCCCTGGTGGCTATGCGGATAAAAGATGGAAATCTCGTCAGTGCCCCTTGCTTCGTACGCCACGGCAAACGCTCAGACACCATAGGCTTTGAACACAGCATTGCTGACTGGTACTTTCTTGCCAATCTGGGCGAAGGATGGGACTGGCTTTTCCAATACGACAAGAAAGCACAAAACCTGTATGTAGCCACCACAGACAGCATGAACTGCATTTCCGACCGATACGACATCTACCATTTCAATGGCACAGATTTTGTCTATCAGAAAACCGGAGCTCCTTTCTGGCTGCATCCTCAGTTACACCACTACCAACGACTGGAACTGTTTTTCAGAACGAAAGATTACATTATCCGCATCGACAATCTGGACGGAGAAACCATGCGATACGCTTCCTGGAAAAGCACACAGCAGATGTCAGATACTCCCGAACTGGTGCTGAACGGCAACTATGTAGAGAAGGACAACACCTTCCTCTTCTCAAAAGGCAGCTACCGCTATGTGGTAACCATGGGCGACAAAGCCACCCTGAAAGTACAGCACAACGGAAAAACCATCCTGCAACAAACGCAAGAAACGAAAGAGTTCTGATACGCCCGCTGCAGACTTTATAAAGCAAACAACCGGGACTGGCGGCACAACTTGTTACAGTCGTCCAGCAAGGCCCCGTTGGAAAAATCTCCACATAAGATAAAAATATCACGTTATGTTTACCAAATCCGCAGCCACCGTTCCGACGAGTTTCCCCCACAAAGGCTAAGCAAACAGCAGATGATAAGAACGATAACTAGGGTCATCAGCCAGATGACCACTTCCTTTTTATCAATTGATTTCATTGTCTATCCTCCTTTTCTGCAATTATACATTAAGCCATATTATCTCTTGCATTTGGTGAAAACCCGCAACCTGAACTGGTGCGGTGGAAGCGTCTCATCCGGGTATATCCCCCATTTAACCTCCGCGTCGGGCGGCAGCTGTTAAAAACGTTCGTGCACCATGTCCATCGCCTCCGTCGTTTCCTTATCGTCCGACCAGTCCGCATTTTCTATTGAGAACACAGCCATCGCCACCTCATCTGCAGACGAATACTTCGCCGGCAGCTTCTTCCACCAGTCCTTCACTTCCTTCCTCAGGAAATCCAGACTACCGACAAGCATAAAAAAGTCGATGTGTTTAGAAGGAGTCGGAAACTGCAGGAAAGTCCTGAAATCATTAAAGTCGAAGGTAATCATGCAACGACGAAGCACCATCCCCAAAAGCGAATCCGTAAACTCGATTATCTTCCGGTCCGCTTCCTGATACACTTCCGTAAGCATGGCATACCGGGAGTCATCATAATCCACCGTATAAAGAGCGTCTGCCATCGGTTCCAACGCCTTCAGCAAACCTAAAGCATTCTTCCGCTTTTCCGCTCCCTCCGACGAATGGGGAATCGTTGCCACCAGAATGATTGCCTTGTTTCCCACCTCTCTGGCCTTCTGCAGGAAAGACCTGATACACCCCTCTCCTGTTCCTCCACCAAGGCATACCACAAACATCGCCACAAGTCTGCCCCTTAATACACTCTCTATGGCAGGGAAAGACTTACTGCACTCATACTCCGCAAGAAAACGGTCCTTACCGCTGCCCAGCCCTTCCTGTCCAATCAGGTATTTGCCACACAAGGACAACTCATCCATTTCCTTCCGGTTCATGCCAAACGCATACAGTTGCACATCTGGCAGACAGCATTTCCGCATCTGGTCTACCACACGACCTGCTCCCCCGCCAATGCCCACTATGGATGCAAAACGTCCACTTCCCGGAATCAGCGGTCTGTAATCGAATAGCTTATCTAAATTCTCTTCCATACATTTTTTTCTTTTAATGATTTTCATAATGTATGGCAAATATGCACCTGAAGATATGCCATATAGGGGGATATGAAGGAAAAATTTTATCCGACGCTCCGAATTATCTAATGGATAACTTGTCCTGTAAGTTATTTGAAGCAAAAACTTTAAATTAATGGCTAATGCCTCCAAAGAGCAAAAGTACAATTCATTATCTACTTCTTATTATTATCAGAATATTTTATCATACCACTCATCTACATCTTCACGTATTGATTCATAATACTCACATATAATATTTACCAAATCAAAATTCGCTCTTTTAGACTTATATTTATTGACTGTGAAATATCCATAGAAATTGCCTTCTTCATCTACAATAACAGGTGGATAAGATGCGTAAGAATTAAAAGGACTATATGAACTATACGCGCTCCCATAGGTACCATATTCATTCCATATTGAATTGGTATTATACTCACTTCCATAAGTACCGTACTCATTCCATATAGACTTTGAATCATATTTACTTGCATTCAGTTTACCCAAAAACACATCATGATCTTCTCCCCCATAAATATATAAAGTCTGTGAGAATATACAATGCATTGAGAATATACAACATACAATAAAAAATAATATCCTTTTCATATCCCTTTATTTCTATAGTACCACATAAAGTTCTGCATGAGGTTATGATAAAAAAGCTTGATATCTACTGCCTCGAGATTTTAAGTTTTCTTCCCATCTTTTTATCTAACCAATTCGTTCTCCCAGTTAAATATCCTCCAAATCTTTCTGAATTTTTGTTTCGATATTTTGAGAATCACGATACTTGATCACAACAATACCTTCATTAATTCCTTCTGAAGACTTTTCAATTGATATTTCAATTGAACCACCTTCTACTTCCCATAGGCTACCATATACAACTCTTCCCTGCCAAAGTTCATACATCAATGAAATATTACTATTACTGTCACTCGTACATATTCCGGAGCATACCCGTTCACTTTCCGGCAGCTTATTAGGGTATAAAACCATACCTTAAAAGCGAAGTGATTTAAACTTTTCTTTTCCTTGCACATTTTCTCAATAGCATAACGGAAAAAGCGATGTAGTTCCATGATT
>ENA-UERC01000925-UERC01000925.1-human-gut-metagenome-genome-assembly--contig:-NODE-925-length-19424-cov-8.376906_pt1 | contig 19424 bp, 16 predicted proteins | sample MGYA00242955_ERZ507955 | MGnify/ENA primary metagenome ERZ507955 (study PRJEB26167, sample SAMN06115394) | human gut metagenome | host: Homo sapiens | place: China:Hubei | collected 2016-04-27 | study... | reverse complement strand
AATTGACATTATGACTAAATTTATGCCTTATTTTTTGATGCTTTGAAATGGAATCCTTAAGTTGACGACATTGCCCTTGAAGGGACTGATATTGTTCTGCGGAGATGCGATGCTAAATTCCGAATACGGAGGTAGACATGGATAAAACATTTGAAAATTTGGCTTACAGAAGGATATGCAGTACATTGATAATATTCTCAATCAATACTTCCAGATTGGCTTGATAAATCGAGAAAAGGCCATTGCTAAAATCAGAGAATTACGGATAACAAACAAAGACGTCGGAAGAACTGTAATTGGTGCACTTCCCTGTAGCTTTATTCCGTTCAATGATGCAAGTGATGCTCAACTTGCCGCTGAGCTAAACAGATACAGGGAAATCTTGACCGAGAATTACCTGCGTAATATGCAGGAAGAAATGCCTAATTCCAGTATATGAATGGAGAGGAAATAATGTGACGATTCTTGCTCTGCGGGACACCATTAAGATATTCCTTAGCGAATGCTATCCCAAAGTGTCCAGGCTTGATAAGGGACATTAGCACTTTTGGAAGAAAAACGCAATATTCTTTTCAATAGCCGCTACATTTTCCGTCCTCATATGGATGCCGGCTGATATTCGGAGTCGAAAGCAACTTGACACAAGAAGAAATGTCCCGGTTGCGGCCAAATGCCACTGGCGTTTGGCATTGAAATGGGTTCGAGTCCTGCGCCGCAGCAAAACAAAAGGGGCTGCCTCGAATGATTTTGAAAAATCATTTTGAGACGGCCCCTTTTGTTTTTCAAGTGCTGCCTTTTAGCGAGTCAGCCCCTTCCTTTTACAGGCGCACTCCATTTGTTGGGACTCTGCCTTTTGGGTTTGGAGGGACAAATTATTTTTGGTATTGGGCGATCATCTGGGCTTCCGCCTCCAGGAGGGCAGTGTTGGTGTTATAGTCGGTCATGCCGCAGCCCTGGCCGGAGAGGCGGAGGACACGGCGATCGTTGTCAAAGGGTTCCCAGAGGGGAAGGCCCGGGCCGTTGGGGTTGCCGGTTTTGGCAAAGTTTGCCCAGTAGCGCTGCATGGTACGGGAAAGCGCCCAGTCCTCCTGGGTATAGGGCCGCCAGGAGCCGTCCAGGGTGCCGAACTGATAGCGGTTGTCGCAGGAGTGGGGGACGCCGGGATGGTCCTCTCCGGGCTGCTGCTGGTCAAAAACATAGGTATATACCGGCTTTTTCCCCCGCAGCTGACGGAAATAGCCCAGGGCGTATACGGAGGCCAGGGTGTTGTAATGCCAGCGGCTGGGGGTATTGTTGGCACCTTCGTCGGAGGTACAGCCGATGATGATGTCCACGTCCCGCTCACGGCCGCCAGCGAAGCAGTCGTCCACGTCCTCCGGCAGCACCCAGCCGTCGGGATAGAGGTTGAAGCCGCCCCGGAGGCCGAATTGATCGTTGGCCTTTTGCAGGACCTGGGCGGGCAGATCCCGCATTTCTTCAATGGAATGGCAGCCCAGCTGCTCCATGAAGGCCACGCCCTTGGCGTACATGGCCTGCCTGTTCCGGTCGGGCACCCGGCTGCCTACACCGCCGCCGGACTGGATGGAGGCATGGCTGAAGTAATTCTTGGCCAGGGGGGAGCAACACAGGGCTGCCGTGGCTCTGGCACCGCCGGACTGGCCAAAGCAGGTGACATTGTCCGGGTCGCCGCCAAAGAGGGCGATGTTCTCATGAATCCATTTCAGCGCCTGGATCATGTCCAGGATGCCATAGTTGCCGCAGCTGCCGTGTTCACTCTCGGCCTCCAGCTCCGGGTGGGTGTAGAAGCCGAACACATTCAGGCGGTAGGTGATGGAAACCAGGATCACGCCCTGGGCGCAGAAGCCGTCGCCGCAGTACTCATAGTCGGAGCCGTACCATTGCTGTAGGCCGCCGCCGTGGATGTACATCATGACGGGGAGCTTGTCATGGGCGGTCTCCGCCGGGGTATAGACATTCAGATACAGGCAGTCCTCGCTCATTTCCGGAGGATAGGGGTAGTTGGGCATGTGGACGTAGGCGTGGCCGGTGTCATCGGTGATGTCATCGGTGGCGGTGTGCCACCGGTCAAACTGGCAGCACGCGGGGCCAAAAGTGTCGCACACACGAACGCCTTCCCAGGGGGTTGGCTCCTGGGGCGGCCGCCAGCGCAGAGGCCCGACGGGAGGCGCGGCATAGGGGACCCCGCGGAATAGGGAATAACCGGCGTTGGACTGGACACCCTCCAGGGCACCGTATTTGGTCATAACCTGCGAAATCATAAAAAAACCTCCTAAAAGTTTTGCTTTTTGAATAGGGCCTTTGGCGAAGAAAAAAAGGAATCAAGACCAAAAGTATGGGCGGCTGCATGTGTGAAACCGATTGACTCTTTGAATCATCTGCATTATATGACGAGCCTCCTAAATTGTCAATAGGTGTCGAAACTCGACTCTTCTTATAAAAATCATCAATAATCTTGCATTTTGATTGAAAAAGCGTGGAATAAAGGGGGCGACGTGGAGGCTTTGTAGGAATCATACAAAAGCCAGTATGCAGTTCTGTGAAAAAGGGAGAAAGCAATGGAGCTCTATTGACAAGAGAAATTTGCTGTGGTATCCTGATGGCAACATAGATATGACAAACGGTTTCACACGGAGCCATCACTGGAATATTTTCTGAAAAAAAGTTCAACTTCTCCGGAAATCAGAGAATCCTGATTGGAATCTCACCCAAAATCGGAAGGGAAGCGTCCAAGAAAATGGTGCGAGTTTATATACGATTATGTTAATCGTTTTCACAAGACGCGATTTCTATGTAGCTAGGGCCGGGGACGGCCTGCAATAAAAAACAAAAAAGGAGAACAAAAAAGATGAAGAAGTGTATCAAGCGAATGCTGACCTGCGTTCTTGCGCTGGCCATGCTGCTTTCCCTGGCTGCCTGCGGCTCCGGTGAAAGCGACACCAAGACGACCGCCGCTGCCGGGTCCGGTGAGACTGCCGCCGCCGGAACGGAGGAGAGCTACCCCACCATTAAGGTGATGATGTCCTGCCTGACCGTGCCCAAGGATGTGGCCATGGTCGAAGAGGCCGTCAGCGCCATCACCCGTGAAAAGATCGGCGCCAATGTGGAATTCATCATGATGGAGTACGCCAACCAGACCCAGCAGCTGAACCTGCTGCTCTCTGCCGGCGACGATTCCATTGATGTATTTTACGTCAGGGATCTGGCCACCACCATTGCAAACGGTCAGGCCATGGATATTACCGAGCTGATCGCGCCCTATGCCGATGAGATCAATAAGGCCGTCGGTGAAAACGTATTTGAGTGCGGCTACCTGAACGGTGTCTGCTACGGCATCCCCCGTCTGCTGGATATGGCCTCCACCGCCATGTACTCCATGCGGGCCGACATCGCCGCGGAGTTCGGCTACAAGAACGGTGACTCCATCACCCTGGACGAGCTGGATGAGCTCTTCGCCAAGGTACACGAAAAGTACCCCGACACGCCTCTGATCGGACCGAACAACGGCACCGGCGTTTTCACCGATACCCGCGTGGACCAGATGGGCAACAACCCCTATAACCTGGGTGTGCTGACGGACTACGGCCAGACCACCACCGTTTCCAACTACTATGAGTCCCCCGAGTTCCTGGAGATCGTGAAGCATCTGGAGACCTGGAACAAGAACGGCTACTACATGACCGACATGATGAATGTCACCGAGTCTCAGATCGATTACATCCCCACCGGCCGCTGCTTCGGCGCCTTCTCCTCTCACTTCTCCGCCGAGATGAACGGCATCTGGCAGTCCGATAACTTTGGCGTGGATATGTGCTGTATGAGCATCTTCCCCAAGGCCTACTGCAAGACCCCCACCACTGTGTTCTGCGTCAACCCCGCCACCAAGAATGCCGACAAAGCGGTGGCTATGCTGGCTCTGATGGCCACCGATCCTGAGATCGTCAACCTGATGGTCAACGGCATTGAGGGTGTCCACTATGTGGTGAAGGAAGACGGCTCCGCCACCTATCCCGAGGGCGTGGATTCCTCCAACGTGGGCTGGTGCATCGGCTACTCCTGGGCGAACATGAACTCCACATTGTCCATTCCCTTCAACTACCCCTCCAACTACTTTGACCTGATGATGCAGTCCAACAAGGACGCACTCAAGTCCAACGCCTTTGGCTTCAAGCTGGACAGCACCAACATTGCCGACGAGATCGCCGCCTGCACCAACGTCTACAACCAGTACTTTAAGGCCCTGTTCTCCGACGCTGTGGATGACTATGATGCCATGGTCAAGACCCTGCAGGATGAAATGAAGGCCGCCGGCATCGAGAAGATCGTTGCCGAAAAGCAGGCACAGCTGGACGCATTCCTGGCTGCCAAGTAAACGCAATACCCCTTTCCCGGCGGAGGGCGGACTACCGCTCTTCGCCGGAACTTAATTCCGGGAAAGAACCACTTCCAAAATGAAAGAAGGTATCTTTATGAGCGCTCCAAAAGGCGGTAATCGGCTCCAAAAGAAGAGCTCCGGACAGAAGCACTGGACCCTGATCCTTTTTATGGTCCCGGGCCTTGTCTACCTGCTGATCAACAACTATATCCCCATGGCGGGCATTATGCTGGCATTTAAAAAGGTCAATTACACCCTGGGTATTTTCAAAAGCCCCTGGTGCGGCCTGTCCAACTTCAAGTATCTGTTCAAGACCAAGGATGCGGCGATCATCTTCCGCAATACCGTGCTTTACAATCTGGCCTTCATCGTTCTGGGTACTGCCGCGGCTGTGGCCACGGCCATATTGCTTGGTGAGGTGAAGAAGAAAAAGCTGCTGAAGATATACCAGACCAGCATCCTGCTGCCCCATATCCTCTCCACCGCCGTCATCGCCTACCTGGCCTTTGCCTTTCTGAGCAAGGACAGCGGCTTCCTGAACAACGGCATCATCAAGCCTCTGGGCGGCGAAGCCATCAGTTGGTATTCCAAGCCCAAATACTGGCCCTTTATTCTGACGTTTATCCAGCTCTGGCGCAGCGTGGGCTATACCACCATCATGTACTACGCCACCCTGGTGGGCATTGATACGTCCTATTACGAGGCGGCGGTGATTGACGGCGCTTCCACCTGGGACCAGATCCGGTATATCACCCTGCCGTGCCTGAAAACCACCATCATCACCCTGACCATTATGAACCTGGGCAGAATGTTCTATTCGGACTTTGGCCTGTTCTACCAGGTGCCTATGAACAATGGTCTGCTGTTCAACGCCACCAATACCCTGGATACCTATGTCTACCGGGGCCTGCTGGAGCTCAATGACATCGGCCGTGCCTCTGCCGCCTGCTTTATCCAGTCTGTTCTGGGCTTCGTGCTGGTCTGGGGCGCCAATGCGCTGACCCGGAAGGTGGACCCGGACAGCGCCGTATTCTGATAGGAGGGAACACTGATGATCACAACCAGCAAATCCGCAAGAGTCATTCCCCATATCGTGCTAGTCATTATGACCGTTCTGGCGCTGCTGCCCATCCTGCTTTTGCTTGTGGCTTCCATTACCGATGAGCAGGAGCTGATCAAAAACGGCTATTCCTTCTTCCCCAAGAAGCTGAGCCTCTATTCCTTCCAGTATATTTTCCGTTCCAGCGCCACGATTTTCCGGGCCTACGGCATCACCCTGTTTGTGACGATCGTCGGCACCCTGGCCAACATGACCCTGACGGTGACCCTGGCCTACCCCTTGTCCCGTCCGGAGGTCAAGTGCCGGAATACCGTCACCTTCCTGGTGTTCTTTACCATGCTGTTTAACGGCGGCCTGGTGCCCACCTACATTATGTATACCCAGCTGTTCCACATCCGGGATACCATCTGGGCGCTGATCGTCCCCAACCTGCTGCTGAGCCCCTTTAACGTGATCCTGGTGCGCAACTACTTCCGGACCAACATTCCGGACTCCATTGTGGAGGCCGCCAAGCTGGACGGCGCTTCGGACCTGCAGACCCTGACCCGGGTGGTGCTGCCTATTTCCAGCCCCATCCTTGGAACCATCGGTCTGCTTTCCGGACTGGCCTATTGGAACAACTGGACCAACGGCCTGTACTATCTGGTAAAGCGGACGGACCTGTACAGCATCCAGAACGTGCTGACCAATATGCTCAATAACATTCAGTTCCTGAAAACCTCTGCCATGGACGGCATCAACCTGGACCTCAGCCAGCTGCCCAGCGTGGGCATCCGTATGGCCATCGCCGTGATCGCCCTGGTCCCTGTGATGATCGCCTATCCGCTGATCCAGAAGTCCTTTGTCAAGGGCATCGTTGTGGGAGGCGTCAAGGGTTAAGAACGTAAAAGGAGAGCGCTATGCGAGAAAGAAGGATATGTGCTGACCACAGATATCTTCTTGTTCCTGTTGGCAGACAAAAATACAACTTTGTATCCACCGAGGGGATCCAGATTTTGCAGCTTTTTCAGGGGGAGACCCTGAAAGAGGAGTATGAGCTGACGCTGGATGAAGCGCCCCGGTCCTGGAGCCCTATTTTCCTGGAGCGCTACCCCAGGGGAACGGAGCTGACCCTGCGGCTTACCGGGGGGAACGAGGCGCTGCTGGATACGCTGCGGCTGTCGGACCGCTATGTGGACGAGCCGCCCATCTACCGGGAGCCCCTGCGGCCCCAGTGCCATTTTTCCCCCGCTCACGGCTTTATGAATGACCCCAACGGCCTTCTGTACTACAATGGGGTATACCATTACTTTTCTCAACTGAACCCCTTTGGCTACACCCCCTGCAATACCCATTGGCTCCACGCGGTCAGCAGGGACCTGTGCCATTGGCAGGAGCTGCCCTACGCCATTTTGCCGGGGCCGGAGGGACGCATCTACTCCGGCTGCGGCGTGATGGACGAGAAGAATGTCTCCGGCCTGGGGGAAAAGGGCCAAGGGCCCATGCTGCTGTTTTATACGGCGGCGGGCTCCAAAAGCCGGTGGAGCCGGGGCAAGGCATTTGAAATAGCCCTTGCCTACAGCACCGACGAGGGAAAGACCTTCCGCAAGTATGAAGGGAATCCCGTGGTTGCGAACATCGCCTTTGCCAACCGGGACCCCAAGGTCGCCTGGGTGCCGGAGTGCGGGCTCTGGGTCATGGCTATTTTCCTGGACAGCGACCGCTACCAGCTGCTGACCTCCCAAAACCTTCTGGACTGGACCCCCAGTCAGATCCTTGCCATCCCCGGCAGCGCGGAGTGCCCGGACCTGTTCCGAATCCGGCTGGAGGGTACCGAGCAGTGGAAATGGGTCTTTTGGGGCTGTACGGACAATTATCTGGTAGGGCACATGGAAGAGGGGCTCTTTGTCCCGGAGGGCGATTATATCCCGGGCCCCAGCCACAAGATCTATACGCCGGACTGGGTCAATGCCAGATCCACGGGAGGCTACGCAGCCCAGACTTACTTTGGTGCCCCGGAGGGCCGGATCATCCAGCATTCCTGGCTGCGGCCAAGGACGGAGGATACGCCCTTCCTGTTCTGCGCCAGCATTGCCAATGAACTGCGGCTGGTGCCCACCCGGGAGGGGCCGAGACTGCGGGTGCTGCCCGCAAAGGAGATCGGGCATATGTATGAGCATGTATACGAAGTCCGCAACCGGGGCTTTGAAGAATTTGAGCGGCTGCCCAAGGATATTTTTTCGGAATGTATGGACATTTCCTTTACCGTGGACATTCAGGGGGATCGGGTCCTGGCCTTTGCCCTGCGGGGGGTGCTCATCGCCTATGAGCCCGCTACCGGCCATCTGCTGCTGCCTACGGGGGCCTTTGACATCGGTAAAGGGCTGACCCATCTGGAGTTCCGATTTGTGACGGACCGGCTGTCCATTGAGATCTATGTCAATGACGGCGCTTTTAATACGGCGGTCTGCCAGCCCCTGCAGCCCTTTGAGACGGCGCTGAAGCCCGTTCTGGCAGAGCCCGGCTTCAGCTTTGACCTGAGCGTGCGAAGACTCAGCTCCATCTGGGCTTCGCCGGAGAGAACAGAAAGAGAGCGCGAATCATGAAAACCATCGGCATTGTAAAAACCACCTGCGGCCTGGTCCAGGGCGTGGAGATGACAGGAAAATACGAGGGCATCACCCAGTTCCGGGGCATTCCCTTTGCAAAGCCTCCGGTGGGGGCGCTGCGTTGGAGACCGCCTGAGGACCCGGAGCCCTGGTCCGGTCTGCGCTGCTGCGACAGCTACGGCCCCGTGTGCGTGCAGCCGACAGACGGCCACCTGGACGCGGAGCCCTGGGGCTCGGACTTCTACTTTATGGGCAATCCCCCTCAGAGCGAGGACTGCCTGTACCTGAACATTACGACGCCCGCGGCAGCGCCGGAGGAAAAGCTGCCGGTTTATGTCTGGTTCCACGGCGGCGGCTCGGACCATGGCTACTCCTATGAGGTAGAGTTTGATCCCCTGGAGCTGGCCAGCCGGGGCATTGTGGTGGTATCCGTGGCCCAGCGGCTTTCCATGTTCGGCTACCTGGCGCTGCCCCAGCTGGACGCGGAGCAGGAGGGCCACAGCGGAAACTATATCCTGATGGATAACCACAAGGCCCTGGAATGGATCATTGCCAATATCGATGCCTTCGGCGGCGATAACCACATGATCACCCTGGGCGGCCAGTCCGCGGGAACCACCAAATCCACATTGCTTGCCTACGGCCCCATTGCCCCCGGCCATGTGCGGCGGATCATCAACGAAAGCGCCCTGAAGTGGAATGTGGAGTACATGGAGCGGGAGGAAGCGGAAAAGGTCTGCGCGGATTTCCTGGAGCTGCTGGGCATTGACCCGACCCTGAGCCCCGAAGAGCTGCGCAGGATCGACAGCTGCCGCCTGATCCCCGCTTCCAGCAAGAAAACCATGACCCCCGGGCCGCTGATCTATGACGGCTATTGGATCCCCAACCGGAAGCTGGCGGATACCGTCCGGCAGCAGGGCTATCCCTACGATTATCTGGCGGGCTCGAACCTGGGAGAGTCCCACCTGAATTCCATGGAGCTCGGCGGCGTATACGGCATCCGAAAGGCATCGGAATTCTATGCCTTTGCCAAGGAAATGCTGGGAGATCTCTACGAAAAATACGATTTTGAAAACCTGGTGCAGGTGACGGACGAGAACGTGGACCGGGCCACCCGGCATCTGGCCTCCCTGGGCCTCAACATGACCCAGCGCATGGGGGGCGTGGCCATCAACCTGCGCTTTGGCCGTGTGCGCCGGGAAAAGGCGCCGGAGCGGAAGACCTATACCTATCTGTTCACCCGGGTGCCGCCCCATCGGCCGGAGGATCTGGGCACCATGCGGGACCCGGACCTGCAGATGAGCTGGCATTCCAGTGAGCTGTGGTACGCTTTCGCCTCTTTGAGGCAGGGCATCCCTCCCGTGCGGCCCTGGGAGAAGCTGGACTTTGACCTGGCCGGGACCATGTGCGACTATTGGGCCAATTTCATCAAAACCGGCGACCCCAACGGCCCGGGACTGCCCCAGTGGCCCGCCAGTGACGAAGCGGGGGGCTACATCGAGCTGGGAGACGAGATCGAGGCGTTTCACGATACCGGCAAGCTGCACGAACTGATCCGGGAGCATCTGGAGCGACGAAAGGCCTTCCCGGACTAAGGAGCGTACAACATGAAAAAAATGGCTTTTGGCGTCACCGGCGGCAAAAGACTGTCCGCCTACGGCTGGCTTGCCCTGTTCATGTTTGTATTCTTCACGACCCAGACCACCAATCAGTATATTCAGCTGTATCTCTATGAGGTGGGATTTACCAAGACCCAGATCGGTCTGATCACCGGAACGGCGGGGCTGATCGCCCTGTTCTGCCAGCCCATTCTGGGAGGCATGGCAGACGGAGCCGCCTCTAAGAAACGGATGATGGCCGTGGTACTGACCATCGCCACGGTGGCCTTTCCGGCCATGTATCTGCGCAAGGATATGCTGTGGATCTTCCTGCTGTATACGGTGTTTCATGTGTTTTTCAGTTTTTCTGTGACGCTGAACAATGCCATGTCTGTGGAATACTGCCAGCTCCACGGAAGACCCTACGGGCCGATGCGGATGCTTGGAGCCCTGAGCTATTCTCTGATGATGTTTGTGATCAGCGCCGCCGTGGACAAAACGGTGGATGCCATCTTCCTGCTGTTTCCGGCAGCCTGCGTGGTTTCCCTGCTGGTTTTGCCCCAGACGCCGGATGTAAAGGGCTCCAACAACCGAAACTCGGGGCTGGAGCACATTTCCCCCACGGTGCTGCTGAAGGACAAGACCGTGGTGACCCTCATTGTGTTCCAGACCCTGGTGGGCATCGCCACCGGCATCAGCAACGGCTATTTTTCCATCTATTTTACGGATGATATGGGGGGCACCGCCCGGCAGTTTGCCCTGTGTGTGGCGGTGGCGGCCATGTGCGAGGTGCCGTTCCTGTTCCTGACGGACCGGTGGCTGGACCGGCTGGGGCCCCGGAAAATGCTGCTGATGCTCTGCGGCTTTACGGCCCTGCGGCATTTCCTGTGCTTTGGGGCCAACTCCGTGCTGGTGCTGTTCCTGGTCAGATGCATGAATTTCTTCAATGTGATCGAGTCTGTGGCCTATTCCCTGATTCTGATCCGCATTGTGAAGCCCCAGCTGAAAACCTCCGCCCAGACCCTTTCCTCCACGGTGCAGACCGTGGCAAACCTGATGGTATCCTCCTATCTGGGAGGCTTCCTGGCAGACCTGGTAGGCATCCGGCCGCTTTTTGCGGTGTCCGGTGTGCTGACCGTGGTCTTGTCCCTGATTTTTACATTCTGGGTATTCCCCAGAACGCTGCAAAAGGATATGCTATGAAAAACGTGTTCGGTCCGGATTCTCCGGCCATGGTCTTTCTGCGCAGGCTCATGAGCCTGGTGCAGCTCAATCTATGTTGGGCCCTTTGCTGTGTGCCTCTGGTGAGCATCGGCGCTTCTACGGTGAGCCTTTACGGGACCGTGGCCGCGCTGGAAAAGGACTGGCAGAAGGGCGAGGAGTCTGTAGAGGTGTTTTCCTGCTTTTTTAGGCTGTTTCGCCGGGAGTTTCGGCAGTCTACGCTGCTGATGCTGGTAAAGCTGGGAGCCCTGGCGGTGCTTCTGGCGGATTTCCGGATCGCGAACATGGTAGCGGAGCCCTTGACCGGGGTGCTCAGCCTGATTTGCTGGATCCCGGCGGTGCTGGCGGCGTTGGTAAACGGCTTTGTATATCCTGTGCAGGCGAAGTTTGCCAATACCCTGGGGGCGACCCTGAAAAACGCCGCCCTCATCGCCTTTTCTGATCCGGCGGTCGCCATCTCGGCCGCCGTGCTCAATGCCATTCCCCTGGGGCTGCTGCTGAAGCGGCCGGAACTGTTTGTGAAAACCAGCTTCCTGTGGCTGCTGCTGGGGGTGGCGGTGATCGCCTGGTGCAACTGGAAAATGATGGATGCCGTGTTTCAAAAGTATTATACACCGGAAGAAGTAAAGGAGTGAGCAGTTATGAATTACCGTGTGATCCCCATGGATGCCCAGACCTGGCGCATTGAAGAGATCGCCCAGCCTGTGGACAGCTACATGTATCTGCTGACGGGCAGCGAAAAGGCCATGCTCATTGATACGGGCTATGGCGGCATCGATCTGCCCCGGGTGGTCGGGGAACTGACGAGCCTGCCTGTGATGGTGGTCAATACCCATTATCACGGAGACCATGTAGGGGGAAATCCCTATTTTACGGAGATCTATATGCACAGCGCCGACCGGGATCTCTATCCCCGGCGGCAGGAAATCCTGAAAAATTCTCCCCTGTGCGGGAAGCTCTGGCGGGAAAGCCCGGAGCGGCCCGTTCATTGGATCGAGGATGGCCATGTTTTTGACCTGGGGGGACGCCAATTGCAGGTGATCCACACCCCCGGCCATTCTCCCGGCTGCATCTGCCTGCTGGACGGCCCCCGGCGCTGGCTTTTCGCGGGGGATACCTGCTGCAAGGCAGACGTGCTGCTCAACTGCGACGGCAGCACCGCCCCGGAGGTATATGCCCGGAGCATCGACCGGCTGCAGGCCCTGCGGCCCCGGTTTGACGTGACCTGGCCCGGCCACCACGCAGTGCCCGTGGAGCCGGAGATCCTGGACCAGTTTGCGGAAGGGATCCGCCGGGTGCTGGACGGAGACCGGGGCAATGTGGTTGAGACCAATCACGGCCCGGCCACGAAGCTTCTGTATAAGGACATCGGCATCATCTGCCCCCTTGGGAAGGAGATGCGGTAATGGAGCGAGCCATGTTTTACGGCACCGGCGCCGCCGAGGGAATCCCGGACCCGTTTTGCACTTGCTATCTGTGCCAATATGCCCGGGACCACGGGGGAAAGGATGTGCGCACCCGGTCCATGTTTCGGGTGGACCCCACCATGGTCATTGACATGGGGGCGGATGCCTATACCCAGGCAAACCGCTATGGCGGCCTGACCCGGCTTCAGGATGTTCTGATCACCCACACCCACGAAGATCACTTCTGCTTTATGATGATGAACGTCTGGAACATGGCCACACATCGCGCTGTGCCCTGCCTGAATTATTATTTTGTGGAAAAGGGTTATGAGATCGTGGAGGTCATGCGGGATAACCCGGCGTTCATCAAAGGAAACCTGCAGAGGATGGAACAGAAAGGCATCCTTCGGTGTCATCAGCTGCGCTTCTTTGAAACCTATTCCATCGGCGGAAAGCAGGTGACCCCTCTGAAGGGTCACCACTGGGGGAATATGGACGATCAGTGCGCCAACTTCCTGATCAAGATGCCCAACGGCACCACGCTGTACTACGGCTCCGATACGGGCAAGTACGAGCCGGAGACCCTGGAGTATCTGAAGCATGTCAAGATCGACGTGCTCATCAGCGAGTGTACCAATGGCGATGGAGAAGATGCCATGCCGGACCCCACCCATCTGTCCTATACCACGGCCCTGGCGACCGTCCGGCAGCTGCGGGAAATGGGCACATTGGGAAATGACGCAAGAATTTATCTGACCCATATCAATCATCTGCATTCGGCCTATCACGACCGGCTGCAAGCCATGTGGGACAACGCCGGATTGCCCAACGCCTGCACCGTAGCCTGGGACGGCCTGGAAATCGACTTGTAGAAGAGAACCACGCCGTTCAGCCACGGAAAACCGGGAAGCCGGTGCCCGGGGCTGGCGGCGTTTTTTAAGAGGGAAGAGAACGATGCGAATCAAAAAAATGCGAACGGACGTGGATATGTCCCAGGGAAACATTTTGCCGCTGCTGCTGAACTTTGCGCTTCCGCTGATGCTGGGAAACCTGTTTCAGCAGATGTACAACATGGTGGATACCTGGGTGGTCGGAAATTATGTCAGCAATGAGGCCTATTCCGCGGTAGGCACCGTGGGGCCCATTATCAATACACTGATCGGCTTTTTTACCGGCCTTGCCAGCGGTGCCGGCGTGGTGATCTCCCAATATTACGGGGCCAGAAACATGGAGGACGTGGGAAAAACCGTCCATACCGCTTTGGTCATGACCTTTTTCCTGGGCCTTGTGTTTACGGCTGTAGGTGTCGGCATGGTGCCCGCCATGCTGCGGCTGATGCAGACACCGGCGGAGGTGCTGCCGGAGGCCACGCTGTATTTAAGGATCTGCTTTTCCGGTGTCCTGGGCCTGATGATCTATAACATGGGCTCCGGAATATTGCGGGCAGTAGGGGATTCCAACCGGCCGTTTTTACTGCTGGTGGCCTGCGCCCTGGTCAATACGGTGCTGGATCTGGTGTTCGTGCTCCGGTTCAGAATGGGCGTTGAGGGTGTGGCCCTGGCGACCATCATTTCCCAGGCGGTCTCGGCCGTTCTGGTGCTGGTGATCCTGCTGCGGGAAAAGAGCTGCGTCAGGGTCAGCGTCAGGGCGCTGAAGGCGGATATGCCCATTTTGGGGAAAATTTTCCGGGTAGGCATTCCCGCCGCCATGCAGATGGCCATTACCGCCTTTTCGAATGTTTTTATCCAGTCCTATATCAACCATTTCGGCGCGGATTTCATGGCCGGATGGACCACATACAGCAAAATCGACCAGGTGATGTTCCTGCCCATGCAGTCGGTGGCGCTGGCCGCGACCACCTTTGTGGGCCAGAATCTGGGCAAGGGACAGGTGGACCGGGCAAAAAAGGGGATCCGCTGCGCGTTCCTGATCTCGGAGGTCTCCACCGTGTGCTTGCTGATCCCTGTGATGTTCTTCGCCCCGGCGCTGGTGGGCTTTTTCAATGCCAAGCCGGAGGTGGTGGCCTATGGAACGACCATCCTGCGAGTCATCTCTCCGTTCTTCCTGGCCTCCTGCGTCAACAATGTCTATGCGGGGGCCCTTCGGGGCGCGGGCAATTCGGTGGCGCCCATGTTTATTATGCTCTCCAGCTTTGTGCTGTTCCGGCAGGTATATATGTTTGCCGTATCCCATCTGTTCCCGGATGCCATGCTGCCTGTGATGATGGGCTATCCCGCGGGATGGATGGTGTGCAGCGCCGCCACAATGGTATATTACCGGCGGGTCAAGCTGGAAAAATACCGCATTCCCGCAGTTGCCTAGGGAACCTCTGAATCCATCGTCGGAAAAAATTAGGGAAGCTCTGATTAAATCGGCAAGAGCTGACGGCGAAAGATTCGTCGCTCAGCCGCAGACGATTTATTCAGAGTTTCCTGAGAAAGATACATGTGAAAGGATGTTGTTTATGAATGTCAACGCGCTTCCCATGCTGGCGGAAACCGTCAATACATGGACACCCCCTCTGATCTCCGGCCCCATTCCTCACGGAGATATGCCCGGGGACAAAGTACAGATCGGCCCGGAGCATATTGCTAAGGCCAATACCATTTTCCCCGCGCTGGTACCCATGGCAGCGGAGCTGGCCCGAAACGGCCGGGTCGTGATCACCGTCTGCGGCGGCTCCGGCGTCGGCAAATCGGAGATCGCCTCTCTGCTGAGCCATTACTTCCGCACCGCCGGGGTGGGCAGCTATACGCTCTCCGGCGACAATTATCCCAAGAGAATCCCGATGTACAATGACGCGGAGCGAAACCGGATCTTTCGGGCGGCGGGCTTGCGGGGTCTGGTGGAGGCAGGCGTCTATGACGAGGCGGTGAAGGAAACCCTGTCGGCCCTTTGGCTTCAGGAAACCGATGCCGAGCCCACGCTTACAGAGCAGCACCCCTGGCTGAAAATCTATCAGGACCGGGGCCGAAAGGCACTGGCGGGCTACCTGGGCACCGAGGCGGAGCAGGACTATGAGGAGCTGAGCGGGATCATCGAGAAGTTCCACAGCGGCGCGGAAACCCTCTGGCTCAAGCGCATGGGGCGGACGGAGGAGGAGCGCTGGTACGACCCGGTGGACCTGTCCGACACCAACGTGCTGATCATCGAATGGACCCATGGCAACAGCGATTTCCTCCGGGGCATCGACATTCCCGTGCTGCTCAACAGCACGCCGGAGCAGACCCGAGCCCACCGCCGCTCCCGCAGCCGGGACGGAAAAACCGACAGCCCCTTTACCACCATGGTTCTGGAGATCGAGCAGGCGGAGCTGGACAGCTGCGCCCACAAGGCGAAGATCATTCTGGCCAAAACCGGTGAGCGGCTGACCTATGCCCAGTACAGGGCGGAAATGGGGGAATAAGATGGCAAACAACAACGCCATGGGCGCAATGCTCAACGCCTACCCGGACAGCGTAGGCGGCACCTTGGGGGACATCGTCTCGGTGCTGGGCCGCCCGGAGTTTCAGGGGGCCTTTACCTCCTTCTATATCCTTCCCAGCATTTTCAACACGGATCTGGACCGGGGCTTCTCCCTGATCGACTACGGCCTGAACCATCTTTTGGCCGCGCCGCAGAATCTGGAGGACCTGAAGGATCTGAATATCGACCTGGCCCTGGATTTCATTCTGAACCACGCCTCCGTACTGTCCAAGGAATTTCAGGATATTCTGAAAAACGGTGACGATTCCCCCTTCCGGGACTTTTTCATCGACTGGAATCGCTTTTGGGAGGGCCACGGTGAAATGACGGCTCAGGGCTATATTCAGCCGGATGCCGCCCTGATCCGGGACATGTTCTTCCGCAAGCCGGGGCTGCCAATCCTCATGGTGCGCTTCCCGGACGGCAGGGAGGTCCCCTACTGGAATACCTTCTATCAAAGCGTTCACTACGACCATGTGGATGCCCAGGACCTGATGGAGACGGCCCACACCCAGTATGGGGAGGCCCTTCGCCTTGCGGCGACTGTCAATGGGGCACTGGATGCCGGGAAGACCCCGGCGGAAATGGACTTTGGCCCTCTGGAGGCCTTTGGCGGGGCGGTACGGAATTATCTGGAGAGCCACCGGAAATATCTGGGGCAGATGGACCTGAATATCCGCTCGCCCCTGGTCTGGGACTATTACCAAAAGACCCTGGAAACCCTGGCGGGCTACGGTGCCGCCATTGTCCGGCTGGATGCCTTCGCCTACGCACCCAAGGAGGTAGGCGCCCGGAATTTCCTGAATGACCCGGGCACCTGGGATCTTTTGGACCGGGTGGCGGCTCTGGCCGAGCCTCTTGGTTTGACATTGCTTCCGGAGATCCACGCCAGCTACAGCGAAAAAATCTATGAGCTCCTGGCCTCCAAGGGCTACATGGTCTATGACTTCTTCCTGCCCGGTCTGATCATTGACGCGTTCCAGCGCCGGGACGGCGTGTATCTGAAACGCTGGGCAGAGGAGCTGGTGGAGAAAAACATTCGCACGGTCAACATGCTGGGCTGCCATGACGGCATCCCCCTGCTGGACCTGAAGGGACTGCTGGATGACGACAGCATCTCCCGGCTCATCGATACGGTGGTAGACCGGGGCGGCTATGTCAAAAACCTCCACGGCCAGAAAAATGTCTACTACCAGGTCAACGCCACCTACTACAGCGCCCTGGGAGAGGATGACCGCCGGATGCTGCTGGCCCGGGCCATCCAGCTGTTCATGCCCGGAAAGCCCCAGGTCTGGTATCTGGACCTGTTCGCCGGGAAAAACGACTACGAGGCCATGAAGCGGGCGGGGAAGGACGGGCATAAGGAGATCAATCGCACAAATCTCTCCGGGGAGGACGTTCGCCAGGGCCTGGAAAAGCAGGTGGTTCAGGACCAGCTGATCCTGCTGCGGATGCGCAATACCTATGGTGTCTTCTCCCCCGACGCGGACATTTCCGCCCAGGCCCAGGGGCAGGGCCTGAGCCTGACCTGGGATACCCCGGAGCAGCGGGCGGTTTTGCGCGGGGACCTGGATACCTGCGCTTTTTCCGTTGAGGTTCTGGAAAAGGCCACGGATAAGGTCCTGTTCCGGTTCCGGCAGGAGTAAGGAACAGGCGGAAAAGGGGCGTTCAGGGAAAATACCGTCGCCGGAAACGAAAACACAGCGGTCAGCCTTCTTGCATTTTTGAAATAATATGTTAAAATATAAATAAATTATTTGGATTTTAAAGCGAATGAAGAAACTCCAGACAGGAGGCACGCAATGGCAACGATCCGAGATGTGGCTGCAAAAGCCGGTGTGTCCGTAGCGACAGTATCCCGTGTCATGAATAACCGCGGATACCTCAGCGAAGAGATCCGGGAAAAGGTCCGGCAGGCAATGGAGGACCTTAACTACCGCCCCAGCGAAGTGGCAAGATCCCTTTCCAACAAATGCACCAATATTATTGGTGTGCTCTTTCCCGCACTGAACAATGCGTACTATGCGGAGATCGCTTCAGAGCTTTCTCGGTGTCTGACGGAAAAGGGCTATAAGATGATGCTCTATGTGGCGTTTAACATCGATGACGCGGCGTCGGAATATGTATCCATGCTTCAGGCAAGCCGGGTGGACGGCATGATCATCGCCCTGCGCAGCAAGGCCATCGACCGGATCCTGACGCCGGATATGCCGGTGGTGTTCTTCTCCCGCTTCCGTGGAACGGCCCATCCTACGGTGCTGTGTGACGATGAGATGGGCGGCCGCCTGGCGGCCAGAGAGCTGATCGACTGCGGCTGCAAAAAGCCTGCCATGGTGGGCTTCTTCCACAGCCATGATATTCCGGCCTATGCCCGGCTGATCGGATTCCTTTCCGAGCTGCAGGAGGCCGGTCTGGAGGAGCGCTCCGTGCAGGTGTTCGGAAGCCACCCCCATGATGAGTTTGACAAGCTGACCGACGCGGCCCTGCTGCAATATCCTGACAGCGACGGCTTTTTCTGCTCCGATGACGCACTGGCCGCCACGCTCATGCAGAAGCTTACCAGACAGGGAAAGCGCATCCCCCAGGATGTGCAGGTCGTGGGCTTTAACAGCTGCTTCCTGGCAAGGTCTACGAACCCGCCGCTGACCAGTATCCGGCAGCCGATCCCACAGATGTGCGAAGAGGCGGTGGAGTGCCTGCTGAACCAGATCGGCGGCCAGACCGGCCAGAAAGAGATCACCCTCCCGGTGTCGGTAGAACGGCGGGGAAGCACGGTAGACAGGACAAACGCCGCCCTGTAGGGCCGTGTCACTTCGTCCGTGACCTCAGCGAAGAGGCGGATCCCCAAAAAATGAAGGGTTGTCTCACGAAAACGCAGCACCCGAAAGAACCAAAACTCGGCCCTTTGATCTCACAGAGCCTGAATTGACGAAAACGAAGAAAAAGCAATCGGCAGTGGGGAAACTGTGAAAAAGTCCTGTTGCTTCCTAAAATGATGATGGAGGAACGGACCAATGAAGGTATTGCATGGCTTTTATAATATGGACGAAAACAGAGTGGAGCTGAGTTACAGCGATGGCTCTGTGCTGATGATCGACTGCGAGGAAGTGGAGAACTTCTATCATGTCACAAGATGGCAACTGACAGATTTGGATTGGCTGGTATACCATGCGCCGATAGAGTATGCCGGACTGGTGCTGTCTGGCAGAATTAAGAGCTATTTGAACGGCACAACTCTGCATGGGATGGAAAGTGAATAAGGAATAGACACCGACAGCAGGAGAGACGTTTTCTCCTGCTGTTTTATATAATAATGTGATTATTGTGCCGTAAGATCATAATAATTTTGTGAATGGTGGTTGTATTTTGATGGGAGATTGCGTATAATAAAAATGTGATTACAGCCACGAATATTCCAATAAAAATGTGAGGAGAACGCTAGTGGAAAGAGTCATCCTAAAAAAGCTGCTGGACTGGAAGAATTCTCCCTACCGCAAACCGCTAATCTTAAAGGGTGTGCGTCAGGTGGGCAAGACTTGGGTTCTCAAAGAATTCGGCAGACGTTATTATGAAAATACAGCCTACTTTAACTTCGACGAAAACGAGGAGTACAAGCAGTTTTTTGAAACCACCAAGGATATTGACCGCATCCTGCAAAATCTGATGCTAGCCAGTGGGCAGAAAATCGTTCCG